>JAEEGL011078476.1_pt1 | contig 15059 bp, 8 predicted proteins | sample 9134231 | NCBI WGS metagenome assembly JAEEGL01 (sample SAMN16246548, study PRJNA631951) | gut metagenome | biome: gut microbiome; feature: rumen; material: fiber-attached | host: Bos | place: Iran: Karaj | collected 2018-10 | reverse complement strand
TCTCCGCCTTCTTGTCGGCCTTGTACGCCTCCTTGCGGAAGTCGTTCTCGTCGGCCCGCTTCTGGAGCTCCTCCATCTCACGCTCCTGCTTCTCGCGCTCGGCCTGCTCGACGCGCTCCTGCGTGGCGACGTCGAGGTTGAGGGACTTGACGGTCGGGCGGAGGTCGCGGAGCATCTTCTGCACCTGCTTGGTCTGCGCCTGCATACCGATCTGCATACCGCCGATCGCAAGGTGCTCCTGGATGTGCTGCGAGCAGGCGACGAGCGTCTGGAGGAGACCGCGCGGATCCTCGATCTGCTTCGCCTCCTCCTCGGACGGCTGGCTGTCGGGCCGGGCGCCGACCGCGTCCACGATCTCCTGGAGGAGCCTTGCGTGGACGGGAATGTGGCTCCAGTGCAGCTGGTCCTGCCCGACCATCGTCTCCTTGCCTTCACGGAACATGTTGTTCTCGATCGTGGCGAGGGACGCGGCGTCGGTGGGCTGCTGGTCGCGGCTACCCTCCGGCACGTACCGGTCGGCCGCCTGCTGCCCCATGCGGAGCTGGACGATGTCGCGCGTCGCGTTGCGGCGGCCCGTCTCGTCGAGGTTGCCGCCGAAGTTGCCGAGCACCTCCGTGAGGACGCCGACCTTGCCCTCGCTGCCGAGGACGAGGTCGCGGCACGTGACGACCGTGAACGAGCTGGGCACTTCGGAGAGGACGTCGGCGGTGACGCCCCTGCGGGCGCAGCGCTCGAGGAACACGCCGATCTCGGGGAAGTCGGAGGTCAGCACCGGGTCGCCGGACACGGCGAGGCGGATGAAGCGCTTGAACGTCTCGCGGAAGACCTTGTCGAGCACCGCGAGCTTCTGCACGAACAGGGCCTCCTCCTTGTGGGAGCGGAGCCGCTGCTGGAGCTCGACCTCGGCCTTCGTCTGCCGGTCGGAGCCCTGGAAGGTCTTCACGCCCGTCGTGCCGATCGGGCCCTTGTCCGCGCCCGTCACGGAGTTGATGCCGATGTTGTCGAGGAGCTGCTTGACCTGCACGAGCTGCTGGAAGTTCGGGGACACCTGACTCTGCGCCGGCGTGAACTCCTGCGGGATGAAGGTGTACGGCCCCTGCTCGTTGATGGTGAGGTTCGACTGCGTGCCCGCCGTCTTCTGCGTGAGGACGAACGTGGAGGCGCGGAAGGCGACGTCCACCATCTGGCACGTGAACCGGTTGTTGAGCGCCTCGATCGGAAAGAGGAACGACGCGAGGCCGCGGACGGCGCGGGCGTACTTGCAGTTCACGCTGTACGGGAACCAGAGGAGGCACTCGTCCATCGTGCTGTACGCGCCGGGCTTCCGGAAAAGGAAGTCCCTCTGCTCCGTCGCGGGCATCATGATGTGCGTGATCGAGCGCGGGTACGACATCTCGCGGACGAACGCGTGGATGACCTTCAGCTCGTCGAACTGGTGCTCCTCCTGGTAGCGGTTCTGCCGGTAGAGCGCGAGGTTCTGCTCGATGACGGACGTGCCGTTCTCGGCGCCCGGCTGGGCCGCCGTCTCCTGGCTGTTCGCGAACACGTCGACGAGCCAGCGCTCGAGCGCCTTCACGTCCCACCCCTCCTGCTCGGCGACCTCGCGGTTGTCGAGGAGGTAGAAGATGTACGACGCCTGGAGCGTCGACTCGAACATGAAGAGGTCGTGGTTGGACGAGACGACGGAGCCGTTGCCGACGAACCGGAGCTGCCCGCGCTCGAGGGCGATCGGGTTGTAGTCGATGGAGTCCGGCCACGTGATCGGGCCGAGCCCGTAGAGATCGGCCTCGGTGTGCATCATCGAAAGGGCGGGGATGACCTTGCCCGTCTCGCGGATCGTGTTGGAGAACTCCTCGGCGACGACGCGGGCGATGCGCTCGGCGTCCGGCCCCGCGAGTTCGCGCGCGAGCGGGCGCAGCTCGATGAGGTTCGCCGTGTCGGACGAGAGCCGGAGGAGCGCGTCGGCGCGGTTGTCGATCACGCCCTTCAGCCCCAGGAAGTTCACGTTCGCGATGTTCTTGAGGCCGCAGTTCCGCAGCTGCTCCGGGTTGTACGGGAGGTTCCCCTCGTACATGTTGCGGAGCGTGACGCGCCGCTTCGCCTCGGGGAGGTCCTCCTCCGTCAGCTTGTCGTACACGGCGCGGAGCGCGATCGGATCGCTGAAGCGGCTCTTGGCGGGCTTCGGCGTCTGCTTCTCGACGGTGTTGAATCCTTGTATCATGGCTGTTTCCTCCAGCAGGTGTCGGGTACCTCGGTCCACTCGGGAAGCTCGGACTCCTCGACGGCGGTGACGACGGACTCGAACGTCCCGGCGGCGCGGCAGATGCCGGACAGGTCGTCGTCCTGTATGCGCCGACGGCGGCCCTGGAACCGGTCGCTGATCCACTGCAGGTTGCCCGTGCAGGTGAGGCACACGTTCCGGTCGTGCTGCTGGCACGAACGGCAGATCGCGAGCCTGCGCACCATCTCGTCGTACGGGACGATGTTCTTCGCGAAATACGGCGCGGCCTTCTCGCGGGCCTCCTTCATCGTAAAGGTCTTGCGCCCTCCCTCCGTACAGTACCAGTCAGGCATGTCGGGGCACATGTACCGGGCGACGACCTCCTCGGGGACCGCCCTCACGCCATGCTTCTCGAGAAGCGCGGAGACGAGCCCGCGCATCGTGAACCAGTCGCGGGCCTCGACCCTCTCGCCGTTCAGCTCGAAGTAGAACTTGCCGCCGGGCGGCGGGCACATGACGGACTTGAACCTTGCGCTCACTTCTTCCCCACCTTCCTCGTCACACGGACGGTCGTCTTCTTCTCGGTCTTGAAGCCGGACTTCTTCAGGATGTCCTCGGCGGCCTTGACGGCCTCCTCCATGATGGGCGTCTCGTGGCCCTTGGGCATTGGGGCCTCCTCGCGCGAGACGTCGACGCGGGTCTCCTCGCCGGGCGGCGGGAGCTCGGACACGCCGTTGCGCATCTTCATGTAGTACAGGTACTCGTCGCGGGAGCGCGGGAGGTGCGGGTCGAACCCGCCGAGCGCCCACACCTTGCCGTTCTCGTCGGTGTGGTGCTGCAGGACCTTGCCCGTCCAGAAGTCCATCGTCGGGGCCTTGCCCGGTTCATGCGGCGACACGGGCGAGTACGTGTCGGGCGCGAAGAACTGCGGGGGCTTCCCCGTCCGCACCCTCATGCACGTCTCGATGGGTTCGTCCGTGTATGGGTTCACGAGGCCCCTGAAGGCCGCTCCGTTGCATCTGTATACAGTCTGGTACACCTGGCTCTCCTAATTGTACACCGGGACGAACATCACGTTCCGCCCGTCCTTCGACACCTTGCCGTCCTCGAACTCGTACAGGACGATCGACACTATCGCGTCCGTGTCCGCCTGCGACGAGATCTCCGCGGAGAACTCGCCGTCGCTCTCGGTGACGTTGAGGTACGCCGCCTCCGGATTGCTCCCGAGCGTCGCCTCCTCCACGTCCACCTTCTGGAGCCCGCAGTAGATCCAGCCGGAGCAGACCTTCCATCCTTCCGACCTGGACTTGACGAGCGCGAACAGGCCCTTCGACGCACCGGTGGACTCCGAGCCGAACCGCACGCCGTCGTCAGTCCCGCTGCTGCGCGGAAGAACCATCGTCGGAGTCGAGCCGAACCCGCCGGCCACTGAAGGTGTCAGAAACGCGTCCATCATGCACTCCAGTTGATATGCTCCCCGCCGTCGGACTCGTGGTACTCGATGGTCGTGGTGGCATGCGTGATGAGACGCATGTGGACCTCGCCGGACACCGGCGAGATGCTGCACGAGGAGCCTTCGATGAGATCGCGGCCCTGCACCCAGCTGTCCACCGCCGCCTTCCAGCCGCGTCCTATGCGCTCCGTCACCTCGCGCTTCACGGACACCTGGCGGTAGCCGGTCACGTCGCCCGTCTCCTGGTCGAACGTGGGCGTCATGCTGCACGAGACGAGGTTGTAGCTCCACGTGGCCTCGTTCAGCCACGTGTTCACATGATCGGTGTCCTTGCCGCCCGACTGCGCCGTCCAATGGAACATGACGGAATACTGCCCGTCGTAGAGACCGTACGCGTTCAGGTTGCAGGACGGGGTGAACGACACGTTCGACGGGCACTTGGCGCCGAGCCGGTACAGGTCGTACGTCGTCGCCGTCGCGTTCATGTAGTTCTGCGCCTCGGTGCGGCGGGCGTTGCGCTCCGCCTCCGTCGCATTGCGGAAGTAGAATATCTTGCCGACCACGAACTTGGAGTCGACCTCGTCGTCCCAGTAGCGGTAGATCGGGGTCACTTTAGTGACGACCTCGTCGCCCGTCCCGCCACGGTTGAAGCTGATCTGCTTCGCCGTCGTGACCTGCCCGTGCGAACCGCCCTCGAGCGTGTCCACCGCCTCCGTGCTGGGGCTGGACTTGTTCGCGTCCGTCCGTATCTCGGTCTTGTGGAAGTGGTCGGCCTCGAAGTTGAGCCTCGCGTCCGGGACGTTCTTCTCGGTCGTCGTGCGGACGACGGTCTTCGCGAAACCGTAGTCGTCAAGCTCGGACGACTTCGTGTGGAAGTGGCCCGTCCCCTTCGATATGGCGCCGGGGTCGGCCTCATCGACCTGACCCTCCTGCATCGTGATCGCATCGTTCACGGTGGAGAAGAGGTCCTGCGACCAGTAGGCGGAGTCCTTCTTCGACGACGCGGTCAGCTCCACCTTGGTGAAGTCCAGCGTACCGCCGGGATTGTACGAGTGGCTCTGGCTCGACCCGACCTTCGACTCGCCCGGGTCCTGCGCGGTCGTGGTGGTGTTGCGGTCGACGGTCGTCGTGATGAGCCCGCGGCGCGTGCGGCGGTACTCGACCCTCGCGGACTTGACCTCCTTCTCGGTCGTGATCCGCTCCACCGTCTTGGTGAACCCGTAGTCGTCGAGTGTCGAATCCTTGACGACGGTCGTGCCGTCGGCGCGCGTCGGCGCGGTGTCGTCCACCTCGCCCGTCCCCATCGTGACGGTGTCGTCGACGTCCTCGAACTTGGTGCGGGCATGGTGCGCCGAATCCTTCTTGGACGAGGCGGTCAGCTCCGTCACCGTGAGGTTGTACCGCCCGCCGGGCGTCATCTCGTCCGCCTGCGTGCAGCCGACGGCGGACTCGCCGGGATCAACGGCGGCGGTCGCCGTGTTCCGCGTGACGGTCGTCTTGATGAGACCGCGCGAGGTGCGGCGGAACGTGTGGCCGGCCTCCTGCTGCGTCTCCGTCGTGGTGCGCTTCACCTTGCGCGCGATGCCGTACTCGTCGACCGTCTCGTCGACCGTGCCGTAGACGCCGTTGCCCGCCGTCGCGTGCTCGTTCGAGAGCGCCGTGCCCATCGTGACGGCGTCCTCCGTCTCCTCGAACACCGTCTTGGAGCAGCGTCTCGCGTCGGGGTTGGCGCTCGGCGTCACCGTCACCTTCGTGAGGTTGTACCGGCCGCTCGGGGTCATCTCGTGCGACTGCGACTCGCCCGGCTTGTTCGCGCCGGGGTCGGCGGCCTGCACCGTCGTGTTGCGGTCGACGGTCGTGGTGATCAGCCCGCGCGCCGTGCGCCTGTAGGAGACCTGCGCGTTCTGGACGGTCTTCTCCGTCGTGGTGCGGGCGACCACCTTCGTGAACCCGTACTCGTCGGTGTCAGCGGTCTTCGTCTGGTACGTGCCGGACCCGCTGTTCGGGTTGTCGGCGTGGAAGCTGTTGGGGATCCCCTGGTCGGTAAGCGTGACCGCGTCGTCCACCTCCTCGAACACGGTCTTGGAGCAGCGCGCGGAGTCGGGGGTCGCCGACGCCTCGACCTCCGTGACGGTGAGGTTGTACCGCCCGCCGGGCGTCATCTCGTGCGACTGCGACTCGCCGATCCTCGACGGCCTCGACGCGGTCGTCGCGGTGTTGCGCGTGACGGTCGTGGTGATCGTGCCGCGCAGCGTCTTGCGGTAGGACTTGCCGGAGGTCTGTTCGACCTCGGTGGTCTCGGTCTCCGTCTTGGAGACGGAGCCGTTCCGGTTCAGCTCGGCGGTCTTCTCGTAGACCTTGCCGCCGCCCGCCGCCGTTGCGTGGTCGCTCGCGTCGATCGTCCCGGCCGGATCGGTCACGGTCTTGGAGTCGACATGCTGGAACACGTCCTTGCGGCAGACGGTGCGGATGTCAAGGGTGCCGGTCGTCTTGTCCACCTCGACGACGGTCACGTCGTAGAGCCCGCCCGGCGTGCGCCGGTTGACGATGGTCTTCCCAATGTTCGCCACGCTGAACCCGGGGGCGGAACCCGCGGCGGACGCGGGCTGGTTGCGGTCGGTCTTCGAGTGGGTGACGCCATCGAGTGACACCTCCCAGCGCTCCTCCGCGGCCTCGACGCCCTTCTCCTGCTCGACCGTGATGGTCTGCGTGACGGCGCCTTCCTCGTCCATGTCCGTATCGCGGGTGATGACCTTGCCGCCCACGCCCGCACCCTCGACATGGCTGCTGTCGGCGGGCATCGTCGCGCCGCCGGTCGTCTTCGCGTCGAGGTGCGAAAAGAGATCCTCCTTGCACCGGTCGCCCGCGACGACGGGGTCGGACCTGTCGAACGTGGTCACGGTCGTGTCGTAGAGCCCGCCGGGCGTCTTCTCGTTCCGCACGGCTCCGCCTATCCCGATGCCGTCCGTGCTCGTGGGCGCGGACTGGTTGCGGTTCGTGACGGACGTGCGGCGGCCCTTGCGGCCCACGCGCACCTCGACGACGGACTGGCTGACGGGGCGCTCGACCTTCACCTTGCGCTGGACGTCGAACGTGCCGTCGGGCTGGAGACGGGAATCGTAGTCGCGTATGATTCCGCCGGTCGCCTCGGGCGCGTTCCCGAGCGGAACCATCGCGCCGGTCGCGGCCTCTTCGTGGCTTCCCTCGAACTGGGTGTGCGACGATGCGTCCCTCGTGAGGGACGACTTGGTGGTCTCGCGGACGACCTGGAACTTGAGCGTGCAGTCGGGGTTCTCGGAGAGCGCCTCGATCTTCGTGACGACGCCGCCGGCGGTGGACGGCTCCGGGACGCTGATCAAAGCGCCCGTCTGGTCGGTGTACCTGCCCGCCGCGTTCGTGTAGACGTTGTCCCAGAGCTCGTGCGTGACGACCTTCAGCGCATCGTTCTGCACGGTCGTCTCCGGCACATGCTGCGTGAGCGCGACGCGCTTCACAAGCTGGTAGTCGAACGTGCCGTCCTCGTTGCGGTGGACGCCCGCGAGCGCGTACGTGATGCCCTGCCCGCCTTCGGGCAGGCCCTCGATGTCGGTCGAGTCCCACACGTAGTCGGTGACGACGGACTCGGAGCAGGAGCTCGACGAGCCGACGGCATACGCATCCTTGTTGTCGAACTCGATCAGGTCCTGGATGAGCGTATACGTCGCGTCCGGCCTCACCGCGCCGACGGCTGCAGACTGCGCGTCGCGCTGCCACAGCGTGAGCGTCGGACGGTACGATGTCTCGAAGTCGACGCCGTTCGCGATCACGCCGGAGTACGGCGCGAGCTCGAGAAGGTAGTCGATGGCCGGCTTCACGAAAGCCCACGGCACGCCCTCGATGAAACGGCGTATGCGCGTGGGCACCTCCTTGCGCGTCCCGTCCTTGTGCAGCCGGAGCCGCTTGGACAGCACCTGAAGGCGCCACCTGTCCCGCACGGAGTCTATCCACGCGCGAGCCTGGCCGATGACTATGGAATCACGAGACTTCATGGGTAAAATAGCGCCGTAATTATACCATATCGGACTCTGCGGGTCAACCGCGGCACCCGTAGCCCTCATCCTCGGGGAATCCGCCGGCCCACGTCTCCTCGGTCGGGACGGAGATCAAGGGCTTCACGGGCTCGGTCGAGACGAGCGCCTGCGGCTCCATGACGGGCATCGAGCCGAACGGCACGACGCCGAGGCGCTCCTTCACGATGAGTGCGGCGAGGGCGCACGCGTCGCACTCGTCCGGGGACTTCTTGAACCGGACCTTGAACACCTTCTTCTCCTCGAGCCGGAGCGGGGAGATGACGGCCCCCGTCGTCCCCTTCGTCGCAAACCGCCTCGACGTGATCGCGCGCAGGGCCTCGAGCGGGAGCCCGCGCACCATCCCCGCCTTGCAGAAGTCGGCGAGGACGCACCACGCCTCCGTGCCCCTGTCGTACACGACATCCTTCGCGGGGCGCGGGTCGTTCGCCCGCATCGGCGTCTCGGACGCCCGGACGGAGTTGTTGACGCCGAGGCAGTCCGCGCCGGCGTAGATGAGGAGATCGTCGGCGAGGCCCTGGTTCGCGGACGCGTCGATCGCCGTGTTGTAGAACGTCGCCTCGTAGGGCTTGCGCATGATGTCGATCACCTGGTCGCGCATCTGCTGGACCGGCGGACGCGGGTCGGTGGCGAAGATGTGGAGGCGCTGCAGCCCGTTCGTGAAGTCGAGGTACGGACGCCCGACCACATCCCGGCGGAGATAGCACTTGACGCGCACCGCACCGTCCCCGCCCTCTGACCACGCGGGGTCGATGCCCGCCGCGACGGCGAAGATGGGATCGGTCGAATAGAAGTCGACGGGGTCCGTCACGTGGTTCTGCGCGGCGGTGCGCACGTCAAGGACGGTCGGCACGTTCGAGCCGGTCGGCACGGGGAAGCCCCGCACCATCTGCCAGTACATCGGCGCATCGGCGTTCCCGTCGCAGTCGGCGAGGTTCGCGTCCACGACCTCCTTCGTGATGAGGAACGGGAACTCCCTGGACTTCGAGGGGTCGGTGACGGTGATGCACTTGAGCCCGTCGTGGTGACGGACGAGGAATCCGCGAGCCGACGTCCAGAGGCCCGTGTCGACGTCCACCGTCGCCGCCCCGCCCGGCGGGACGCAGTACTGGCACGACTCGTCCTCCCACGACGCGGGGTTCGCGAGAGCGAAGAAGCGGAAGTCCTCCGCGCCCACGCGGAGGTTCTGCATCGCCTTCTTGATGTTGTCGTGGTGCGTGATGGTGGCGAGCTCGTCGATGACGAGGCGGACGTACTTCGCGTGCGCGCCCTGGAGCTTGCCGGAGTCCTCGCTGTCGTTCACGGCGACGCCGACGATCCCGGCCTTCTCGCCGATCGCCTCCGGCGAATCGTCCGCGTCGTCGTTCAGGATGGCGTAGCCCGCCTTGGAGAACTTGCCCGGAATCGCAAGTCCGAGCTTGTTGCGGCGGAGCGCCGCGAAGTAGGTGACGACCGCGTTCCACGACCGGGACTTGAGCGACTGCTTGTCGGTGGAGCCGAGACGGATGACCGTGTCGAACGGATCGGTGATCCAGTCGAGGAGCATGAGGAGCCCGTAGTCGTTCGACTTGCCGCACGAGGCGCACCCCCATGTGATGCAGCCCTTCTCGGCCATCACCCAGTCGTGGAAGTGCTCCTCCGTCCACGGCGGCACCTTGAAGTACTGCTCCGGGATGAGGGACTTCGCCGCGTCGAGAAGGGGAACCCAGGGGTCCTTGAACTCGACGCCGTAGACCGCCCTGAACTGGCGCCACTTCTTCGCGACCGTGAGGTCGATGAAAGCGTCGCACATCTCGGCGGGCCAGTCGACCCCATGTCGCGTCTTGTACGTCACGGCACCTTCTTGAGCGCGTCGATGATGTGCTCGGCGATCTCGCCCGCCGCCTCGCCGCCCGCCACGATGATCTGCGTGTGGTTGGTCGACACGTCGGAGTTGAGGTCGTTGAGCGTGAGCGAGACGACGTTCGTCCCGATGGTCACGCCGAGCGAGCCGAACGACGTCCACACGCCGTACGAGTAGTACGTCGCGTCCCATCCGCCTTCGACGATGCAGACGACGTTCGTTTGCCCCGGAGGCGTGTACACGACAGGGTCGTGCTTGTGGACGGTGATGGAGCGGCAGCCGAGCGCGACCGCCGCGAGAACACAGAGCATCTTGCGCATTGTGGGGGTTCCTTCGTGAAACAGGTGAGGGCTTCGAGCGCCTTGCTTTCGCGGTCGCCGAATCCAAGAGACTTGACGAGTCCCGCGGCGAGAACGGAGATGATGTGCTTCGACTGCCACAGATCGAGATCGGGGCTCTTCTTGAACGCCATGGAGCAGAGCTCCAGCAGGAGCTCCGCCTCGGTCCTCGTCAGGGCCACGCCCTCCTTCGTGCGCCTCATCTGAAGCACCACCATCCGAAGTCCCACGGCAGGAACACGGTGTCCACGACCGCGTCGAACGGAAGATCGAGGAGGACGACGGGGAAGAGCAGCGTGGCGTACGCCTGCGCGATGCCTCCCTCCGGCCCCGTGGGCTTCACGAACGGGGCGGCGAGCACCTTCGCGACCTCGACCGTGTTCTCGTAGGGCGAGCAGACCCACATGGGCTTCTCCGGGCGCGACATGATGTTGCAGCACCCGGAGAGGGCCAGCAGGGCTATGGCGAGGATGCGTTTCATCACTCGTCGAACTCCAGGCCGAACCACTTCTCGAGGTAGTGCTTCAGGCCCTTCCAGCCGAAGCCGAAGAGCGAGAAGCCGCTCCAGAGGAGGTTCACGCCGATACCGGACTGCTCCGGGATCCACTTGTCGACGGTCGCCCCGAACACGGCGTTGAGGTTGGCCTCCTCCGTCGAGTCGATGTTCCCGTCCTTGAAGGAGGCGATCCACGTCTGGCCGATGGCCGCGACGTCGCCTCCGACTTCGAGGGCCACTTTCGTGTTCTTGTCCTCGAAGCTCTTCTTCGCGGCCTTCTTGACGGCGGCCGCGTAGATCTTCTTGACTATGTCGTTCGTGCTCATGGGTTTCTCTCCTTTTGCGCGTATTATACCACAAATCACGGTTCGGGGTAAACCTGGCCCCCGGTCGTCGAATAGATGACGCACCCGTCAGGCACACCCCACGGGTAGTTGTCCATGTGCTTGATCGTGTAGGCGGACCGGTCGATGTACAGCGCCTCCAGCTTGTCCGTCGCGTCCTCGAAGCCCTTGAACGTGAAGCAGTCCTTGCCGATCTCCGTGATCCACGTCGGGACGACGACCGAGTTCGACTTGACGGGGACGGGCTTCGCTTCGACCTTGAGGTACATGTACACGGGGCGGTAGGTCTTGTCCGCGGCGTCCCCGGTGTCGCCGGGGACCTCGGCCTTGAACCACCAGTGCTTCTCCGACTCCTCGACGCCGCGCTGGTCGTCCGTGATCCCCGTCCACTTGTCGAACTCGTACTCGTCCGCATCGGGGTCTGCGGACACGGGGATGGAGAACTGCTTGTACGCCGGTTCCCAGACGCCGGTGTCCTCGTCGAACTTGAGCTCGAGCAGCGGGTCACCCGAGAGCGACAGCGTCCATTTCTGGCTGACGTACGCGTGCGTCGCGTTGTCGAGCTCCTCGAGCGCGTGCTTCATCGCGTCGTACGGAGGGCACGACACGTAGGTGAGATCGTAATGGAGGCTCACGGACGACGTGGAGCTCGTGACGGAGTTCGACACCGTGAGGAGCATCGTGAGATCGCCCATCCGGAGCGTCGCCGTATTGCCCGACACGGAGACGACCTCGACCGGCCCGGCCAGCCCGTAGGTCGAACCGAGGGACACGCCGGACGACAGGCTGCAACCGGTGGGCTTGAACACCGTCTCGTTGGCGTCGACGCTGACCGTCGCCGTATGCGAGCTGTCGAGCGTAAGCGCGGGGACGAGCGTCCCGCCCGACTCCGTGTACGAGAGGGTGAAGTGGATGTACGACGAATCATTGTACGCGGTCTTCAGAACGAAGTCCGGCGGAAGGCCCCCGCTCGAATAGCCCTGCTCGTAGTAGAACTTGTTGAAGTTGAGCACACGGTCGATGGCGTCCTTGTACGTGGCGAGCGTCGGCGACGACCATCCGGTGTACGCGGGCGGAACGACGGTGTACTCGAGCCGGTGGTAGAACGGGACGCCGGCGAAGCAGCGCTTCGGGAGCCGGGTGACGCCGAGCGGAATCCAGTCGAGCGAGTCGAGCGCGACGCACCCCTCGAAGCACTGGTCCCCGATGCTGGCGAGAAGAGGCACGGCGGAGTACCTCGCCGTCTCCTCGGGCTCCGGGTACCCGGGCCAGACGACCTCCGTGTCCGTGACGCGTGCGCCCACAAGGTCGGCGGTCGCCAGGTCCACGGCCCCGTTGTCCCAATGCCGGGTCACGGTGAAGCACAGCTCGACGGCGAAGCGATGGCCCTCCGTCTCGAGAAGCAGCGTGATGTACCCGTCCTCCGACAGGTAGGCGTACGCGAACGATGAGCCTCCCCACTCCGACGGGAGCGGCCGCGTAGGCGAAACCACGAAGCGGCTGTACCCCTGCCTCGGCGTGTACTTGTCCTCGTCATACGACAGCGAGGCGCGCTTCAGGCCCTCCGGCCATGCGCCGTTGTACGTGCTGAAGATCGTCGCCCCGCTGTCGTTCCAGCTCAGGTTCGTGACGGCGATCGTCGAACCGGACTGCGCCTGCTGCCCGCTCCAGTTCAACGCGGGCGGACCGTCCTGGTTCCCCTGCTCGCCCGCGTCGGAGAACTCGATGACAAAGTCGAGATCGGCCGCCAGGTGGAACACGGCGGTGAACTGCATCGAATACTGCGACGGGGACGAACACGTGAAGATGTCGGGGTTCTTCACCGCATCCGTGACGCGCTCGATCATATCCGCCAGCGTGCTCGCGGTCTGCTCGATCATGAGCGCACCGCCCGTCAGCGCCTCGCACCCCTCGAAGCACGACGCGCCGAACGACTCGACGGCGCGGGCCTGAACGAACGCGGGGAGAGGCGGCTCGATCGACGGTACGCTGTTCACGTTCGTCGCGCCGATCGTCCGGTACAGCTCGTGGCACAGGTGCAGGTCGCGGGCGTTGCCCGTCGGCCATTCGTCGTACGCGGTGCATTTGATCTCGTTGAGCGCGGTGCATCCGGCGAACGCGTACGATCCGAACATCTTCACCTTGCGCGGGAGCGCGGCGAGCGTGGTGAGGCTCTCGCAGTTCTGGAACAGGCGCGCCGACACGAAGTTGACGTTGAACGGAAACCCCGTCATGGTCGCGATGGCGGAGCCGGAGAACGCGCCCGCGCCCATCGAGTACACGTACCTGAACGGCGTGAGGGTCGACACCGCCGTCCCCGCGAAGCAGTACTGCGGAACGTCCGCGATGAGCGTCGGGAAGCTGGCGGCGGACAGGAACGTGCAGCCGTCGAAGCAGTGCGCCCCGAGCATACCGTTCGCCGGCGTGACGAGGTTCAGGTCGCGGAGCTTCGCGAGCGCCGCGTCGCCGTCCGTCAGCTTGGAGACGACGTACGACTCGAAGTCGGACAGCCCGAGGGACGTGTCGAGCCGTGCCTGGTCGTCGGCGTACCCGGACGCATACGTCCTCGCCTTCATGCCCGCGCACACGTACGCGATGAGTTTCAGGAACGACAGGGCAATGTTCTTGGCGAGCGCCGGAGCCGCATACGCCACGGCCGTGACCGCCGTGTCGGCGATCACCTCGTCGCCGGCGCGCTCCACGGAGACGGACAAGGCGGCGCTTGCGCCCGACGCGGCGAGCGTGAACGTCATGTTCACCTGCGTCCCGCCCGCCACGCGTGTCGTGTACGTGCCGGAGTGGGTGACGGGGACGACGGTCTCGGCGTTCACCCCCGGGCAGCACAGCCACAGCTGGTAGTTCTCCCCGTACGGCATGTAGAACGCGATGATGGTGTGCGTCGCGCCTTCCTGCGCCGACTGGTGGTCGGCGTCCTGATGCTCCACCAGCTCGCTCTTGAAGAGCGTGAAGCCCCTGGCCGCAGCCGCGCCGAGAGACTCGATCATGCCGGCGAACACGACGAGCTTCGTCATGGTGTCGGGCCACAGCGACCCGCCCTTGCCGAACAGCTGCCACGCATTGTAGGCGACGACGCCCGGCATCGCGTCCGCCGCGACACCCGACAGGAAGTCGAACAGCTCCTCCATGATGGCGGAGGACGAGGCGGACATGGTGGACGCGGCCTCGAGCTCCAGCCGGTCGCACAGGAGCTTCAGCCCCGCGAGGTCCTGCAGATGCCCAATCTGCGGCGGATTCTCCTCGTCGTTGAAGAAAAGATCGTACTCGTCGTCCTCGCCGGGCTTCACGCCGCACCCGGCGAAGCACCACTCTCCGAACGACGGGTACGTCGGCCCGTGCTCGTCCGTGCCATCGTAGTGCGTCGAGCCGTCCGTGACCTCCACCGTGAGACCCGCAAGGCTGTCGAGGTTCGCCATCCCGGAGCATCCGGCGAAGCACCGGTCGCCCATCTTCATGAGCCCCGGCGGAAGCGGGGGCAGCTCCGCGAGCGCGCCGCAGTTCTCGAAGCACCGGGCCGGAAGGCTTGTGGTCTCGAGATCGGACATGTCCGCGTCATAGAGCCCGCACCACCTGACCAGCTTCACGATCTCAGGCGGGTTCTGCCCCTCGTCGAGCACCCACCAGTCGTGCGGTGCGCGGAAACACCCGGAGAACGCACCCTCCTTGAATGTCGTCTTGGGCGGGAGCCCCGCAAGCGAGTCGAGACCGGAGCAGTTCGCGAACGCATACGGCCCGATCTTCAGCGAGACCTCGAGGTCCGACATGTCCGGAAAGCCCCGGATCAGCCGGTCTCCGTAGAAGCACCTCGCGGGGATCGTCACGCTCACGGGCTCGCCCTGCTGTCCCTCCCCCTCGCCCGGCTCCTCGATGAAGCTGTCGACGAAACCGGCCAGCGCGTCGATGTCCACGAGCCCCCACTCTGACGACACCTTCTCCGGCGGATCCTCGACCGGGTGGTCTTCGCCATAGCAGTCGCGGAAGCACCCCTCGCCGATCGTCGTGACGGAGGACGACAGCCCCGAAAGCGTGAGCAGGTGTTCGCACTCGGCGAAGCACTCGTCGCCCAGCAGCTCGACGCGGAGCGGCATCCCCGTGAGCGCCGTAAGCCCCGTCTTGGCGAAGCACCGCCTCTTTGCCGTGGTCAGACCGAGCGGACTCCCGACCAAGGTCGTCAATGACGAACACTGCTCAAAGCATGAGATGCCGAACTCCTCGATGTTGCTACCGCTCCCGAACGCAGGAGCCGTGAGCGACGTGCAGCGGTAGAAGCATCCGTCCG
>JAEEGL010788246.1_pt1 | contig 15059 bp, 12 predicted proteins | sample 9134231 | NCBI WGS metagenome assembly JAEEGL01 (sample SAMN16246548, study PRJNA631951) | gut metagenome | biome: gut microbiome; feature: rumen; material: fiber-attached | host: Bos | place: Iran: Karaj | collected 2018-10 | reverse complement strand
CGGGCATAAGATAAAAGCGGACAGATCGGTAGTCCCGTCGTCGGCAGCGCCTGCCGTCAGGGAACCGTTCTGGAAATCGATCCAGTAGGCGTCCGATACGCCGAGAGTCTGATATTTCGCAGCGGGGTTCTTCGCATCAACGATTACATTTATCCCCGTTAATGGATTTTTGATCTGGTTATTCAGGTGATGAGGGAAATCGTAGTTCCGGACAAAAAGCATGTCACCTTCGATACTCTTTGTCACAAACGCGGCACAACCGGCATCGATCAAAGCGCGGAACTGATCCGGAATCTCATAGTAGTTGTACGAACAGTCCATATGGTATAGATAACCACGATCATCCACTCTTTTGATGGACTCAACCGTTTTGATCTGCTCAGGATCTGTCAAATACGCATGTGGATTCACTTTATGCCTCCTTTGCAGCCATTTCAACGGCTTCCTTATATTCTTTCTGTGTGTCTATGCGCTGTGTAATGAAGAACATAACGACAGCGATGAGTGCAGGGATCCAGCCAAGAAGCGCACAGATCATATTCTGTGTGGGTTTGTTCTGCGTCTGGCCGATATCAGCGAGCGCGGCATTGAATCCCGCAGCGGCGAGAAGGACAAGGAAGAGCTTGTCTACCGCCGCTTCAGCGATTTTGCTTGCAAGGTTGTCTCCGGTAGACACCATCGTATCCAGACGTCTCCCATTCTGGACCTCAACGATGTCGGAAATGTTGTTTCTGTTCGTATTGAACATGATGAAACTCATCGTAACACCCACGCCGGAGGTAAATGCGTTCAAATAGGTAAATGCCATATTCAGCGGCGAAAGAATGAACGGGATCTTTCCGATGACGAGAAGCAAAGCGGCAACGCCCATCGTCTTCTTTCTGCCGATCACATTATCGATCTTCGGCGTCACAACGGACATTATCAGTGAAGCAACAAGATACACTGCCATGATCAGCGTAGCCTTTGAACTGTCATTCAGCACGTAAGCACTGTAATAAGTGATGGCAGACGTCATAATACCGATACTGATTCCATACATCATGACATAGAGCATATTCGCGACCCAGGACTTGCATTTGAACAGCATTCTATATGTATCGATAATGCCGATATTCTCTTCTTTATCGCTGACCTGTTTGACGCGCTCTTTTGTCGTGCAATAATGCAGCATGCTTCCGATAAAGATCAGCACGCCCATGAGACATGCGCTTTTGAACATTGCTCCTGCGTCCGAGGAATTGATCACCTTATGATCCCTGAGTCCGCCGAACATTTTTACGATCATCGGAACACATACCGAACCGATCCCGGAACCGAGACACGCGCCAAGCGACCGGTACGCATTGATCGTTTTCCTGTCCGTGTCATCGTTTGAAGCCAGACCGCCCATTCCGTTATAGGGAATGCCCCTGAAAGTATTGGCGATCTCATAAAAGAAAAAGACGACCATTGCGAGAATGATATCCCATCGTTCGTTCACTCCGAAGTCCGTAAACAGCAGCACCATACCGATCGGAAAAGGGATGGCGATGTATTTGATCCAGGGACGCACTTTTTCTCCCGATTTGAAATGGATATTGTTCGCCCAGACCCCAAGCAGGGGGTCGTTCACGATATCCCAGATCGAACCGATCAGGACCATGTTCGACACGGCGATCGGATTGATCAGAAGCACACTGGTAAGAAAATACTTATAATAAGTGCTTCTGAAGATCGAAACGATATTCGAGGAAGCAGAGAAGCCCAGGAATCCAAGCCGCTCAGGCATCCCTACGACGCTTTTTGTTTTCTTCTCATCAGCCATAGATCGTCATCTCCTGTCTTTTTTTCTTGCTATTGTACACTCAAAACGGAAAGAATTGTATGATTTTTTGTATTTTTTTAAACATCGCAAACAGAAGAGCGGCTCCGATAACGAAGCCGCTCATGTTGTATTCGCCTATCAGTATTCGATCTGGTAATCTTCTTTCTCAAAGTCTACGGTCAGTTTTGCCTTTCCATACTGATTCGTCCACTCGATCGTCATCTTTGTCTCATTGCATTCCGTTGCGATCTCCGCGTCTTCCGTAAACACCGGGCAGGTGTTCCGGAAACGCAGCATCTCCAGTTGTTTCCGGACGACATCGGTACCAAGCAAACGCTCTGCTTCCTCCGTGGAAAGATTGCTCCGGTTGATCTCTTTGTGTCCTCCCGGGCCGGCTTTCGCCATGGCTTCGTAGTCGTTCTTCCCGGCAAACAGATCCAGATACCAGACCTGAGGTTTTCCGGGCATGAACAGCTGGATCGCCCGAGCCATCAGAAGCCTCTGTTCGCTCTCGCCCAGAGCGCTGAAATAGGTCGCGTTCACCTGCTAGTATACGTTCTTGGCACCGTGGAGATCCTTTACATAACCTCCCCTTCCGACAACGACATCGATCATACTCTGAATGTCTTCTTCGGGGAGCAGGCCCTTCAGGTCCAGAAGCGGGATCCCGTCGTGACAGCCGAGCATATTCACGGTACGGATACCGTCATTTACCATCTCGTCCGCCCACTGTTTCAGATAAACACCGTTCTTCCGGATGAACGCGTCGATGATCAATCCCGGCAGGAAGAAGTCATACACCATATATCCCTTTTCTGCAAGACGGTGATAGGTCTTCTCCGCATAGGAAGCGTGGATCTCCGGAAGCAGCGTCAGACCATAGCCGCTCGCGATATCATCGATCTTCTGCAGGAGTTCCCAGGTTCCCGGGTCATTCAGGAAATTTCTCTCACCCGGCTCTTTCGGAGCGTAGGCGAAAGCGTCCAGACGGATGATCGCCACACCATAATCCGACAGTTTTTTCAGTGTGTCGCGGTAATAATCCCACACGAGGGGGGATTTGATGTTCAGATCCATCTGGCCCAGATAACTCCGGTTCGCATTGAGATACGACACGATTCCATCCCTGTATCTGCCGAAAGCACCCAGATCGATCGATTCCGGTTTCTGTCCCGCACGCAGCGCGTCATTGACCGTCCTGCTGAGGGCGACAGCCGTGCCGTACTGCATGTCCATGTTTCTGATGAGTTCCAAAGGGGTGACCGGATTGTAGATCACTTCCTGGTAAAAGGTGTTCCAGTACGGAACATCTCTTCCGTCCGGGAAACGGACCATCAGGATCGGAAGCCCCGCCTTGCGGAAGAACATATCCTTGATATACTTCTCGTCCGGCTGGATATATCCGCCTTCCGTCATCTCACCGCAGCCTGCCCAAAACTTATTCCAGTCAATGAAGAAGTCCCTGTATGCGGACTCATCTCCATTCCGGATAATGTCCTGGAACTGATAGGACAGGACAGAGATATGATTCAGAATGAAATCCATCAGCAGATCTATGTTGAGATCGTGGAGATCCTCAATGTCTTTTTTGTCCGCCAGTGTTTCGCTGATCTCATAGTCGATCAGTGAGAATCCCCTGTCCAGGTCCGTGTTGAACACGCTCGGCAGGATATAGAACGACCGGAAAACATCCTTCAGTTCCGGTTTTTTCAGCAAGTCGACGATATCAGAGAGACGCCCGCCGACGCTGTCGGGGTACGCGTTCAGCATTGCGCCGATACCCATCTTTTTCTTCTCCATGATCCCTCCTGTTCAATTCATGACCGGGCGCAGCAGTTCTCCGGCTTTCGAGATGATGATCTCCGCGGCTTCTTCCCGCCTGTCCAGTTCGGCCTGTTCGATCTCCAGCACCATTGTTGTGAAATCCGAGTCGGTCTTTCCGTCTCTGGCTCTGAGTCTTCTGTGTTCTCTGGTTTCTTCCGGCGTGGAATTCAGCAGCACGGGAATATCCAGTCCCTCGATGTTCTCATTTCCACCATGGGTCCACTCGATCAGCAGGACATCGGTATCGCTGAAGTCGATCTCATCATACCAGCGCTGATCCTCGCTCCTGCCCATCCGTTTGAGCCAGATCTTTTCTTTTCCGCTCTTAAAATCTCGGATAATCTGATTGACCTGATCGTAATCCTGTTCCAATCTGGTTCCCAGATATTCTGAAAGCGCATTTCTTCCGCACCGCTGATACTCTTTCAGCCATTCATTTCCTTCGGCCAGTTTCGGATCCGGATCCTTTTCCGTATTCCAAAGATCTGAAAGCTGCTTCTGTACCTCCGGGCTGTACAGTCCGGAAGCGACCAGTCCCTTCAGTCCCTCGCTGCGGAAGACCGCCAGACGTTCGGCGTCATTGTACAGCGGGATCCGGCGCGGATAGTTATCCCCTGACAATACATACGCACCGATCCCTGCCTCCTGAAGATAATAGGTCAGAAGTGAAGCAACTTCGCTTTTCCCCGTTCCGGATCCGCCGAAAACAGAGACCACCGCCTTCTTGCCGGAAAGCTGAGCAAGTTTTCCCAACAGAACGGGGAAAATCTTGTTCGCTTTTGCGATATGATCCTCACCGATCAGGATCTTGTCTCCGGGCATATCGCCATGAGGCATGTTCCCGTTGGGCTGAGGAGCGCGCCACGCTCCGATATCGATTTTTTCAACTTTCTCTTTCAGCATTTTCATCACCTGACATATTTACGGATGTAGTTTGCGAGTTCACGGCCCATGCGCGCATGCGTTTTGGCGGACGGATGTCCCGCTGCGCCGTATCCCTCAAACATCATGTTGATCGGAATATATTCGAAGCAGCAGATCTTCTGATCACCGGTCTCCGCTTTGATCTCATCCACCACCTCCTTGATATGGTAGTACAGATAATAATCCATGGAACCGAGAGAACAGCAGATAAACGTATCCGGTCCGTTCAGTTCTCTTATCTTCAGGACGAATTCCTTGTAACGGGCATGGAACCATTTTTCAAGGCCTTCGATGTCGTTGAAATCCCTGTAGAATCGGATCGGGTTGGAGTCATTCGTGCCGAGATTGATGACGACGACGTCGCTGTGATTGGCCTGGAAATCCCATTTTTCCAGTTCATGTCCTCTCTTGGTGTCATAAAGTTCATCCGTGTATTCGTAAATGTCTTCCATCGCATGCATCGGCCACAGCGGGTGTTCCGGTTTGATCGCGTTGATTCCGGATTCACAGATCATGCTGAAATCATACCCGAGTTCTCTCGCGGCAAGCGCACCGTAGGAGATCCAACCGTTCTCTTCAGAAGTCTTGAATTCGAAAGCATTGTTCGGCGCTTCGTTTCCGAAACCGCAGGTAATGGAATCCCCGATGATCTCCATGACCGGGCGGTTGCTTTCCGCCTTCAGGAAGGAACCATCGGTTTCGATTTCGTAAAACCCAAGCTTTCCACGCGCGTTCTCGGAGACCTTGAGAACTCTCAGTTCAACGGTCTGCTCCTCTTCACTCTCCCAAAGCGTGATCCATTCATCCGCGGATCTGCATTCGCGGCGGTTCATGAGCTCATCGCCGATCACAACGCCGACGCACGGCCAGTCCGGAGGAGGCGTGGGCATGTTCGGCATGCCCGGGATCTGATCAGACATCGCTGTGATCCGTGCTTTCAGATATTTCCCGGTAAGGCGGACGGTAAATCCCGAACAGCTCCAGTTACAGAACAGCGCTTCCTTTTCCTGATCATAGATCGTCCTTCCGTGCATTTTCAGCAGGGGCATCACTTCTTTCAGTTGCATCTCGATTCTCCTTCTTTGCTTATATATTGATACATATCGCCGCTGGGCACATATGTGACTGTTAATTCTTCACCGATCAGTTCCTGCAGCCATTCCTGCATATATTTCATGCCGAGTTCTTCCCAGTTGAAATGGCCGATGCTGATCATCGCCTTGTTTCTGTCCAGTTCCACAGCGTCCCTGATGTAGGAAAGGACTGTCCAGTCAATGATCTCCCCAGGGATGATCACGTCTGCCCATTCCTCGAGTGTTTTTATGACCTGAACGGAATATTCGCCCGGCGTCCCGTCTTTTCTCTTGTACGGTTCCGGAAACAGGTGTCCGACCAGTGCGATCCTCGAAACCATTTTCTCGGGATCCCCGATATATTTCGCCCCGTTCAGTCCGATCCGGTCGATCAGCAGTCCGCAGAGGTCCTTCAGCTTCATCGGTTCGGTTTCCACCAGAAAATGGGCAAATGATCCGGTATCCCGGTCTGTTTCGGCACGGTCCTGCCATCCGAGATATTTGAGCACCCCGGTAAAGATGCAGTCCGGATCATGGGCATGCATGTGGTCATGATCTCTCCAGACGACGATCCCGTGTTTGTCCAGAAGCGCTTTCTTTTCTTCATATACAGAGTTCGGGAAATCCTCGAACCAGCCGGGACCGTCGGCGGAAGTGTAGAACGTCGGCTCATGTGTGACGATGAGATTCGCGTTCAGTTCGATCGCTTTTCTGATCACCGCAATATTCGGAGTCAGCGCGGTTACGATCCCGGTACACTCCACATTGGGATTCCCTGTCTTATAATCGTCGCAGCCGTTATAATCCGGCCCGAAATCCGGATGATATCTGAGGATCGCGTCTATCACTTCACAGATCTTCATGTTCCACCTCCACCGTAAATCCGAATACCGGATTTCCTTCTGCATTGTACAGCGAAGCTACGCAGTAGTTGGTCTCACAGTACTCGATCCTGACCTTCCTGTCCCCAAATGAACCTTTGACCAGCAGGACATCTCCGTCTGTCTCTGCATCATAAGGGATTGGTTCGCCGTCCGCTGAAACAGCTAAATAATCCTTCAGTGTTTCCGACACCTCCAGCTTTCCTGCTGTGTTAACGAATGAAAGGCGGATCTCATCTCCGAATCGATGCGCCTCCTGAAATCTCGGACAATCCGCGACCAGAGAACGATCTCCGTAGCTGTGTTTCAGCACCATCCTGCCGAGCCGTTCGCCGACGATCTTTTTGTGTCTTGGATGGATATTGTACTCTTCACCGGCATCCAGGATGCAGACATCGAAAGCGTCCGGAAGCGAATCCGCGGCTTTTGCCTGCTGATGCCTGATCAGAGGGTATTTTTTTGCGCCGGTCGCGCCGATTCCCCGGAAGGGTGCCAGTTCGATCTGATAGAACGGAAGCTCTTCATTCCAGAGCTTCCGCCAGCTCTGGATCATGGTGATCATGCTGACGTCATAGAACTCAGCCCAGTCTCTGGCGTCATCATCCTCTCCCTGATACCACACGAATCCTCTCAGACCGTATGGAGCAACTTTGCTCAGCATATTTTCATAAAGGCCTGCAGGTCTCACGGTGGATCTCGGCCCAGGCGTAAACGGAGCGAAATCGACAGGCGGAAGTTTGGACGGGTCAAAGTTTCTGAAGAACTCGGTCATGTCCTCGCCCATCATGAATCTGTCATTGAAATCCAGCTGCTCCTGAGTCATGGGAGGAACTTCCGCTTCGCTGGCAGGAATGTATTTTGCCCAATCCGTCTCTTCACATGCTTTCCTGTGCCAGTCGAGGATCGGCTTCAATTCTTCTGCACTCTGAAGATCCTCCATCGACGTCCATGCGGCGGCGGGAGATCCGCCCCAGTTACAGCTGATGATCCCAACGGGGACATCCTGAGACTCCCTGATCAGCATTCCCATATATGTGGCGACCGCGGAGAAGTATTTGCGCTCTTCCTCATTTGTCCACAGACGCCAGAATCCGGATTCCGCACAAGGGTTAACTTCCAGAAAGCCCTGAAAAGCAGCCTGAGGATAGGTAAAGCATCTCAGAAGCGTGTCATCAGGCAGTTTCTTCGTCTCCTGGAAATCATAATCATACTTCATGATGAATTCCATGTTGGACTGCCCGCCGGCAAGCCACACTTCTCCGATCGCGACATCGTCGAAACGGATCTTTTCAGACGTTGCTTTCGAAGTGATCTCAAGGGAGGTGCGATTACATGCCGGTTCCGGTTCCAGGTCGGCGCACCATTTTCCGTATGGCGCGTCTGCGGTGACACTTTGTCCATTCAGACTCACAGTCACGATATCATTCTTGGCGCTGGTCCCCCAGATCCGGATCGGTTTTTCTCTTTGGAGAACCATGTGCTCTCCGAAAATCAGTGCTACCTGTAATCTCATGTTATTCCGTCCGGATCAGAGGATCCGTCCCTCCACATCCTTGAAGAACCTGTCACAGTCTCTTGCCGTCAGTTCCGGCATCTCATCGGCTCCGCCGTGACCCAGATGCTGATACAGCAGATACTGTGCGCCGGGGATCGCCTGTGCCACCTCCAGCGCAGCTTCGGGCGTGGCAAGAGGGTCTTTCCCGCCCTCCCAGACCATGACGGGGAACGGGATCTCGTGCAGTCTTTCGATCAGTTCTTCCTGACTTTTTGCGTTGCATCCTGTCATATCCCCGAGCATCGGAAGCGCGAACTCTTCTTCTTTGCGGTGCATGAGGATGTCCAGATGCTCTTCGAAATTGGACTTGCGTCGTGCAAGTCTTTCCGGGTTCTGCGTCGGCCAGTTCTCGATCCATGCCGTCCTTCTGAGCAGTTCCTCATTTCCTACAAATTCGGCCGCGCGGTCTCTCATCTTTGCCAAAGGAGCAGGAAGGTCTCTCTGCTCATGATACTGCGTGATCCCATCACAGCAGACATACGCCCGGATCAGCTCCGGTCTGTGGAATGCGATGTACCACGCTGCCCAGTTTCCGTGAGAGATACCGGTATAATAGAACGAATCGATGCCCATGGTTTCCGCAAAAGCGATCAGATCTTCTCCCCAGACTTTGCTGTAATCTCTCCGTGTCTGATCAAAGATGTGCTCCGATTCCCCGTAACCTCTCATATAGACCAGAAAGCAATGATAGTCATAAGGCGGCTGGCCCAGAAGGGCCATGTGGGAATCCTTGAAAAAGAAATTCTGTGTGGACAGCAGGTATTTGTCCCCGCTTCCGTATTCTCTGTAAGCCAGTTTGACGCCGTTTACGTCGACAGTCTTGATCTCGTGCATGGCATTCTCCCCTTTTTCGCATAATCCAAAAACAGAATAACAAAACACCGCATGTCAAAGAATTAAAATTAACGCATGTGCTTTTGATTTTCTATGATTTATTTGTAAATAGAGATTACATATTTGCAAGGAATCCGGCAGCAAGTTTGACATAATTAGTTTAATCAATACTGCGCTCCACCGTTTATCGGCGGTAAAAAGAAGGAGGAACCGTTGCTCGCGGGTCAGCATTGTGGAGACGTGCTGAAAAAGTCTCATATCCTTTGTGTCGGTATGGGATGAGGCAGGAAACCGGAGGGGGAACTGTCAGAGCAGAATCATGTCCAGTATTACCCTTAAGAACATCAAGAAGATCTACCCCATCACGGATGAAGAGATCCGTTCCCGCAAGAAGACAAAGAAAAGGATCAAAGACACACCTCCGGCAGAAGGTTTTGTCCCGAATCTCCAGATCACGGATGAGGGAGTCGTCGCCGTTCAGGATTTCAACCTTGAAATCAAGGACAAGGAATTCGTCGTTCTCGTCGGTCCGTCAGGATGCGGCAAATCGACCACGCTGCGGATGATCGCCGGCCTTGAAGAGATCACCGACGGTGAGCTCTACATCGGTGACGTCCTTTCCAACATCATCGCTCCCCGTGACCGGAACATTGCGATGGTCTTCCAGAACTATTCTTTGTATCCTCACATGACCGTATACGAGAACATGGCATTCTCCCTGAAACTCGCTAAACTGCCCAAGGAGGAAATCGACCAGAAAGTTCAGGAAGCTGCCCGCACGCTGGAGATCACAGAGATTCTTGACAGACTCCCGAAGGCGCTTTCCGGCGGTCAGAGACAGCGCGTTGCGATCGGACGAGCGATCGTAAGACAGCCTCAGGTCATTCTGATGGACGAGCCGCTCTCCAACCTGGATGCGAAACTCCGCGGACAGATGCGTTCCGAAATCATTCGTCTGCGTCAGAAAATCAACACCACATTCGTCTACGTAACGCATGACCAGATCGAAGCAATGACGCTCGGCGACCGGATCGTCGTCATGAGAGACGGATTCATCCAGCAGGTCGGTACTCCCCAGGAAGTGTTCAATCATCCTGAGAACGTATTTGTAGCAGGATTCATCGGCACGCCTCAGATCAACTTCTTCCACAATGTCCCGCTTACGATCAAGGACGGCGACTACTATATCACGATCCAGAATCACGACATCAAACTGGATGAAAAACATCAGACTGTGCTCAAGGCAAAGAATCAGCCTGAGATCAACACCATCATCGGCGTCCGTCCTGTCCACATCGAGATGTCCGATGAAGGATATACCGGAAAGATCGAAGTATCCGAGATGATGGGCAGTGAGGTCCATCTCCACATCAATCTGAACGGAGACGATATCGTTGCGGTCATTCCTACAGCCAATCTGGATCTGAACAAGGTGGCCTTGGGCAAAGATTTCACTTTCACCTTCAATCCCAATCTGCTCCATTGCTTCGACGCTGAGACCGAGCTGAACCTGATCTGATCTGTACCAACAACAAAAAGGCCCATAATTCTTATGGGCCTTTTTAAGAGGAGAATTATCATGTATCAAGAGAATTATGCCGTACTGAAAAAACTGATCGCAGAAGATGGTGTCATCATCCCCGTTGCCCGTCACAGAAAACCCGACGGTCAGATGGACAGAGAACTCAATCTCAACACCTGGAACGGCGCTGTTTCGCTGTTCAGGACGACTCCGTTATGGTCGGAAGGAAAAACGCCGAATTTCGATGACAGGGATCCCCTTCAGAAAGAACCGTCTTTCGTCTTTATCCCCGCACAGAACAACACGGAAAAACAGGGAACGATCATCGTCTGCCCCGGCGGAGGCTTCTCTACCATGACAGGATGCGAAGGCTTCAACGTCGCGAAATACTTTGTCGATCACGGCTTCAACGCAGCGGTCCTGACATACAGACTCCAGCCGTACAGCCGCAGAGACGCCTTGGATGATATCCAAAGAGCGATCCGCCTGCTCCGCTATAGAAAAGATGAATTCAACGTTACGGAAAAAGTCGTGTGTATGGGGTTCTCCGCAGGCGGAATGCTTTCCGGAAACGCCGCGACACGCTTTGATTACGGCGATCCTGATGCGGAAGACCCGGTCGACAGGGAATCCTCCCGTCCGGACGGTGCGGTGCTCGGATACGGTGCCTTCGCCTTTGCCGGACTCCCCGGCGGTTTCTTCGTCGATCCGTTCTCCAATGTGATACGTAATCCTTTCTTCGCCAGCAAGGAAGAACTGATCTACTATTCGCCTGAAGTCAGCATCAGCAGGGAAACGCCTCCTTTCTTCATCTGGCAGACAAACAGCGACGATCCCCGGAATTCGTTCACACTGGGACAGGCGCTGACCGCCATGGGAATTCCGTTTGAGATGCATCTCTTCCCGGAAGGCGTTCACGGACTGGCGCTTGCTGATGGTAAAAACGATCTGGGCATGGACTTCCCGCAAGTCCATCAATGGGCTGCGCTCTGCGCCGGCTGGCTCAGAAAACTGATCTGATTTTCCGGATCTTCCTTTATATACCGATTCAATCTGATTGGAGAAATACGAATGGCTACATCAAAACTGAAACAGACCACCTACCTCGAAAACGGCGACGTTCTTCATGAGTTCAATATGGACGGATATCAGGTCTATCTGCTCCAGCCTGCCAATGACATCCAGTCCAACCTGATCAACTACGGCTTCACCGGTCCGACCCTTACTGTCTTCCCGGACAGGAAACTGACAGCGGACAAACTCTCTCCCTTTGCGGAAGAATGCGGACTTCTCTCCGTATCCAGAAAATCCGGTACAGGCATCATCTTCGTCAATCCCAAAGAAGAGACCTGGACAGGCGCGCCTGCCGGAGCCTATGAGGCAGTGGCATCCAACCTGGCAATTGCCCAGTCCAACTTCCGGGACGGTCTTGCCGTCATGAAAGATGAAACTATCCCGGATGTTGTCACATACAAGATCCTCGGGTCCTGCGTGCGTATGTATGTCTATGGTTTCGGATCCGGTGCGGACTATCTGGCAAAATACTGTCTGCGTCCCATTAAAGGAACGGCTGTGCTGGGCGATCTCGGTATGGCGGAACTCACTCCCGTCTGCTGCACACTCGTCCGGGGCACCGAACTCCCGCAGCCGGAAAAAAATGATATCCATGTGATTTCCGTATGCAACACGGATGAATACAATGAAACACTGAAGGCCAGCTGCCTCGGCGTTGTCTGTGAGGATGAAGTGGACTTCCGGCGTGATTTCCGGGAAGTGACCGGCAACTACCGGCGCTGGATCGGGAGGATCATGCCCGCATACAATTACGAAGCCGAAGGCATCGTTGACAAAGCGGAATCCGTCATGCTTCCGATCTCCGATGACAATGAGAGTTTCCGCAGGCGGCTGCCTTTCATGCGGACCAAGACCCATAAAGTCGGTTACGTCACCTTCTATGACAAGGACCTTGATGTCAAAAACGGCAAGGTTCCTCTGATGCTGGTCTTCCATGGAGGCGGAGATTCCGCCTATGCCACCGCTTCTCTGGCGGAGTGGCCGGAGATCGGTCAGAAGGAAGGCTTCATCACCGTTGCGGTAGAGATGCACATGAACGTCGCAGCGGGAGAAATCCCCGCCCTGATCGACCACCTTGCCGAAGAGTATTCCATCGATACGGGAAAGATCTATGCGACCGGTTTTTCCATGGGCGGCGTCAAGAGCTGGGATCTGTTTGAGCAGTGTCCGGAGCGCTTTGCCGCTTTATTGCCTATGGATGCTATCGATTATGTCGGTCACAACTGCTTCGGAGGCATTACCCAAAACGTCAATGAAACGGAACTTGTTCCGCTGTTCTATATCGGCGGCGTGGATTCCTTCGGCGTAGAACTTCCCTGCCATCATGACCGGGCTGTACAGCGCATTTCCTACCTGTCAAAAGTCAACCGCTTCCGCAGCGGATACTCCGTTTCCTTCGCAGAGAAAGAGAAATGGGAAGATCCGCTATACGGACAGAAAGGCGACCGTGTCGAAGTTCTCCATGATGAGATGTTCCCGGACAGCGTCTACACCGTCCACTATTTCCTGAGCGATGACGGGAAGTGCTATACCGCGCTGATGGGCGTAACGCACCACGCACACGAGATCCGCCCGTTCACAAACCGTTTCGCCTGGAATTTCGTGAAGCAATTCCGCCGCACCGCTGACGGGATCGTCATCGAATAATCAAAATCGATTCACCTCATAACACATCAAAGAGAGCCCTTATCATCAGACAGACACCTGATGATAAGGGCTTTTTTATGCCGTTTACCGGATCACATCGCGCAGTCTAAAGCGTTCTCTCAAGGAACGCGACGGACTGGGACGGCCACGTTTCGATTCCGGGTATGGATCTCGGTTCCGACCGCATACTGTCACAATTCCCGTCTCCCAGACCGAATCCGTGATGTTGGCCGGAATAGATATGCAGTTCCGCGTCTATGCCTGTCTCCTTCAGTTCCATGTATCTTGCAACGGAGTCAGTGTCCGCATGATATTCATCCAGTGAACCGGTGACCATGAACGCCGGAGGAATATTACGGTTTTCGGTCCCGTGGATGCTTCCTCCTGTTCCATAGATGTACAGCGCAGCCTGAAGATCCGAATTCTCCCGGTCTGTATCGTCCGGCTGATAACTGCTGTCGAAACGGTCCGGAAGCAAAGTGCCGTAATGATCCATTACCGCTCCGTAGATCGTGTGTCCGCCACCGGAAAAACCGATTGCGGCGACCCTGTCTGTCCCGGCTATATCGAGACTTGCCGCATTCGCTCTCAGATATCGTACCGCACGCTGAAGGTCCAGATGCGCATTGACCGGATGATACGGCGTGATCCGGCGCTGGAGCACATAGGCGTTAAAGCCCTGTTCTCTGTAATATTCGGCGATATTGAACCCTTCGTAAGCATTGCACCGCATCACGTATCCTCCGCCGGCGATCACGATGATGTTTCCTTTCACGCTCTTCTGCTGTTCACACAGGTATGGGACCAGCAACGGACGGAATTCCGGATTGGTATATGTCATGCGGAATTCTCCAATCTCTCCGTAGGTCGGCATCTGTTTACCCCAGATTTCCCATGCCCTCCGGCCTCCTTCGGATTCCTGAAGAAGTTCCCTCCGGTTTTTCAGTTCGGTCAGTTGAGTCCATACGGTATCCCCATCCCTCTCGAAACCGTAGAACTCGATTTCCAGCGTGATCAGTGTCACCAGACTGTTGTACGGTTCGAATGACTCCGGGGTGAATCTGCAGGGGTCGAGAACATATTCGTTCGCCAGGCGGAATTCCTCCAGAAAACGTTCCATTCTTTTCTCATTCATTTCACGTTCCTCCGCATATGCAAAAATACTGTCAGTCCGGCTGCTGTCCGTCGTGCGCTTTCCAGGCGCATTCGGTGATCCTCATTCTGGTGAATACCGCGGTGAAACTGGATTCTTCCGGGCTGCAGGCGTAGATCCCAAATCGGATCGCTACCGCGCCTTCCCACATGTGGCAGACGCGCATCTGGGAATAATGCTCACCGTCGTAAGAGCACTCGATGCAGTAGTCGTCCTCTCTTCTGCTGAACCGGTACCACATGACCTTCGTCGTAGAGGGGATCGCCGTCGTTGCCCAATCCGAATAACCGTGATTGGTCACCACGGAGCCCAGATGCTGGAAGGTCTCGTTCTCATATTCCACGGAAGCTTTCAGCCAGTTCTCGGAGTCCAGATACATGACGATCCCGCACTGATCAAAGCGGTGATGGCTCTGCGTGAAATCCGTTTTCACGCAGAAAGAAAAAAATCTGTCTTCCGTTTCCATCTGAAGGACGGGTGCGTTGTCGTTTCTGAAATGATAATAGGTGCGCTGCCACAGATCCGTATGCGGTTCCGTCGTGATCTCGATCCTGTCCGGAAGGATCGAATATCTTTTCGGTTCCCGGATCCATGTGAAGCCTCACACGACTGAAGTCGCGTGCATCCTATTGCCGGTACAGTTTCTCACTGTACCGGTTTCCCTTTAGGGGAATCGGACTGCCTTTCCACCATACTGCCTGAACTCAGATCTCCGTCAGCTTACGCTGCCGGTTCCGCATTCAGGCGAATCAACGTGGATAAGGT
>JAEEGL010303090.1_pt1 | contig 15059 bp, 10 predicted proteins | sample 9134231 | NCBI WGS metagenome assembly JAEEGL01 (sample SAMN16246548, study PRJNA631951) | gut metagenome | biome: gut microbiome; feature: rumen; material: fiber-attached | host: Bos | place: Iran: Karaj | collected 2018-10 | reverse complement strand
CCGAGTGAAATGCAGTATTCGAGCGCGTTCTCGTATTCGCGCTGTGTCAGCGGACGGTCCAAAGGCTTCACCGTGCATGCGGGGATCGGCGTGAACTGCGACATCAGCGAGATCGGACAGTCGGCGCCGAAGCGGTCCCTGATCGCGTCAAGCACATTGCGCGTATCGTATACGCATCCCGGCAAAACAAGGTGCCGGATGCGAACGCCTTTTGTTGCGATCCCGTTTTCGTCCGTGCGCATAAACCCGACCTGGTCGATCATCTCCGCGATCGCTTCGATCGCGGTATCAAAATAGTCCGATGCGCGGGAGAATTTCAGCGACAGCCGCGGATCGACGTATTTGAGGTCGGGCAGATAAATATCGACAAGCCCCCGATACGCTTTGATCGTATCTACCGTTTCATATGCGTTCGTATTGTACACGACGGGAATCTGAAGCCCGTCGCTTTTTGCAAGCAGCAGTGCTTCGACGATCGCATCGCGGTGCGGCGTCGGCGTGACAAGGTTGATGTTGTGCGCGCCGAGCGCCTGGAGCTTCAGCATGGTTTCCGCAAGGCGGGGGACGGAGAAGACTTCGCCGAGCTTCCCGTCGGTCAGAACCATATTCTGACAAAAGATGCATTTCAGATTGCAGCCGGAAAAAAAGATCGTACCGCTCCCGCGCGTTCCGCTGATCGAAGGCTCTTCGTCATAATGCAGCGCCGCCCGCGCAACACGGACAACAGAAGAACAGCCGCAAAACCCCTTTGCGGCTGTTCGGTCAATATTACAGGTTCTCGGGCAGATATTGCATCCCATCAGTCAAATACGCGTCTCCCGCATACAAAGTTGCGATACCAGTAGGCGGAGAAGGAGCTTTGCAGGACCTTGCCCTTGCTGGCGCTCGCGTGGATGAAGTTCTTGCCGCCGATGTAGATCGCGGTATGATTGACACGGTCGCTCGAATCGCTCTTGAAGAACAGGAGATCGCCCTTCTTGAGATCGTCAACCGATTCGATCAGCGTCCAGCTGTTGTTGTTGGAATATGTGTACGCATTCTTGCGTCCGACCTTGACGCCGCACTTGTTCAGACAATAATGCACAAGACCGGAACAATCGAACGAATCGGGACCTTCATCTCCGAGCACATACGGATCGCCGATCTGATTATGCGCACACTTGACGAGACCGTTGACGCTGTGTTCATATTCTGTGTTTTCAGCCGGTTTCGGCGTCGGTTTCGGCGTCGGGGTAGGCTTGGGCGTCGGTTTCGGCGTCGGGGTCGGTTTTTTGGTCGGCGTCGGGGTCGGTTTCTTGGTCGGCTTCGGCGTCGGAGTCGGCTTCTTGGTGGGTTTCGGCGTCGGGGTCTTCTTGGGCTTCGGCGTCGGGGTCTTCTTCGGCTTCGGCGTCGGCGTCTTCTTGGGCTTCGGCGTCGGCGTCTTCTTGGGCTTCGGCGTCGGGGTCTTCTTGGGCTTCGGCGTCGGAGTCTTCTTCGGCTTCGGCGTCGGGGTCTTCTTCGGCTTCGGCGTCGGAGTCTTCTTCGGCTTCGGCGTCGGAGTCTTCTTGGGCTTCGGCGTCGGGGTCTTCTTGGAAGTTCTGGTCACTCCGTATTCGTTGCTTCCTTCGGGATTCTCATCGGAAGTATCCGTATTGCCGGAGGAACGTTCCGTCGTTTCTGTCTCCTTCGGTGCTGCGGGAATGGCTCTGTCGGAATAGAGCAGATCCCAATCGTCACGCGTGATCTGACCGTCGGCAAGATAGTGGTTCCGCGACTGGAACAGAAGAACGGCTTCTTCTGTTTTGGGACCGTAGTAGCCGGTGATGCGGTCGGTGTAATAGCCGAGCTCGGAAAGCTGACGCTGTATGCTTCTGACGTCCGCACCGTTGTCGTTCAGCTTGATCCTGTATTCCTGCGCGTCGTCGCTGAAAAGCATCTCCTGGAGAGAAGCGGAGGCGATCCCGTTCTGTTCGGTATCGGTTGCGCGCTGGAACAGGGCAACGGCGTCCCTCGTGGATTCGTTGTAAAGCGTGCAGGGCTCGTCCTCTTCCATATAGCCGAGATCCATCAGCTTTTCCTGCAGCAAGCGAACGGACGCATTGTCATCGTTCAGCTGCAGAGTGGAATAGCTCGAAAGAGCGATCGTCTGACCGGACGGCGCAGGCGTGGGAACCTCCGTCGGCGCAAGCAGCACGGGAGCGGAACGAGGCGCAGAGCCGCGCAGCTGCACGGAATCCTCTTTCGCCGTCAGATACTCGGAATCGGAGTTGGCGGAGGGAAACGGCGAGATAGCACGATCGCGAAGTATGAAAAACAGACCGACGGCGCAGAACATTGCAGCAACGGACAGCGAAATGACGATGCGCAAAACGATCGGCATGGATCTGCGTTTGTTTTCGGGAAGTAATTTGACCTGATTATCCATCGTTCGACTCCTTTCTGCATTCTATTATAACATACAATATGTAACAGAATCTTGAAATTTTTAAGAATTATTTCCCAATAACGAAAAGATGTGGTATACTATGCTTGAAATTATGTCGGTATTATTCGTAGAAAACCTGAAAAAGTCCTTTGCGGACCGAACGCTGTTTTCGGACGTTTCCTTTGAAATCCGTCCGGGGGAGCGCGTCGGTCTGATCGGCGTAAACGGAAGCGGCAAGACTACGCTCATGCGGATCCTGATGGGAAAGGAACCGTATGACGGCGGCATGGTCGGCATGCGCCAGGGTACGAAGCTCTCCTATGTGGAACAGATCCCGAAGCTGGACGGCGACGTCGACCTGTACACCTTTACGCTTGAAGCGTTCCGTCCGCTTCTGGATCTCGAAGCCGAAGAAACGCGGATCCTCGAAAAGCTCGAATGCGGCGAAGGCGACCGGGACCGGCTCATCAAACGGCAGTCGGTCGTGGTCGACACGCTTTCGCGCGAAGGCGGCGCGACCTTCCGCGCGCTGACCCGCTCCGCGCTGATCGGGCTCGGCTTTTCGGAGGAGGATCTTCGCCGCCCGGTCACGCAGTTTTCCGGCGGACAGATCAGCAAATCGATGCTCGCCCGCGCAATCCTGATGAAGGCGGACCTGCTGCTGCTGGACGAACCGACCAACAATCTCGACGTCACGGCGATCCGCTGGCTCACCGAGTATCTTCGCCAGTTCAAAGGCGCCGTGCTCGTTGTATCGCACGACCGCGCGTTTCTGGACGACACGGTCACGCGGATGCTGGAGCTGCAGCACGGCAGGATCCGCGGCACGGACGGCAACTACTCCCGCTATATGGAACTGAAGCTCGACGCACGCGAACTCGAACGGAAGATCTATCTCAGAAAGCAGAAGGAGATCCGCCGCATCGAAGGCATCATCGAGCAGCAGAAACGTTGGAACCAGGCGCACAACTATGTGACGATCGCGTCGAAGCAGAAGCAGATCGACCGGATCAAAGAGGATATGGTCGAGCCGGAGCGCGACGAAAAACCCATTGCGTTCCGTTTCCCGACGCCCGCGCCGACCGGAAACGAAGTGATCGGGCTGTATGACCTCGGCATGCGCTTTCCGAATCGCCGCCTGTTTATGCATCTCAACACAATGATATGGGCGGGGCAGTGCGTATGTCTGATCGGCGCGAACGGATGCGGCAAGACGACGCTTCTGCGGATCCTGACCGGAAGCGAGCGTCAGACGGAGGGAACCTATAAGATCGGCGCAGGCGTGCGTCTCGGCTATTTTGCGCAGAATACCTATGAGCTGAACGATGCGAACACAGTGATCGAAGAGCTGGACGCTGCGTTTCCCCTGATCGAGCGAAACACGCTGCGCGGCTATCTCGGCATGTTCCTGTTCAAATACGACGACATCGACAAGCGCATCGGAACGCTGTCCGGCGGCGAAAAGACGCGGATCCGGCTTCTGAAGCTCGTGCTGTCCGGCGCGAACGTCCTTCTTCTGGACGAGCCGACGAACCATCTGGACATTGCATCGGCGGAGATGCTCGAAAGCGCGCTTGAAAAATTCACCGGCACGGTGCTGATCGTCACGCATGACCGGTATCTCGTGCGGCGGCTTGCGGATCGCGTCATCCTGATGACGGAGGACGGATTCGTTGAGCAGAGCGACGAAAACGAGGACCTTTTCGAACGCATCGTCGAACGCAAGCCGGAAAAGGAATCTGCGGCAAAGCCCGCGGACCCGGACAATCTGTATTTCAGACGCAAGGAAGCAAAGCAGCTTCGCGCAAAAGCAAAGCAGGAGATCCACCGCATCGAACGCCTGATCGCGGAGAACGAATCGGCGAAGCGCGAAGCGGAGCGGATGCTTGCGGAAGCCCAGACGGGGAACGATTACCGCCGGATGCAGCAGCTATATGAAACCGTTTCGTCCCTGGAAGCGGAGGAAACGGCGCTTTATGAAAAACTGGAAGAAGCAGAGAATACTCTGAACGGCATAGAAACGGAGGACGAAGCATGATCTGGCATTATTTTCCGATCGGGATGCGGTTCCCGGTCCGGGATTTTTCCGACGGGACCAAGCGCGCATGCTGGAAGATCGCGCTTTCGGCGGTATACGCGTCCGATCCGCGCGGTACGGGACTGTACGAAGCCTGCGAATCGTTTGATCCGGTCACCGAAAGCCCGGTTTATACCTGTATCGTCTGCTATGTCGGCATCAAACAATCCCGCGCGGCAGGCAAAACCATGCATGCGCTCGACCGGCTGATGACGAGACTGTGCCTTGTAAATCCGCTCGTCCAGGCGAACTGGCTCGAGAGCTTCGGGCCGTACCCGATCCTTGCGGAGATCGACGCGGACGGCAAGGTTCGTCCGAACGAAACCGGCGCGGCATTTTTGCCGACGGAGCCGGTCGTACCGATGCAGCCGTCGAACGGCTTTACGGTGCTGCTTGCGCCGGACTCCATGAAGGGCGTTTGCAATGCGGAAACACTGACGCGCGTGCTCGGAACGGTCGCGGCAGAACAGGGACTTCGGGTTGTGAGAATGCCGGTCGCGGACGGCGGCGAGGGAACGGTGCGCACGCTGATCGCCGGAACCGGCGGACGCTGTGAGACTGTCTTCTCGGAGGACCTGAACGGCGAACGCGTCCAGATGTCAATCGGCGTGATGCCCGGTCATATCGCCGTCATCGAAGCGGCGGATGCAGTGGGATTCATCCGGAAGAATGAGGCGACGCCGCCGGTCGGACAGCGCTCGAGCGCCGGCGTCGGCAGGCTGATCCGGAAAACGCTCGATCTCGGTTACCGGAAGATCTGGATCGGGATCGGCGGTTCGCTGACGACCGATCTCGGACTCGGCGCGCTTTATGCACTCGGCGTCCGGTTCTTCGATGCGCAGGACGCGCCCGTGGAACCGTGTCCGGAAACGCTCCAGAAGATCGTGCGGATCGACACGGAGGATCTGGATCCGAGGATCCGCAAGAGCGAGATCACCGTTCTTTACGACGTCTCAGCGCCGCTTGCCGGAGAGACCGGCGCGCTGCGCGTTTTCGGTCCGCAAAAGGGCGCAAGCCCGGAACAGATCGCGGCGTGGGAACCGGAGTTTATAAGGCTTGCCGCCTTGCTCGGCGGCGATCCGGATGCACCGGGAAGCGGTGCGGCGGGCGGTCTCGGCTTTGCGCTCGCTTCGATCGGCGGCGTTTTGACGCCCGGCGCAGACCGGATCCTCGAACGCATCGGGCTCGGATTTGCCGTACGGGAGGCGGATTTTGCCGTCACCGGCGAGGGCAGTTTCGACGCGCAGAGCCTGCGCTTCAGAAAAGCGCCGGTCGCGGTCATGGAACGTTTGTCCGAAGGCGGGCGTCCCGGCTGCCTGTTCGTGGGCAAAACAGGTCTCGACACGGAATCGCTTCTGCGCGATCATCCCATGATCAAGGGGATCGTCACCTGTCCGAAGACGGAGGAGCCGTATGAAGATGCGCTGGTCCGTACGTTCACGCGCGCGGTGCTTCCGATGATCGGGAAAGACGTTGCCAAGCAGACGGATCTGTGATATAATAATTTATCTCTTTATAAGGAGGATTCTTCGCATGCGCATGGTCGATCTGATCGAGAAGAAGGTTAACGGCGGAATGCTTTCCGGAGACGAGATCCGGTTTATCGTAAACGGATTTACGGACGGTTCCATCCCGGATTATCAGATGGCGGCGTTCCAGATGGCGGTGGTATTCAACGGTATGACCGACCGCGAGACCGCGGATCTCACGATGGCGATGATGCATTCGGGCGACGTGGTCGATCTCAGCGATCTGCGCGGCGTGAAGGTCGACAAGCATTCCACGGGCGGCGTCGGCGACACCACGACGCTCGTGATTGCGCCGCTCGTCGCGGCATGCGGCGGCACGGTGGCGAAGATGAGCGGCAGAGGGCTCGGGCACACGGGCGGCACGCTCGATAAGCTCGAATCGATTCCCGGCGTCTGCATCGAACAGCCGATGGAACGGTTCAAGGAGATCGTGAACGACATCGGCGTCGCGGTCATCGGACAGACGGGCAACCTCGTTCCGGCGGACAAAAAAATGTACGCTCTGCGCGACGTTACCGCAACCGTTCGCAGCATCCCGCTGATCGCATCCAGCATCATGTCCAAGAAGCTCGCGGCAGGCACCGACGCGATCGTGCTTGACGTCAAGACCGGCACCGGCGCGTTTATGCAGACGGTCGACGAAGCGGAAAAGCTCGCGCACCTGATGGTCTCGATCGGCAAGCTCGTCGGACGCGAATGCGTCGCCGTCATCACCGACATGAACCAGCCGCTCGGGCTTGCGGTCGGCAACGCGCTCGAAGTGCGCGAGGCGGTCGAACTGCTCTCCGGCAAGATTCCGGCGGGCGATCCGCTCTATGAGGTCTGCATGCTGCTCGGCGTGCATATGATGCGGCTCTCGAAGCTCGCGGACAGCGAGGTAGAAGCGCGCGAAAAGCTCGAATCCGCACTGCATTCCGGAAGAGGGCTCGAAAAACTGCGCGAGATGATCGCGGCGGAGGGCGGCGATCCTTCCTATATTTCGCTCGACCGCATCGACGAGCTGTGCAAGGTCAACAGAGTTCTGAACGTCTATCCGAAGCGCGCGGGGTATATCTCCTCGATGAACGCGGAACGCATCGGCACCGCGGCGCAGATCCTCGGCGCAGGCCGCGCCACGAAGGAGGAGAGCATCGACCCGGCAGTCGGTCTCGTCATGCGCAAGCGTCTCGGCGATTTCGTGCGCACGGACGAACCGCTGTGCGTGATGTATGTGAACGACGAAACCAAACTCAGCGCGGCGCTCGACATGTTCCACAGTGCATTCGAGTATTCCGACGCGAAGCCGGAATACCGCCCGATGGTATACGACGTCGTTCGCGCTTGACCCGGACAATACAATCAGACTGAGAAGAACGGCGCACCCTTACGGGCGTGCCGTTTCGGAAAAGAGGGACCATGAACCGACTGCTGATGGCGATTGACGGAAACAGCCTTCTGTTTCAGGCGTATCACGCCTTTTACAAAGCGAATCTCACCACGCGCGACGGATTTCCGACCGGCGCGCTGAAAGGGTTTTTCACCAAATTTCTCGAGCTGCTGAAACAGGAGCCGAGCCATGTGCTCGTCGCGTTCGACGTGCATCAGCCGACGTTCCGTCACGAAAAATACCCGGACTATAAGCTCGGACGCAAGCCCGCGGACGAAGATCTCAGAAAACAGATGCCCGTCGTGCGGGAACTGCTGCACAGCATGGGCGTCGCGGTGATCGAATGTCCGGGGTATGAAGGCGACGACATCCTCGGCACGTTCGCACGGAAGGCGGAGGCGGCGGACATGGACACGCTGATCGTCACGGGGGACCGCGATTCGTTTCAGCTCATCACCGACCGCACCAGAATCTATTATACCAAGGACAATTCGATCGTCGATACGGCGGCCCTCATGGAAAAGTACGGGCTGACGCCGGATCGCATGCGTGATCTCAAAGCGCTGATGGGCGACAGCTCGGACCATATCCCGGGTGTGGCGGGCGTCGGCGAGAAAACGGCGCTGAAGCTGCTGTCCGAATACGGCGATCTCGAGAGCGTGCTTTCGCATGCGGGAGAGGTCAAAGGCAAGCTCGGCGAACGGCTTGCCGCCGATACCGAAAACGCGCGGTTTTCCTACTGGCTCGGCACGATTGCGACCGACGCGCCGGTTCAGGAAACGCTTGACGACTGCGCGTTCGATTTTGAACGGACCGGCGCCGCAAAGCAGCGTCTCTATGAACTGGAACTCAACAGCGTTGCGGATAAACTGCCCGGCGGTGAGCCGCCGAAGCAGGATGACGCGGTTCCGGAAGCCGAAACGGTTCCGGTCACCGATCCGGACGGCATGCGCAGCGCGCTCGAGGCGCTGAAAGACTGTGAAGCGATCGCGGTGACCGCGTTTCCGACGCTGTCGTTTGCGGGCACGCCGGATCGCGCCTATGTTCTGACGGCAGGGGAAACGCTGTTCGACGCCTGCATGGACGAAGACGAGGCATATCGCATGCTCGGCGCATTCCTGCTTGCGCACAAAAAGCCGATGCTTGCGTTCGACGCAAAGACGGTCTTTCATCGCTGCGGATTTTCGGCAGACGAGCTTCCGACGCTGCGCTTCGACGCGATGCTTTCGGATTACCTTTTGCAGAGCAACCGACCGGTCGAAAACTATGAAACGTTGTGCCGCGCGTGGCTGAAGACCGAGAAGGCAAGCCCGGCATATCTCTTTACGCTGTACCCGCGCATGGAGCGCGCGATCCGCGAAAACGGGCTTGAAGCGCTGGAGCGCGACGTCGAGCTTCCGCTTCTGAACGTGCTGTACGGCATGGAACGGACCGGCTTCATGACCGACGCGAACGTGCTCGACGAACTGCACGCGCGGTTTTCCGAAACGGCGAACATGCTCGAAGCGCGGATCTATGACGCGGCGGGGGAACGGTTCAATATCCTTTCCACCAAACAGCTCGGCAGGATCCTGTTTGAAAAGCTCGGTCTGCCGTCCGGCAAAAAGACCAAGACGGGATTTTCGACCGACGCGGATACGCTCGAAGCGATCGCACCGCTGCACCCGATCGTGAACGACGTGCTCCAGTATCGCTTCCTGATGAAGCTGGACAGCACGTTCGTCGAAGGCATGAAAAAGCAGCGCGACGCGAACGGACGCATCCATTCCCGGTTTATGCAGTGCGTGACCGCAACGGGACGCATTTCCAGCACGGAACCGAATCTGCAGAACATTCCGGTCCGTACGCCGGAGGGCAGGGAGATCCGGAAAGCCTTTGTGCCGAGCGCCGGGAACGTGCTGGTCGGCGCGGACTATTCGCAGATTGAGCTGCGGCTGCTTGCGCATATCAGCGGCGACGAGAGCTTCATCGCCGCGTTCAACAGCGGCGAGGACATCCACGCCCGCACGGCGGCGGAGGTCTTTCACGTGCCGCTTGAAAACGTCACATCCGAGCTGCGCAGCGCGGCAAAGGCGGTCAACTTCGGCATCGTTTACGGCATCTCCGATTTCGGACTTGCAAGAAACCTCGGGATCCCGGTTCCGCGCGCCGCGGACTACATCAGGCGGTATTTCGACCGGTATCCGAAGGTGCAGGCTTATCTCAAAGAAAGCGTCGCGCGCGCAAAGGAGCGCGGATGCGCCGAGACGCTGTTCGGACGCAAACGTCCGCTGCCGGAGCTTGCCGCAAGCAACTATAACGTGCGGCAGTTCGGAGAGCGCGTCGCCATGAACATGCCGATTCAGGGGACCGCCGCGGACGTCATCAAGATCGCCATGGTGCGGGTCGACCGCGCGTTAAGGGACGGCGGGTTCAAAGCGCGCCTCGTGCTGCAGATCCACGACGAGCTGATCGTCGACACCCCGCGTGACGAAGCCGGGCGGGTCATGGAGCTCATGCAGCGCACGATGGAAAGCGTTGCGGACTTTTCCGTGCGGCTCGTCGCCGAGGCAAAATGCGGAGAAAGCTGGTACGAAACAAAATGACGCGCATCATCGGAATCACCGGAGGCATCGGATCCGGAAAGAGCACGCTTGCGGAGCGGTTTTCGGCGCACGGCATCCCGGTGCTGGACGCGGATGCGATCTCGCGCTTTGCGCTGACGCCCGCGTCGGACTGCTTTGCCGACGCAGTCGAACTGTTCGGAAAAGCGGCGTTGCGGGAAGACGGAACGCTCGACCGCGCATATATTGCAAAGCAGGTGTTTTCCGACGCCGGTAAGCGCGCCGCGCTGAACGGCATCGTTCATCCGTTCGTGATCCGTGAAATGCTGAAACGCAGTGAGGAAAGCGACGCGCCGCTGATCGTGTGGGACGTGCCGCTGCTGTTTGAATCCGGCGTCGACGCGTTCTGCGCATGCACGGTCGCCGTGCTGTGCGACGAGGAGATCCGCATCGCGCGCGCGATACTGCGGGACGGCGCAGATCCCGCATCGGTTCGCGCCCGCATCAAAGCGCAGATCACGGACGAAGCGCGCGCACGGTCTGCAACCTATACGATCCGGAACGAGGGGACGGTCGACGCGTTTTTCGCGGAAGCGGACGCGCTGATCGAACAAATACAGGAGGAGCTTTTATGAACGAAACGGCGGAGACGTCGCCGCGTATGACAAAAAAACAAAAGACCGCGCTGATCGTCCTTGCAATGGTCGCGCTGTGTCTGATCCTGACGGCGGTCACGGTGTTCTGGGCGCTGCCTTCCGTGATGCGCTCGCGCTTCCCGCTGAAGTATACCGAGCTGATTCTGAAATACAGCACGGAATTCGACCTCGAGCCCGCGTTTGTCGCGGGGGTCATTTCGACGGAGAGCAAGTTCAACCCGGATGCGGTCAGCCGCGCCGGCGCAAGAGGACTGATGCAGGTCATGCCGGAAACCGGAGCGGAGATCGCGGAAGCGCTCGGCGAGCCGTATTCGCCGGATCAGCTGTTCGATCCGGAGACTTCGATCCGCTACGGCTGCTTTTATCTTCGTCAGCAGCTCGACCGGTTTGACGGGAACAAAGCCGTTACGCTCGCCGCATACAACGCGGGACCGAACAAAGCCGCACTGTGGCTTTCCGAATATCATCTTGACAGCAAGGGGCGGATCGCCTATATTCCCTATGAGGAAACGCGAAACTATGTGAACCGCGTACTGCAGGCGCAGGAGAATTACGAGAACCTGTATCCCGATAAGCTCGGGATCGGAACGGAGGAATAAATGCTGATATTTCTGACGGCGCTTATCGTGCTTTTTATCGACCAGTTTTCCAAATACTGGATCATGTCCTCGCATGTGGTCGGAACGCTCGGATATACCGGTTCGTGGTATGATCTCAACGCGCTTCGCTCGTTCCTCTCCGAATCGGCGGTCATACAGAAGAACGCGATCCCGCAGGACGGAACGTTCATCGTTCTGAGCTTTACGCCGAACGACGCCGCGCTCTGGGGGATCGGCAGCGGAAATCCGTGGGCGTCCCGGCTGCTGCTGGCGCTGACGGCGCTGTTCATCTTCCTGTTGCTGTTCTTCACGTTCCGCACGTATAAAAATCTGCCGAAGCTGTCCCGCTTCATTGTGGGACTTCTGATCGGCGGTTCGATCGGCAATCTGTACGACCGCATCGCGTTCGGTTATGTGCGCGATATGATCTGCACCAGATTCATTGATTTCCCGATTTTCAACGTCGCGGATTCAGCGATCTGCATTGCGATCGCGCTGCTGGTGTTCGAAGCGTTCTTCCGAGATTTCGGGCTTTTCGAGTGCTTCGAGGACGGGTATCGCGACCTGTTTCGGCTGCCGACGCGCGAGGAAGCGGAGAAAGCTGCGAAGGAGCGCAAAAAGAACAAGCTGTCGCGCTTCGAAGAGCTGATTCCGGAGGACGAGGATACGGAGGACACGGAGGAATCGAATGGAGACGGAAACGATCCTTCTGATAGCAGAGACGGAAGCGCAGCGGATTGACGCATATCTTGCGGCAAATACCGAGCTTTCACGCTCCAGAATCCAAAAGCTCATCAAGGACGGCGCGGTCGAACGCAACGGCAAGCCCTGCAAGGCGAACGCCGAAGTGAAGCCGGGCGACGTCATCCGCCTGTTCGTGCCGCAGGAAGCGGACGGCACGCTGCCGGAGCCGGAAAACATTCCGCTCGACGTCGTCTACGAGGACGACGATCTTGCGGTCATCAACAAGCCGAAGGGCATGGTCGTGCATCCCGCGCCGGGCAATCCCTCCGGAACGCTCGTCAACGCGCTGCTGTATCGCTTCCGCACGCTGTCGAACACCGGCGGCGCGATCCGTCCCGGCATCGTGCACCGGATCGACCGGCTGACGAGCGGAGTGCTCGTCGTCGCAAAAAACGACTTCACGCACGAGGCGCTTGCAAAGCAGTTTGCCGTGCACAGCGCGCACCGTGAATACCTTTGCATCGTGCACGGCAATCTAAAGGAAGACAGCGGCACGATCGACGCGCCGATCGGGCGGCACAAAACCGACCGGAAGCGCATGGCGGTCACGGAGGACGGACGCAGAGCGGTCACGCACTGGCGTGTGCTCGAACGCTTCGGCACGGAAACACTTTTGGACGTCGCGCTCGAAACGGGGCGCACGCACCAGATCTGCGTGCACATGGCGTATATCAGGCATCCGATCGTCGGCGACGAGGTATACGGCTCCGCCGCGCCGAAGCTCGGACTTTCCGGTCAGGCGCTGCACGGATACCGGCTGACGTTCACACATCCCAAAACGGGGGAGACGATGACGTTTACCGCGCCGCTGCCGGAGGATTTCAAAACGGCGATCGTCCGCCTCGGCGGAACCGTACCGGAACCCGACAGATGCTGATCCGTCAAGGCAGCGTTCCGATCGGCTGCGTTGTACGGATACACGAAGGGACCGAATCAGACAAAAGGAGACAGACATGAACAAAACAAAACGGATCTACGCATTCCTGCTTGCGGTGCTGATGCTGCTGAGCACGCTCGGCTGCGGATTGACGAGCCGCCTGGCAAGATGCGTCGCACAGAAAGACGAAGTACTTCCGACCGCGGCGGGAACAACGTCGCCCGAATCACAGGACCCCGGATCCGCTTCGACCGCGAACCCCGAACAGCCAAAAACCGAAGAACAAATAGCGGCGGAAGCGGCTTTCTGGGCGCTGGACGAGGAACTGTTCCTGGATCGCGCGACCTCCGATATCACGTCGCTCGATCAGTATTGCGTGAATCCCGCGGCGTTCGGAATCGACGAATCCAAGGTTCCGGTCACGCTCGGCGAGTTTTCCGAACATGAAAACGACAAGTGGGTCGAAGAATGCGTTGAATGGCGCAGGAAACTGGACGCGATCGACCGGAATCTGCTTTCCGGTCAGCTGCAGCTTGCGTACGATACCTATTGCCGCTATTTCGACATGGAGATCGAATCGAAGGACTGGTTCTTCAACTATGAGCCGCTCGACAAATATGTCGGTCTGCACATGAACATGCCGCTGTTCTTCGGCCTGTACAGCTTCAGGGACGAACAGGACATCCGGAACTATCTGACGCTGCTTGCCGACATGCCGCGATACTTCGGACAGGTGCTCGTATTTGAGCAGGAACGCGCAAACCGCGGATATTTCATGACCGAAGGCATGCTCAACGAGATCCTCGACGATCTTCAGAAGGTCGCCGACAGCGCGGAAACCAGCTATCTGCACGCCACCTTCCGCGAGGCGATGGAAAAACAGGAATACCTTTCCGCCGAACAGCGCGAAGCGTATATCGCGCAAAACGATGAACTGGTGAAAACCGCATGGGTCACGGCGTATCAGCTTTTGCACGACGGTCTCGAAGCGCTTCGTCCGAAGTGCCGCGCAAGCGTAGGCGCGTACGAGCAGGGCGGCGATGCGTACGACTATTACTGCTGGAAGATGAGAGCGGAGGCGTCGAACAACCGCACGGTCGAAGAGGAGATTGAGTTCCTGGAGAACTGCAGCAAGACGATCTATACGATCTTCCTGCCTGCGGCGCGCAGCTGCTACAGCGATTTTATTGCGGAGAAGAAGATCACGACGGGCTCGCTCGAAGGCGACGAGGCATACCTCAAGACGCTGATGCCGAAGATCGTCCCGCAGATGCCGGACGTTCAGGTGACCTATACCGAAGTGCCGAAGGAGCTCCAGGACAGCTTCTCGCCGGCAGCGTATCTGACGCCCGCGCTGGACGGCTACCGTGACAATATCATTCTCACCAATCCGAAGGATCAGAAAAACTACAGCATGTCAACGCTCGCGCACGAAGGGTTCCCGGGGCATATGTTCCAGTTTACCTACCAGTACAACCTCGGCACGATCCCGAAGTTCCAGCTGATGATCGAAACGAACGGCTATGCCGAATCGTGGTCGACCAATGCAGAATGGAACGTTGCGCAGATCAACGACAAATACGACCGCGATCTCGCGGTTGCGACCTTCCTGTGGGAGTATTTCATTGATACGCTGATCACGATCGTTTCGCTGAAGGTCAACGGACAGGGCGCTTCGCTGCAGGACGTGAAAGAATACCTAAGCGAATGGGGTCTTGATTCGGCAGCAGAAGACGTCTATGAATACGCGATCGACATGCCGATCTACTTCTTCAAGTATACCGGCGGCTTCTGTGAACTGTTCGATCTGACGAACCGCTGCTGCGGAGAAGACAAGGTCGCGTTCTTTGAGGAATACCTCCGCTGGGGACCGAGCTACTTCGATCTTCTGAACGAACGCATGGAAGCGTGGGCAAAAGCGCAATAAACGCTTGACAATCGCGAAAAAAGTGGTAAACTGCATAAAAAGACTTTGAAAAAGAGGAGTACGCGTCAGAGCCGTCAGAGATCCGTTCCATGGCTGGAAGAACGGTCGGTCGAAAACGCGGAAGGTCGCTTTTGAGTCGGCGCGGTGAATCTTTAGCCGCGTCCGGATCGACCCCGTTATCGGTCAAGAGGGAAACAGATCCGTCTGTTTAACAAAGGTGGTACCGCGAACGCTCACTTCGTCCTTTGACGAAGTGGGCGTATTTTTTTGAAGGAGTAAGAAAATGAACACCGAAATGCCGAAAACCTACGACCCCGCAAGCGTGGAGCATGCGTGG
>JAEEGL017393748.1_pt1 | contig 15060 bp, 12 predicted proteins | sample 9134231 | NCBI WGS metagenome assembly JAEEGL01 (sample SAMN16246548, study PRJNA631951) | gut metagenome | biome: gut microbiome; feature: rumen; material: fiber-attached | host: Bos | place: Iran: Karaj | collected 2018-10 | reverse complement strand
TGGCCGTCGTGGATTCAAACGGCTGCGTAAAGGCCGTGGGCGTAGGCGAGACCCGCATAAGGGTGAAGACCCGGGACGGCGGCTTCAAGGCCAAGTGCAAGGTGAAGGTAGCGGTCCCGGTCACCGGCATAGCTCTCAATAAGCTGTCGGTCACAGTGAACAAGGGATCCTCCGTCACTCTGAAGGCCACGGTATCGCCCTCCGACGCCACGGACAAGACCGTAACCTGGATAAGCTACGACACCTCCATAGCCACGGTGGACGGAAACGGAAGAGTCAAGGGGATAAAGCCCGGCTCCACCACCGTCCGGGCCAAGACCAAAGACGGCGGCTATACCGCCAAGTGCAAGGTGACCGTGAAATAACGGCATAAACTCAGCGCCATAAAAGACAAGCCCCGCCGAAGCATTTCGGCGGGGCCTTTCGTATATATCGAAACAAGAGCCCGGGCGTCAGTCCTCCGGGCTGCAGACGGACAGTATGGTCCCGCCCCCGACCACTGTGTCGCCGTCATACAGCACCACGGCCTGCCCTTTTGCGATGGCGCGCTGAGGTTCGTCGAATACCACCTTCACCGCGCCTTCCCCGGCGGGATAAACGGTAGCGGGCTGCTCCTTCTGCCTGTATCTGGTTTTGGCTTTGCACCTTACGGGCTCCTTTATCCCGCCGACGGATATCCAGTTCATATCCTTTGCCAAAAGGGCGCTGTGATACAGATATTTTTCCGGGCCCACGGTGACGGTATTTTGCTGCATATCCTTGTCCACCACGTATATGGGCTCCCCCGCCGCTATCCTCAGGCCCTTCCGCTGGCCTATGGTGTAGCGCACGGCTCCCCTGTGGGTCCCGATCACTTTTCCGGAAACGTCCAGAAAATCGCCTTCCGGGTATTTTTTGCCCGTATAAGCCTCCATGAACCCGGCGTAATCGCCGTCCGGCACGAAGCAGACGTCCTGGCTGTCGCGTTTTTTTGAATTGCAAAAGCCCTGCTCTTCCGCGATCTTTCTCACTTTGTCCTTGGTCATATCCCCCAAAGGGAGTATTATCCGGGCAAGCTGCTCCTGGCCGAGCCTGTATAAAAAATAACTCTGGTCCTTGCCTTCATCCGCTCCCTTGCGCAGCAGGTATCTTCCGGAGGCGGCGTCAAACTCCGTTTTTGCATAATGGCCGGTGACTATATACCGATAGCCCGCTTCGGAGGCGAAGGCAAGCAGCCTGTCGAACTTCATGAGCTTGTTGCAGTCGATACAGGGGTTCGGCGTGCCTCCCTGTTCATAGACCCTTATGAATTTTTCTACTATCTGCTCTCTGAAGCCTGCGGAAAGCTCCGCCGTTTCATGGGGGATGCCCAGCCGGGCCGCCGCCGCGGCGGCGTCTTCGATATCCTTTCGGGAACCGCAGGTATCAAGCCCGGGGTCGGGATTCCGGTACAGCCGCATAGTGGCTCCCATGCACCGGTAGCCGGCCTTTTTCATTAGATACGCCGCCACGGTGGAATCCACCCCCCCGCTCATGGCTATCACAGCGCTTTTTTCCCGGTTGGTCATATCCACCCTCCGTCGCTTTTTCTGTCCCGGCCGGGGATGCGGCAGACGTATATGGAATCGAATATCTCTTTTTTCATGGCTGCGCCTTAAGTATGTCCTTTTCCGGGGCCGGCGTTTCCGCCTTTTCAAAACCGATATGGTCGCCCCTGCTCACCGCCGCCCGGTATCCCGCCCGCTCTATCCGAAGCGACAGGCGCCGGACGCCCTCCGCCGCCTCTTCGCCGGTGCAGAGCTTGTTGTCATACAAAAGGTATTTGCCCCGGACGTCCGCGGGGGACAGGTTGGGCATCACCACGTTGGCTCCCGCCTCAAGGCCTTTTTCCCGCCCCCGGGGATCCAGGGTCCCCAGAGCCGTAGTAGCGGGCAGCAGGACTTCCGGCAGCAGCAGGCGTATGACGGATAGCATGCGCAGAGTGGTTTCCGCCGAGCCCGGCTCCTCCTCCCCAAAGGGGGTGTCCCGGTGAGGGATAAAGGGGCCGATACCCACCATTTCCGGCCTAAAGCCCTGTATAAAGCGAAGATCCGCCACGAGATGCTCCGGGGTCTGCCCCGGAGAGCCGATCATCATGCCGCAGCCCGTCTGGAACCCGATCTCCTTCAGGTCCCGGAGGCACCGGAGCCTGTGTTCAAAGGACATCTCCCCGGGATGCAGCCGCCGGTAGTGGCTTTCCGTGGCCGTTTCGTGGCGCAGCAGGTATCTGTCGGCGCCGGCGTCGAAAAACCTTTGAAAGCTCTCTTTTTCACGCTCACCCACGGAAAGGGTCACGGCGCAGCCGGGATGCTGTTTTTTTATGGCCCGGACAATAGAGACTATCCTTTCGTCGGTGAAATACGGATCGTCGCCCCCCTGCAGCACAAAGGTGCGGAAGCCCAGCCCGTAGCCCATGGCGCAGCAGGAAAGTATCTCCTCTTCGCCCAGGCGGTATCTTTCCGCCTTTTTGTTGCTCCTGCGGATGCCGCAGTAATAACAATCGTTTTTGCAGAAGTTGGTAAATTCTATAAGCCCCCGGAGATAAACGTCCTTCCCGTAAACCCGTTCTCTTGCCGCCCTTGCCTTTGCCGCCAGATATTCCCCCGCTCCGGGATCTGCGCACTGCAAAAGAAAAGCCAGTTCTCCGTCGGAGAGATCCCCCTCCCTTTCGAGCCTGTCCGCCGTTTCCGTAAAAACGCTGCCGGGCGTCTTTTCCGCCATATGTTTCCGCCTCCCAGTATAAAAATATGCCGTTCCGGAAGGAACGGCATAAACCTTTTCTCTGCCGCCTTCCAGTCAGGGCGTTCCTTTGTGTCAGGCACACCTTTATTATAGCATATCCCGCCGGAGAAAACCACCGGCAGAGAAGCGGGGCCTGTTGCGGAAAAGCCCCGTAAATGCTATACTATAAAAAATACCTTACTGCGGAGAAAACAAATGATACGACTATTCCTTCTTGCGGCGCTATTTTTGTTTTCCTGCGCCGCCTGGAGCAAAGACTACAACGTGCTGGATTTCGGCGCAAAGGGCGACAACAAAACCGACTGCACCGCCGCAATACAAAAGGCGATAGACGCCTGCTATGAGAACCGGGGCGGCAACGTGGTGTTTCCCACCGGCGAATACGTGTGCCGCGGCTGTCTCGAAGTAAAGGACGGGGTCATGCTGAAAGGCACCTACGTGGCGCCCCCCACCAACGACCGCTCCAACAAGCCCGACGCCGCGGGAAATATGAAGGGCTCCATTATAGCCGCCTACGCCGGAAAAAACGACCCGGACGGAACCCCGTTTATAACCCTCACCGGCAACAATTCCGGGGTTCAGGGGCTCATTATCCATTACCCGGAATGGAGCCAGCAAACCGTGCCGCCCATACCGTACTCTCCCTGTATAGCAGGCTTTGATGGAAGCAACCATTCGGTGATAAACTGCAACCTGCTGAATCCCTATGTGGGCATAGTGTTCAACGGAGCCGACCGCATGACCATTTCGGGGGTCTACGGCTACCCCATAAAAACCGGGATCCTGATAGATATGTGCGGCGATATATGCCGCATAGAAAACTGCCATTTCTGGCCTTTCAACGTGAACTACAACGCCGAGGACCCCTACTGCAAATGGATAAACCTCAACGGCACGGCCTTTGAATTTGCCCGAACCGACTGGCAGTACGTGGCAAACTGCTTCTGCTTCGGCTACGGCGCCGGATACCGTTTCACCGACCGGGGCCAGGGGGCCTGTAACGGCAATTTTGTGGGGCTGGGAGCGGACAGCTGCACCAACTCGGTGTCCATAGAAGCCATACAGCCCATGGGGCTTGCCATAACCAACGGCGAATTTGTGGGGCGCTGGAACTCCTCCGACGCCTGTCCCATAGACATAAAGGAAGGGGTCAACGGCAAGATAAGCGTTATGAACTGCGCCTTCTGGGGTCCCATCAACACCTGCATACGCAGCAATTCCGAAAACGCCCGTCTTTCGGTGATAGGCAGCACCTTTGAAAGCTGGGACGCTATGGGCGCCGGCGCTGCCGCCATCACAGTCAACAAGGGAGTGGGCATCATAACCGGCAACACATTTGCGGAAAAGCCGAAGCATATCACGATAGGATCGGCGGCAAGCGCTGCGGTGATCACATCCAACTATTCGCCCAGTCCGCTTATAGTGGAGAACGGCATCGGCGACGCCTGCGAGATCAGCGCCAACATCCCCAAGCCCCGGAGTTTCAGGGACGAGGATTTCGAAAACTATTCCCTGAAGCTCAACGGCATCAACGACGGGAGCTTTGTGGACGGCTTCATATATTCCGAGCCCACCAACGGAGGCATGCGCTGGTCCAGCTCCGGAGCGAGCCTGACCCTCCGGGGGACCCCCGGCGCCGTTTACACGGCGACCTTCAATATAATGTCGGATCAAAACGCCCTTATGGAGGGCGCCGGCATATACGTTGACGGCAAAAACCTGATGCCCATCACTCAGGCAGGGATGCTCACCCTCACGGGCAAGGTGACCATGCCCTCCGACGGCAGGATAAAATTTGACGTGAAGGTGAAGAACTGGTCCCCCAACGCCCTGAACCCCGCCGAACCCGACAAGCGGGTGCTGGGGGTGGGGATCATGGAGGTCCGCATGATCAGCGACCCCAAAGCCCCGGTGTTCAGCCTGAACAGTATGAAAAACGAATAAAAAACGGAGAATGACATATGTATAGATTTCCCGACGGCCTTTATACAGACGTGAGGACGGAAGACTCTTCCCAGATCACGGTGGCAGTCATGAACGGCGAGGTCCGCACGGATACTCAGATAACCCGTAAGGGCGCCTTTATAAGGGTGTGGGACGGGGTGTTGTGGTACACCTGCTCCACGGACATGCCGGACAACGTCCAAAAGGAGATAGACAGGCTCGCCTCTCTGGCAAAGAACCGGCTCCCCGCCGGAGGCGACGCCTACGTGAAGGCCCTGGAGGTCCACAGGGACAAGGCCCTGGCCTACGAGGGCGAAAAGAGCCTGCGCCTCATCGAGCCCCGGGCGGTAAGGGACCTTGTCGAACACTACAGAAAGGCCTGCTTTACCCGGGACGTCCCGGAGATGAAGCAATACAACATCTCCTGCTCGGTGAACGCGGCAAAAAAACGCTTTGTCTCCAGCCTGGGCAGCGACATAGAGACCGACACACAGAGGTGCCGGCTCAACGCCTCCTGCCGGCTGGTGATCAAGGGGTATCCCGTATCCGCCTACAAGGGCTTTCAGAAGGCGTTTTTTGACGAGCTGTCCGGCCACGAGCAGGAAATAACCGCCGAAACAGACCGCTTTCTGGATTATGGCTACCGCTCCGTGGACGCCGAGCCCGGGGAATACGTCACCATACTGGCGCCGGTGGTCACGGCCATGTTCACCCACGAGAGCTTCGGGCACAAGAGCGAGTCCGACTTCATGCTCAACGACAAGACCCTGCAGGAAGAATGGGTCATGGGGAAGAAGGTGGGCGCCGCCGGAGTGTCCATAGCCGATATGGGGGATATGCCCAACAACGGCAGGCTCATATATGACGATGAAGGCACTCTGACCCGGAAGACCTACCTCATCAAAAACGGAGTCCTCACGGGCAGGCTCCACGACGTCAAGTCCGCCGTCACCCTGGGAGAGGATCCCACGGGCAATTCCCGGGCCCAGGACTACACCTGCCCGCCCATAGTGCGTATGACCAACACCTACATGGAGCCCGGCCCGGACGACCCGGAGGACCTGATCAGGGGCACCAAGGACGGGGTGTACGTTTACGCCGTTTCCTACGGCACCGGCTCTTCCATATTCACCCTGAAGCCCACTTTGTGCTACCGCATACGGGACGGCAAGCTGGCGGAGCCCCTGCGGGCCAACGTGGTCACGGGCAGCGTGTTCAAGACCCTTTTCGATATAGACGGCATAGGCAGCGATTTTGAGCTGTTTGACACCTATACCTGCGGCAAGAACGGCCAGAGCGTGCCTGTCTCGGCAGGCGGGCCCACCATAAGGGTGAAGGCCCTTAACGTCAATTAGGAGGCGGAAAATGCAGCAAAAATACACACAGAGAACCATCTCCTGCGAGGCGGAATACGAGGAAAACAGGATCAAGAGCTTTTCTTCCTCCGATACCAACGTTTCTTCCTACCGCATATATGATAACGGCGAAGCCCGGATACAGTACCAGACGGGCATAGTGCCTGACGCCGAAGGCTTCCGCCTGGCCTCCCTGAAGCCGGGCAGGCCCTGGCCCTTTGAGCCCGTTGCCTTTACGGGCAGCAGGGACCTCACAGAGGAAGAAATGCCCGACGCCCTGCTGCTGGACGAAGCGGAAGCCCTGATAAAGGCCCTCACCGAGCGGTATCCGCAGTTCATCTTCTCCGGCGGGCTTGAAAGGGTGACCGTGGAAAGACGCTGGACCGGCGAGAACGGCCTGGATCTCTTCTGCAGGGATACGGCTGTCTGGGCCGGCATAGGCTTCAAGCACGTGGATTCCAGGGACATACACGACGGCTGGTTCAGCCTGCCCCAAAGGACCTGGTCACGGCAGGCGGCGCTGGATATGGCGGAGGACTATCTGGGCCGCTACAACCGGCCCTGCGAGCTGCCCGAAGAAGTCATCATACAGGGAGACCTGGACTTTTCGGAGCTGCTGGCCGGTTCGCTGAACGCCGAAAGCCTGGGGCTGGGAGTGAGCCTGCTCTCGGATAAGATAGGGTCCCAGGCCTTTTCGCCCCTGGTGACGGCAGTGAGCGACTTCACAGGCAGGGAGAACTATATGAACCCCTTCTGGGACGGAGAGGGCTTTTCCGACGAGGGCTTCAGGAGGACCTTCATAGACAAGGGCGTTGTCCTCTACGGAGCAGCCGACAGAAAGACCGCCCAAAAATACGGCGTGCCACACACCAACGGCGCCAACCACAGCTACGCCGACCTCCCCACCCCGGGCAGGCTGAGGCTCTCCTTTGACTCCTCCGGCAAAACCGTAAAGGAGCTGCTCTCGGGACGCCTTTCGGTGATCCCCCTCATGTCCAGCGGAGGCGGCTACAACGAAAAGGGCGACTACGCCATGCCCATACAGAACGCCCTCCTCTCCGACGGAGAAAAGGTGCTGGGCAGGCTGCCCGCCTTTACCATATCGGGCAACATGTTCGATTTTTACGGCAAAGACTTTATCGGCTCCCCCTGCGACAAGCCCATCACCCGGTTGAGGACGCCGCTGATACGGGTGCACGCAAAGCCTATGGAATAAAAAAGGAAAAACCATGAACAAATACACAGCATACTGCGGCCTCGACTGCGGATCCTGCGAAGCCCGCATTGCCACCGCAAACAACGACGACGTTTTGCGGGAAAAGGTGGCCAAAGAGTGGTCGGAGATGAACGGCGTTGAGATAACTCCGCAAATGATAAACTGCGACGGCTGCCGCATAAACGGCAGAAAAACCGTGTTTTGCGATTCTCTCTGCCCCATAAGGCAATGCGCCATGGCCAAAGGCGTGGAGACCTGCGGCGGCTGCGCCGAGATGGACGGCTGCGAGACCCTGGCTATGGTGACGAAAAACAACGCCGAAGCCACAAAACGGCTGAAGGAAGAATAAGCGCCCCCTGACCGGGCGTAGACATCGGGCGGAAAAAACACAAAAAGGAGGCGCAGCGCTCTGCACGACATATGGAACCCCTGGCACGGCTGCAGAAAATGCAGCGAAGGCTGTCAGAACTGCTATATGTATTTTCTCGACGCCATGAGAGATCGTGACGGCTCGGAAATTTACAGGACCAAGGCGGGCTTTGCCTATCCCCTTTCAAAGGACCGCAGCGGACGCTACAAGGTCAGAAGCGGCGAGATGCTCAGGGTGTGCATGACCTCGGATTTCTTTCTGGAGGAGGCGGATCCCTGGAGGCCCGCAGCCTGGGACATCATCCGGCAGAGGCCCGACGTTAAATTTTTACTGCTGACCAAACGCCCCTGCCGGATACGGAAGAGCCTGCCCCGCGACTGGGGCGAAGGCTGGGAAAACGTGATGCTGAACGTCAGCTGCGAAAACCAGAAACGGGCCGACGAAAGGATACCCGTTTTGCTGTCTCTGCCCGCCAGACACAAGGGGATCATGTGCGCTCCGCTTATCGGCAGCGTAATCATAGACAGATATCTGGAAAGCGGACAGCTGGAGCAGGTGCTTTGCGACGGCGAAAACTACGGGGGAGCCCGCCCCTGCCGGTACGAGTGGGTCAGGAGCCTGAGCGAAGAGTGCAGAAAACACAACGTGACCTTTGTGTTCTGCGGCACAGGCCGGCGCTTTATCAGGGACGGCAGGCTGTACGAGATAGAAGAAAACGCCCGCCAGAGCCGGCAGGCCTTCAGGTCGGGCCTGAGCTTCAGCGGCAAGCCGATAGAATGGCGCCTGACTTTTCCTTCGGGAGGCCTGCTTGAGGAAAACGAACTCTACGTTCCGTATTTCGCCGGACGGTGCGCGGCCTGCGGTATGCGGCCTGTCTGCAACGGCTGCAGCCGCTGCGGAAAATGCGGCGCGGAAAAAAGCTGAAGATTTTGCGGCCCGGGAAGCGGCGCCGCTTTGCCATATCGGCCGGCATGTTCGGCTCATGCGGCAAAGACCGTATCGGCCCCCAAGGCAAGCCCATGGCGGAAACGCTTCATAGCGCTCCTGCGTCATCCCTCCGACTTCGCAATACGACCGGCGCTTGGCGCCGGGATGACGCCGTGGAACAGAGCTTTTCCGCCGAAATGACATTGGCGACTTCTTTGACAAGGAGATCTCTTACCGGTTTTTCCATTCGGAAAAACCGCCGAGATGACCGCAACAGACAAGACTTCCGCCGGGATGACGCCGTGGAACGGCGCCTTAGTCTTCAAGGCCGAAATAACGTTGGGCGTTTCGGAAACAGACGCCTTCCGTAATGGTCCGCAATGCCGCCTCGTCATTGGGGTATTCGCCGTCCTCCACCCATTTTCCCAGCAGCTCGCAGAGTACGCGGCGGAAGTATTCGTGCCTTGCGTAGCTGAGAAAGCTGCGGGAATCGGTGACCATCCCTACAAAGCCCGCAAGATAGCCCTCGTTGGCAAGGCTGGTCATATGGTCGGTCATGCCCTGTTTATGGTCGTTGAACCACCAGGCGGTACCGTGCTGCAGCTTGCCCGCCGCTTCGCCGGTCTGGAACGCCCCCATCACCGTTTCGATGGCGGCGTTATCATTGGGATCCAGGGAATAGAGTATGGTTTTGGGCAGCTCTCCCGTCTCGTCCAGGGCGGACAGGAAGCCGGCCAGCGCCTTGAAAGAGACCCGGTCGCCGATGGAATCGACTCCGGCGTCGGGGCCCAGCGCCCTGAAGACGCGCCGGGAATTGTTGCGCATCACGCCAAAGTGCAGCTGCATCACTATGCCCAGTCGGGCGTATTCCCGCCCAAGTTCCGTCAGCAGCGCGGTCTTGAACCGTGCTTCTTCAAGGGGCGTGGGAAGCGCGCCCTCAAGACGCCGCCGGAAGATCGCTTCTATCTCATCCTTCGAAGCCGGCGCAAAGGGGACCGCCTCCATGCCGTGGTCGGCTACGCGGCAGCCCAGCGCGGCAAAGGCCTTCAGCCTGCTTTTCAGGGCTTCCGCCAGTTCACTATAGCTGCCGACGGAGCCGAGTTTTTTCAGATAGTCCGTATAATCCGCTTTCTCTATGCCCAGCGCCCTGTCCGGGCGGAAGCCCGGCAATACGCGTACGCTAAAGCTTTTGTCACCGGCTATTTTTTCGTGCCATTCCAACGTATCCGCCGGATCGTCGGTGGTACAGATCGCAATGACGTTGGACCTTTCGATCAGCCTTCTCGGGCTCATATCCGGGCTCTGCAGGGCGCGGCCTGTCAGCTGCCAGACTTCCTCTGCTGCGCTGCCGTTGAGGATACCTTTGTAGCCGAAATAGTTCCGCAGCTCAAGATGGCTCCAGTGGAACAGCGGATTGCCGATGGAAAGCCCCATGGTCTCCGCCCATTTTTGGAACTTTTCCCTGTCCGACGCATCCCCGGTAATGAACCTTTCCTCCACGCCGGCAGAGCGCATCAGCCGCCACTTGTAGTGGTCGCCGCCCAGCCAGAGCCGGGTGATATTTTCAAACTGCCGATCCTCGAAGATCTCCCGCGGGCTCAAATGGCAGTGGAAATCAATAACGGGCAGGGCCGCCGCGCAACCATGATAAAGCTGCCTTGCCGTATCGGTAGAGAGCAGAAAATCCTTGTCCATAAACGGTTTCATTTGCCTTTACCTCCGCACCCTGCCGCCGTTGCTTCCGCAAATAACGTATGCCGTTCTCCCATGGGCTTATACGCCGCTGTAGGCGGAAAACCCGCCGTCTATGGGTATGGTCACGCCGGTGATGAAACCGGCGGCTTCGTTGTCCAGCAAAAACAGCACTGCGCCGACAAGCTCCTTTTCCGGATCGCCGAAGCGGCCCATAGGCGTGGCGGCAAGGATCTTGCGGGTGCGCTCCGTGGGGGTACCGTCGGGATGGAACAGCAGCGCATGGTTCTGGCTGCTGTCAAAAAAGCCGGGAGCGATGGCGTTCACCCGGATGCCGGCTTTGGAGAAATAGACCGCCAGCCACCGGGTAAAGTTGGTCACGGCCGCTTTCGCGCCGGAATACGCGGGGATCTTGGTCAGCGGCGTATAGGCGTTCATGGAGCTGATGTTCAAAATACAGCAGCCTTCCCTGCCGACCATTTGCCGGGCAAAGGCCTGCGTGGGGATCAGCGTTCCGATGAAGTTCAGGTTGAAAACGAATTCCACTCCCGCCTTGTCCAGATCGAAAAAGCTCTTGATATCCGCTTCGATATCCCCCTCTTCATAGTATTCCTTGTCCGTAGTGGCCCGGGGATTGTTGCCGCCGGCGCCGTTGAGCAATATATCGCAGGGGCCGAGATCCGCCAGCGCGGCGTCCGCGACTTCATAACAGGTATCGCGCTCCAGCACGTTGCAGGCGTAAGCCTTCGCGACGCCGCCTTCCGCCACGATCTCTTCCGCGACGCGCTGCGCCTTGTCATAGTCCAGGTCCAGCAAAGCCACCTTTGCGCCGGCCCGGGCCAGCGCCTTTGCGAAGGCGGAACAGAGCACTCCGCCGGCGCCGGTGACCGCGGCGACCCTGCCGGAAAGATCGGTGCTCAAAACGTTTTTTTCCATATCAGCGGCCCTCCTTTGTTTCTTTGTCCATCAGATCCCAGGCGCCCAGCATATACATAATGCCCAGGGCGCGGTCGTACAGCCCGTAGCCGGGGCGCACGCTGCCCGGCTTCTCATCCCACAGATGCCGCCCGTGGTCGGGGCGGATATAGCCCTCGAAGCCGCAGTCGTGGTAGGCCCGGAGGATATCCAGGATACCCGTCTCGCCGTCGCAGTCCCGGTGGGACGCCTCGGCGAAATCTCCGTTGGGAAAATGCCTGATGTTGCGGATGTGGGCAAAGGCGATGCGGCCGCAGTGCCTGCGCACGATATCCGCCACGTTGTTGGCGGGGTTTGCGTTGAGGCTTCCGGAACACAGCGTCAGGCAGTTGTACGGATCGTCCACCATCTCCAGGAACCGGGCGATGCTGCCCTCGTCCACCAACAGCCGGGGCAGCCCGAAAATATCCCAGGGGGGATCGTCCATGTGGATGGCCATCTTTATGTCGCACTCATGGCAGACGGGCATGAGCTTCTCCAGAAAATACTTCAGGTTGCCCCACAGCATTTCCTTTGTTACCGGCCTGTAAGCGGCGAACAGCTCGTCCAGCCTGGCCATGCGTTCCGGTTCCCAGCCCGGGAAGGTCATATTATACTTTTCGGTAAAGGACATCACGTAATCCGCCATCTCCTTCGGGTCGTCCTGGATCATATCCTTTTGGTAATACAAAGAGGTAGAACCGTCGTCCCCGGGATGGAACAGCTCGCTGCGGGTCCAGTCAAAGACAGGCATGAAGTTATAACAGATGACCTTCACGCCGAAAGGCCGGAGATTGCGGATGGTCCGGACGTAGTTGTCGATATACCTGTCTCTCGACGGCAAACCGATCTTGATATCGTCGTGAACGTTCACGGATTCCACCACGTCGGCGTTGAAGCCCGCATCGAGTATGGGCCGGACGGCCGCCTCTATCTCCTCCTGCTGCCAGATCTCCCCCGGCAGCTTGTCGTGCAGCGCCCAGACGATAGTGCTCACCCCCGGGATCTGCCGGATATCCGAAAGACTGATCTTATCATTTCCCAAACCGTACCAGCGAAAGCCCATTTGCATCGGCATGTTTCCGCCTCCTTTGTTTCTGAGTATATTTCAAGAAGCTAATGAAGATGTATTGCTTATATTTTCATTATACACAATAGCGGGGCCTTTTTCAAGGGACGCCGAAAGGCGCAGGGCCTCCGCTGCCGTCATCCCCGTCGTGTCATACCGCCGCCTTGCCGCCGGCAAGACGGCGCCGAGATGACACGGACACACATCCCGCTGCGCAAAAAAAAGCGCCGCTTTTGCGGCGCGTCTGCATTACCCTGCTACTTTTTCTCTTTTTTGGCCTTCAGGCCCCACACGTTGTTCTGTTCTCTGATCTCCGTGACTATATCGCTCTTTATCCGTTTGGAACCCTTCACAATATTGCCTGTGAACACCAGGGCGTCGCAGGAGCCTCCCACGTGGACGGGGGTGCCGTCGGACTGAAAGCGGCAGGCGTCCACTATCACGTTGCCCCCCAGGGCTTCCACGGAGGCGGCGCCGGTGTCGGCGGTGTCCCACTTCACCCTGTCCCAGTTCACAAAGTTGCAGTTTTGCAGGGTAACGTCTCCCGACCGGGTCAGCACGTTGTGCTTGCAGGGCCCCCAGAAAGAGCAGTTATTGAGCATCACGGTCCCTTCGCCGTTGGATTCGCTTATCTCCAGCATCACGGGATCCTTGCCGATCATAGCCACGAATTCGCCGTTGGTGATGAGGATCCCCAGGTTGCTCACGGCGTCCACCAGCACCGACTTGTTGCAGCAGTCGGCGCCTATGCCCAGAAACTGTCCGTTGCAGGCTCCGTGGCCGTTGTCGATAAAGTGATAGCCCGCCTTGTAGCCCAGAGCGAAGGTGTCCACCACGTACTGCCAGTCGCTTTTGCCCAGTATAAAGCCTTCGCCGTGCTCCTGCTGCCAGGTGTAAAGGGGCTCGTTCATGCTGAACCAGGGGTTCCAGTGGATGTTTTCCCAGCGGCCGATGTCGTAGATCTCATCGGTAAATATCCCGCGCCTCAGGGGCTGCCCGGATATGTTGCGCACCAGGTGCCTTTCGTTCTGGCTGCAGTCTACGCCGTTGAAGGGGTTCAGCAGCTCGCAGTCCAGCAGGGCCGGGTTTTTGCCCCGCATGGCCACGCACCAGGGGTAGGCAAAGGGTACGTTTTTGTTGGTCTGCTCCGGGTAAAAGAACACAAAGCCTTTTACCGTGGAATTGGTGTTTATGGTCAGGAAGGGCTCGCCCTTTTCGTTGTTTTTGTCCGCCGTAGGCATCAGGCAGGAGCCGCCTCCGTCGGGCCGGGGCCAGCCGGGGTTCCGCACCCCTATGTTTGCCGGCACCGATGCGTAGGTGCCTTCAAGGGTAACGCCGTTGGGCACGTTGATATGCCCCTTGAAAAGATAATTCCCGTTGTCCACCTTCACCGTGGCGAATTTAGCCTCGGCGGCGGCGTCCAGAGCCTTCTGAAAAGCCCCGGTGCAGTCGGTCTTTCCGTCGCCCACGGCGCCGAAATCCGCCACGTTGAGCTCCGCTCCCCACAGAAGCGAAGCCGAAAGGCAAAAAAGAAGTACAAAGAATGACAGGCGTTTCATAACTTCCTCCGTATTTTTGGTGATAATTTATTATAGCAGTTTCCGGCATCCCGGTCAACCCGGACGCCGGCGCCGTGTTCCGAAGGCTCCCGCCCTGCGTTTTTTTAAAAACACTGCATTTTTTTTGTAAAAACGGCAGCTTTTCCCGGAGGCAAAAACCTTGCGGTATCTGCCGCGGTATGATATAATAAAGATAGTAATTATAAACCAAGGAGAAACCAATGAAAAAAGGCTTCACACTTATCGAACTATTGGTAGTCATCGCTATCATCGCCATCCTGGCGGCCATCCTCTTCCCCGTGTTCGCGCAGGCAAGAGAAAAAGCCCGCCAGACCCAGTGCCTTTCCAACTTCAAGCAGATCGGCACCGCCACCTTTATGTACACCGAGGACTGGGACGAGGTCATGCCCTCCTTCTACGCCGGGCTTTACCCCCATTTCTCTTCCAGCATGCCTGCTCCCTGCGGCCAGGGCACGGGTAACGCCGATTACGTTGCCAGCATGCACGGCTATTCGCTGCATTACCTCATAGTGCAGAACGCCGTGATGCCCTATATCAAAAACATCAACCTTTGGTTCTGCCCCTCCGCCGACTGGAAGGCCAGCAACCTGGGCAAGGGCATCAACGACCTTACCACTACCTGCTACCGCTTCTGCCTGTGCCAGGACACCTACAGGACCGACGTCCCCGTAGGCAGCTTCTACAAGCCCAGCCAGTTCGTCGTATGGCACGAGTGGAAAGCGTATCACAAGAGCAAGGAAGGCAACACCGACGGCAACAAGGGCAAGGTGCCCTGCATCAACGCAGCCTTTGCCGACGGCCATGCTGCCCTCTGGAAGGTTGAGACCTGGGACGCCACCAACAAGTGGTTCGACTTCAACTGGAACGCCTATTACAAAGCCGGCTGCCAGCATTGGGTGGACACCTTCGCTTCCTGCGGATGGGACGTCAAAGGCGGCGACTAATAAGCAAAAAAAAGAACTGCTCTCCGGAGCAGTTTTTTTTTGACCCGTCGGGCCAGCCGGCGGGACACGTATTTTTCTTTGTCAGCGCTATGTTCCGCGCCGTCATCCCGGCGGAAACGCTTCATAGCGCTCCTGCGTCATCCCGCCGACTTCGCAATACGACCGGCGCTTGGCGCCGAGGCGAAGGAGGCAGAGGGATCTTCGGGGGCACCACGTGCCGCCTTCCTTACGCCGACAGGCGCAAGGCAC
>JAEEGL014235216.1_pt1 | contig 15060 bp, 18 predicted proteins | sample 9134231 | NCBI WGS metagenome assembly JAEEGL01 (sample SAMN16246548, study PRJNA631951) | gut metagenome | biome: gut microbiome; feature: rumen; material: fiber-attached | host: Bos | place: Iran: Karaj | collected 2018-10 | reverse complement strand
TTTCCGGAACAGGAATGATCTGCAGCACACGCGCCAACACGCCGGTAGTGTACAGATCGGCTTCTTTGGGATCGGTTGCTTTGTTGTCCTTCACTGTAAGCAGGAGCAACTGCCGGCGATCCTTGTTGGCCGCCTTAATCAGTTTGAGACTGTTTTTCTTTGAAACCGCAATAGGGATCAACACTCCCGGGAACATTACTTTGTTCCGAATAGGGAGCACGTCATAAAGTATATTATTGTTTTCTTCCATATGCTATTTTACATAATGCTGATTATATTTGCATTGGCAATATTCTTCCATATATACTAATACAAGTATTATGCCATAGAATTTTATCTGCCATTTTGGCAGGAACAAATAAAAATAAGCGTTTGAATTTGTATAAGTCAAATTTTTGTTGTACTTTTGCAGTGTGAAAGCAAGTTTGGAATATATTCAGGCGCATTTTGACGAATATAACCGTCAGTTTTTTGGCGGGCAGTTACCGACCATACCGATTAAGTTGAGCCATGCCAAGGGTTTTCTGGGCAAAGTGACGTTTGTCAAGCGGCGGCAGTGGTTGTTTGGTCCGTACCGGAATGAGAACTTTGTGTTACGGATCAACGTGCGTATTGACCTGCCGGAAGAGGTGGTACAGGACACTATTCTGCACGAGATGATTCATTATTATATTGCGGTTAATCAATGGAAAGACACCTCGGCTCACGGGCGGTTATTCCGCGCTGAGATGGCGCGTATCAACGCCGCCGGCAACCGTCATATCACGATTTCTTATCGTTTAGATCGCTTGAATCAGGGCCACGGTCATGAGACCGCAGGCGATTAGTTTGAGGATCGTACCAAAGAGGATGCCGATAAAACTACCCCATCCTGCTTTGAGAGCTTCGGCGAGTTGTTTGCCGGCAATGAGTTCGCCGAGGATAGCGCCCACTAATGGACCTAAGATGACGCCGATGGCGCCAAAGAAAAGTCCGATGAAAACGCCGATAGTACTACCCCACACTCCCCATTTTGTGCCTCCGTAGTGTTTGGTGCCCCATGCCGGTACGACGTAGTCTAAAACCGAGATAACCACCACGACGACTCCCCATATAAGAAGGAACTGCCATGAGAAATCGACTCGATCGGTGGCTTGTGCAATCAATAAGCCCACATAAGCAATCGGTGTACCCGGCAGCCCCGGCACGATACAGCCGATTATACCGATGATCAAGCAAAGAAAAGCTAGTATAAGCAACACAATATCCATTCCCCTATCCTTTTTAATCGGTTGCAAAGGTACAACTTTTTTGCGACATATGCAAATTTTTGTGGGATTTTATTCCCAAAACGTCGTTAGTTATCCCGAATGTCATTCGGAACAATGGACGATAAGGCTATCTCCTCTGCCATTTTATTCATTTCTACGCACTCAGCGCGCGTCACATGCTTCTTTCTCGAATCGTACGTCCATGGAGATAGGATGAGCATGCGGCCATCTGCTACCGCGTCAAACAAAGCAGCTGAGGGCTTGAAATATTGCCCAAAACCGTTATCAGCGATATAGATAATGGAATGTTTCTCTTTTAGGAGCACATCTAACACGGCTCTCTCATGCTCACTAATGAAAGGTGAAACCATTACTGCCCCTTCTCTTGCAGCCAGCACACAGCCGTTCTTATAATCCCTCAAGGTCTTATCATCTCCGTGCTCCTCTGCGTCTCTCACCCACAAGCTCCGCACGTGAACCGGTTTAATCCGCTCTACTTGTAATAGTTTGATATTTCCCACTGCCTCATAAGAACGCCCGCCTATCTCCACTCCATGCTGTACATAGAAATAGCCGGGCTTGAGCCGCTTTGTAGCGAGGCGCTGAGGGTTCATCTGAACGTAGCGTATCATGGATTGCAGTTGTCCCCTACGCGACATCGGGCGAATGAAGGGTTTCTCGGAGAATACAGGATCGACACGTCGTTCGTTATCCTGAATGCCATTCGGGGCAATTGACGATGAGTAATCGCGACCGATAGCCTTGGCTGCTTGCCAAAAACCGCGCACTGCAGCCTTGATCCCGATTTGCATCTCGCTACGAACATAGAGGATGAAATGCACATGGTCAGGCATCATCCTTAGCGCAAGAATCTGTATCTCGGGATGATAGTCAGGAATCGTCTTTACACAGTCCTTAATCTCCTCTCCAAAAGCGCTTAGAACAACATGCGCCTGTTCCGGATCATCGTTAGGAATGACGAGTGTACCCAATAAGTCCTCCCTACTGGAAACAACCATGGTGATGTGGTATATCCCTACCCCTTTCCATGCCGTATCCGGCTCTTGCCATTTCCACTGCTCTTCCTCAGCTTTCATTTTATTTCATCATTTTTTATTCCAAACGTCGTCCATTATTCCGAATACCATTCGGTCATACGTCGTCTATTGTTCCGAATGTCATTCGGTCATACGTCGTCTGTTGTTCCGTATGCTATCCGGAGTATTCCATCTCCCCTCTTCCAATCCTCGTCCATTATTCCGAATACCATTCGGTTATACGTCGTCTGTTGTTCCGGATGCTATCCGGAGTATTCCATCTCCCCTCTTCCAATCCTCGTCCATTATTCCGAATACCATTCGGTCATACGTCGTCTGTTGTTCCGGATGCTATACGGAGTATTCCATCTCCTCTCTTCCAATCCTCATCCATTATTCCGAATGTCATTCGGTCATACGCCGTCTGTTGTTCCGAATGTCATTCGGTTATACGTCGTCTGTTGTTCCGGATGCTATCCTGAGTATTCCATCTCCCCTCTTCAAATCGTCGTCCATGTGTTCGCGATCAACGTCCCAAAATAAGACAGGTGAAAGCTTTGATATGTATGAATACGTTGATATAACTAACCTTTGCGACTGCAAAGGTACAACAAAAAAATGACATACGCAAATTTTTGTGTTATTGAATCTTCGCTCTTTCTTCCTCATGCAGCCTTTTCCGCTCTGCGCGGTTACGTTTCATTGTCGTATAGTAACCAAAACCAGCCATGGGATGACGCCATTCTTCGTCTTCGATACGCTCCCACTCTGCATTCTCTTTACTGCGAAGTTTGAGTTCTTGACACCAGAAACGGATGTCGGATAAAAGTCTTTTTGTGTATTTAAACATAGCTTTAATGTTTTATCAATTTGTTTTTGAGAGCACGGGCGAGGCGGAAGAGGTGGAAGGAGAGCCAAGTGCGGGCAAAGATCGTTTGCCGATGATGGGGATAGGCTAACTTTGCGAACTTGTGTGCATTCGGATAGTCACCTTTCTGATATGCCAAACTCAAGAGGATTTGATGACGGTATCTGTCTTGATCTGTTTCGTCAAAATCAAACCCGACTTTCTCGTAGATATAGCGGTTCATCTCTTTCTCTTTAGTGTACTTACGAACAATGGTTTCATACTCTTGTGGCGCAGACATCGAACCTTTGTGCTTTCGGTAAACGTACGATAGTTGGTTGAGATAGACAAACTCCGTATGACGCGCTAAGAGCATACATGTCGGCCAGTCTTGTATCGGGAAACCGATTCGGATATAGTCATCGAGGTTCACATACTGCTTGATGAGATCGGCGCGAATCATGCAAGCACCGAAGCATAAGTTATATTTCCCTCTCTGCAAACCAATCAGAGGATCCTCGCCGGTGGTGTCCTTTGAGTTACTGGGAACCATCTCACCTGTTTCCATAAACAGGTTGTAGTAGTTGGTATGGGTCAAGCCACATTCCGGATGTTCGTCCATATAATCGACCATGGATTGCAGACGATGCACGTCGCAATAATAGTCATCGTCATCACAGAACGCCACGTATTTGCCTCGCGCCAGTTTGAGTGTCATAGCCCAATTGGCTCCGAAGCCTTGATTGGTCTCGTGGAGATTGAGGACAAAGATATCCGGATATTTATCCTTGTATGATTGCAATAATTCACGCGAGTTGTCCGTCGAGCAATCATCCCCAATGATGATCTCAAATGGGAAACCGCATTCTTGCACTAGAATGCAATCTATCGCCTGACCAATGTAGTGCCCGCGGTTGTAGCTGGTCATCACAACCGAGACGTAGGGAATTTTACTTGCCATAACGTATTCTCCTATAAGTATCACGAATCCAATCCACCGAGAAACGTTTGCCGGTTATACGCCAATAGCGCACGTAGTGGATGGGCAGATATTTCTTGAGCGTGAGTTGTCCTGCCTCTTTATACACTTGAGGACGTTCATGCTTCATAAAGTCATCAAACGCTTTGATGAGCGCCTTATCATAATTGTCTGCATCTTGCAAGACGAGGCAAGTGCGATAAACACCCATGCTGAGGTGCGCGATCTGTGCTTCGATGCGCCGGTAGGTATAGAGCGCTTTATCTTCAGGCGACAGATGGTTCGCAAAATCTACCATCGCGCGAAGCAGTTTATCGTAATGCGAGACGCTTTTAAGCAGCACTTTGGCATCCATCGTTTGTCCTTCCCGACCAATCACATAGCGGTAAACATCATACGGGAGATAGATGCAGGTCTTGATACCGTGTTGCGGATAGAACACCCATTCGGTATCGGTGTAAGAAATGCCTTCCGTCTGACGGTAGTTGATGCTGCGTAACATCTCCGTGCGATAGGTGATCGAGTGCATGGCAAAATACACTCCAGGCTCGGTGTATTCCTGGAAAGCAAAGATTTTGTTCGGCTCGATGTCATAGGAGTGCTTGCGTGTCAAGTTGCCGGCATCATCAACCACTTGGTGATTGGTCAGAATCATGTCGGCTTCTATGTGCGATAACTCGTCCATGTAGTGCGAGAACTCAGCCGTATCGAACCAATCATCCGCGTCCAACACTTTGATGTATTTGCCAGATGCCTCTTTCAATCCGCAATTGATGCACGAGCCATAGTTGCCATTCTCTTTGTCTATGACACGGAAGGTATCGGGAAACTTGGTCTTGTACTCACGCGCGATAGCAGATGAGTTATCTTTGCTACCGTCGTTGACGACCAGCACTTCCAGTTGCTTCATCTGTTTGTCCGGCAGAAGCAGCGAATCCAAACAACGATGCAGATAGTTCTGCATGTTATATGTCGGAATGACTATGGTTAATAGTTTATTCATAATTTCTTAGTTTTCGCACTATTATTCGTCCAAGTTTAGAGATTGGATGTAGTACAGATATGCTTATTAATTCCAACTTGGGATAGTTGATAAAGAGCTTGGCTTGCCAAGGCCATTGGTATCGGCGTAAAGTTAGTAGGGTTTCTTCTCCGATAGATTTATATACATCATGTATCTGTCGAGGAGAGAAATTACTCAACATTCGTAGTCTAGTGTTCCCTATAACAAAACGAGGAGTATCTTGTATTACTTTAGTATAATATTGTGGCAACTCATCCTTTTGCTCTTCCGCAAATTCGTATCTGCGATGGCTAAAATGAAGCCAATCCGAAATGGTTCCTATATTAGTCGTATGTGTTGTTGATTCAGGATGACCAATAACGGTATAGATTATAATAGGAACATAGCTAATGGTTGATGCCATATCAATATGGCGTTCTATCCAGTCAATATCTTCCATTCTTCTGTCTTCTATGAATGGAAGGTTCACTTTTTGTAAAAAACTTCGCGACCAAAGATAATTGATTGGACATGTATTAAAAACCACATCATAGAATGACTCCAGAAAATCCTTACCGGAAAAGATTAACCCCTCGGCATTGTAAGACATGTGACGATGTATATATTCATTGTTTATCTGCCAATCATAATCGCAGACTAGGATGTCAACACATTTCTTATTAGCGCGATTAATAGCTTCACACACACCAATCTCTACCCTATCATCCGCATCGACAAACATTATGTATTGCCCTTTTGCTTCGCGCAAACCTCTATTGCGAGCAGCACCCTGACGATGGTTCTGTTCCTGATACAGCACTCGCATGTTCTCTTGTTTGGATGCGTAATTGTGGAGTATCGATAGTGTATCGTCCGTAGAACAATCATCTACAACTATCACCTCAAATTCCTTTTTTTCTATAGGAAGAGTATAAATACTATCCAATGTCCGAACAATTGTGGAAGAAGCGTTATATGCCGGTATGATAAATGATAGTTTCATTGTCATCTGGTACGATTAAATGTGCGTTGGAGTTTACTTGCGATGCGGACTAATAAGTTGAACAACTTCATTGCCCAATCATAATTTGCGATAGTGCGCATATTACTATACAGATGATCTGTATCATGAGTCCAATCGGAGCCATAAACCTCTTGTCTCATGCGAATTACTTCCGGATAGATTTTATCGTAGCTGCCTGATAATCCATCTCCCTCATAAACGGATATTACATAAGGCAGATACTTATAGGAGACTTGATGTATGGCAATTGCTTCTGCAAAAAACTTATGATCTGCTGCTATTTTGTATGATTCATCAAACAAACCTACTTGTGTAAAGAGAGTCCGCTTTGTGAATGTCGACTGATGACCAAACGTATCAAAGAACATATCGTATTTAGACAACCTTGGCTTCATCACATCAACATTACCTATTTTTCCTCCCCATGCCGTTACTTTCATTTGTCCGTATATGATATCGGCAGTATGTGGTAAGTGAAATATTTTCTGTAATATGTCTTTATCGACAAATACATCTCCGGAATTCATGAAGTTGATATACTCTCCAGAAGCATGAGCGATGCCCTTATTCATCGCATTATAAGGACCCTTGTCGGGCTCGGAACACCACCACGTAAACCTATCTTTGTATTGCTCCAACAGATCTTTGCTTCCATCGGTAGAGCCACCATCCACTACTATCCACTCATAGTCAGTAAACGTCTGGTTGACGATAGAATCAATAGTACGCTTGAATCCTTCAGCATTATTGAGGTTGATTGTTATGATAGTTAGTTTATTCATACTTTATATCACGTGTGTAAGTCTATTGTTTAGAGAAATCAATATGATCGCTAATAATACATTCAAAATGAAGTATACTACTAAACTGTAATAGGTACTAACTTTGATTGTCTCCATTAAGAGCATTGCCCAACAATTGGCAATAAATATTTCTAATGAGTGTTCTCCTATATAACTCAATGGACGCCATTCATTTAGTGTTTGAGGTAGCATACATAACAAGAATATTATAAGAGGGCATAATAAAGCAGTGCCAAGAAAAGCGTAATTTACTAACAACAAGTAGAAACCGGCAAAACACATGCATACTGAAGCACATATAGCCCATTTGGGTAATCTTCTACTATCAAGATATAGCGATGCCGTACATATACCCATAATAAAAATTGGTATGCGACTAATGAATGCATCATAATACCAAACGGGATGAAAAAATCTAATTGTTACGTATGCAGCCACATAGCATGACAAGGGGAAAAAGAACTTACTCCATCGAGCGACATAGAAGAATATAGGCAATAAAAGATATAATGACAATAATGCACTCAAATACCAATTTGCGCGAATTTCCCCTAAGCCGTAGTAACTAAGTGTGGTAAAAAGACCAATTATATCAATTATTTTCGGAGTATATTGAGTTATTAAACAAAACCCTATAAGATGAACAACGGCCCAGATCCAATACATGGGCAATATTCTTTTTATCCGATTTTTAATATATTGTACAAATGAATGGCGTGAAAAAGAGAGGGCACATCCCAAACCACTAAAGAACAAGAAAATATCAACTCCTATATATCCTCTCCTGAATAAGGTTAATACGCCTAATTGGGGGATCGCACAGTATGCATGGTACAACACCACAGAAATCATGGCTATTCCCATAAAGAAATAACGATGATTTAATACCGTATTTGATATATTCGTTTCAATATGTTTAGTCCAAGATGTATTCATCAAAGAAGGCTATTGTATAGATTTATATAATCTTGAGCAATATGCTCCGGAGTGTAGTTCTCAAGAATATAGTTCCTTATAACGTTAGGATTATATTTATGAGCCATGAGTTCCATTAGGCCGTTTTTTAAAGAATCTATAGTAAAATCTTGACAAATTATGCCGTTAGAATCATTAATCAAATCACTTGTACCGCTACATGGATATGCCACAACAGGAAGTCCACATGCCATAGCCTCAAGTGGTGTTTGTGCAAATACTTCCTGATATGAAGGTAGCGCAAAATAGTCAGCTGCGGAATAAACAAATGCCATTAACTGATCATTATTTAACTCTCCCGTCTGGTAAATCGTTACAGATGTTTCTACCGGTAGATTTCCTCCCCCTATACATAAAACAGCAACTTTTTTGTTACCAATAGATTCTAAGGCAAGAATTAGGTCTTTCAATCCTTTTCTTTCGTCATACAAACGACATGCACAGAATGCGAGAACTATTACATCGTCGGGTATTCCTAGAACCGAGCGCGATAGATTCTTTGATATGGGTTTATATATGTCGCAGTTCACACAATTGTAAATACGGTGGATTGGTCGTTTGGCTAAGAACGCTTGTTTTTGGATAAACTCTTCCATCATATTTGAAAGCGCAACTATATGTAAATCTTTAACACACGAGATCGCATCTTGTTTTAATTTTACATATCTATCTTCTATTTTAGAACAACATTCATAGTTGTTGAGTTTATCGCGCATGTAGTGAAAGCCTCCAAGAGCTATATTCTGATCGTGCAGGGTCCATATTATTGGTTTGTTAATTCTTCTAAAAAAGGACTCATAGTCAACAAATCCTGCAACCCAATGAAGATGTAAAATATCGGCCTCTTTAACTAAATCAGATTGTAATAAATCATATTCTGTAATAGGTGAGAACCATGTAACCAGAGTGTTCCAATGGACATCCTTCATTAATGATTCCTCTTTTTCGGCTCTATTCTTAAAAAGCCCGAACATCCGCAATAATGTATAAACCTTTCGTAAAAACTTATTCTTGGGTTTAGTGATAATAGGGAGTACATTGGGTTCCATCTCAAAGACCAGTGGAACTTGAGATTGTTTATTAGCTACTAAAACCTTGCTTTCAATACCTTGTGAAAGTAAGGCTTGGTGTATACGTAATACACATAAGCCAGCTCCTAAAAAGTCATTAGTTGTTATATGTAATACTTTCATTATATTAGATATTTGCTTATTAGTTCAACATATAGCGTCTCGTATTCAGTTAGCATTTCATTATTTAGATGAAATTTATCGCTTTTCTTTTTTGTGAAATCAAAAGAAGGATTAGAAGCAAATAATGAAATATAGCGATCCTTATAGAAAAGCATTGCGTCAATTTGCTTCAACATACCGATGATTTTCCCCTTTTGTGGATCTGTGTAGTCGATGATATAATTATCTCCATTCAATACCGTCTGAAGAACGACAGAATGGAATCTCATTCCAAAACATATAGTCGCATTAGCATATAATTCCATCGTTTGAAACAAACTTTGTGTATCCCAGACTACTTCTACGTCATTATTTTGGGATTGGTGTTTTATCTCATCAAGTAATATGCGGTCATCTCCTCCTATAGGGAAATTATGCATAGGTACAAATTTAATAGGCAAATGGAATGTATCATATATCTGCGCTATTAGATTTGTAAGTATTGCTGTAAAATCACCTTGTGCATAGTGGTCTGCTTCAACCGAAACATCTCTAAAATTGACAGCGATATAATCGTCTTTCAGTATTTTCTTATGAATATCAAGAAAATGTCTGCAAGCAATAAAAGCAGGGTCGATTATAGAATATGTAGTTTTATCCGATACATAATTTCTACATTGCTCTTGTGAAATACTATCTCTAAATATTGTCAAATCAGCTGTTTCTACCAATCTTTGTGTAATATTGATTGCTTCGTCTGTTTTTAATGGCCCCCAGCCACATCCAAGTAGAGCTGTTTTGATGTGATGAGAATGAGCATACTTGAACGCATAATCTAACATGCGCATTTCTATCAAATCCATTAAAGGACCACCACCGACTATTAACAAATCAGATTTTCTTAATGCACAACGAATATCAGATGGTGATTGAGTATCAAATGTGGATATCTGCAATTCAGTATTGGATGAACACTTTTTATAAAAGTCTATATCTTCAAGTAGTGTTCGTTGGGTATAAATAGGATTCAAACTACCTAATTGCACTCGATATTTGCCGAACGATTTATGAAGAATAGAGAACAACCCCGCTAAAATCGCACGGTCTCCAATGGTTTCTGTCCCATACCAACCTATAATTGTTATTGTCATAATTGTCTAAAATAAGAAGCAGATTTTCTAATTACATGATAATAAACTTGGGCTATTTTTTTGATGGTGCCGAGTGTGTGCTTCTTTGTATACAACTCAAACAATTGATATGTATACAATCTTGTTACATAATCGCGCACAAATATCCACCGACCCTTCAAAGTGTGTTTGTGGTAACTATAATGTATACAATTGGAGCAGCAGTTCTTATAGAGCTTTTTGGCCTCATCATCTAGCGCCCCTTCCGTACAAAGATTAGTAGCATTAGAAATATTTAAGTCGCCCACACACTCGCTCGCAGTTGCACAGAGATATAAATTCATTTTCTCATCAATAGTCACATCTCTGTAGCGATATTCACATTCACTTAACCTCATTTTCCCCTTTGTCTTTAGGAAATAGTAGTTAGTGAAATTTTGAAATCTAGATTGCTCATCAGTCGCATGCACATAAAGTATGTAAAAGAATTCTGCAGCTAATAATCGCGATTTCTCATCATTCAAAACATAATAGTCGGAACTTTCAAAAGTGCCAATTCGTTTATTGGGAACCGCTAAATGATACTCGACCGGAATAGGATATTGGGATAAAAAGTGGTATGTCTGCCATATGTGCTCTACGTTATAACGAGATATTGTACAACCAATGCTCATTTCGTGGCAAAATTGATCTTTGTCACAAACCATTTTGTCTAATATCTGCTTAGTACGGATAAAACAATTGGGAACACCTCTTGTTATCTCATGAACTGTATCAACCCCGTCGCATGACAAGCATAAATGCAACCTAACATTTTTCCGTTCACACAACTCTTTGGTACGAAGTAATAAATCAAAAAGTTTCTCCGGAAGCAAACCATTTGTAATGAGGTGTATATTAGATATCCGAGGTAAAGTTAAAATGGCTTCAATAATGCCCAAGAAAGATTTAACAAGTGTAAATTCTCCTCCATTTACGCCTACTGTTTGAACCTCTGCGAAAAATGGATCGGATAATACTTCTTTTAATTTCTCAGGGTCTATGTCTACTTTCTCCTGATTGTGATATACACCACAAGTTACACACCTAGAATTACATCTTGATGTTATTGGCAATTGTAACACTAGCGGCTTCTTTCTTTTATTACGAGTGAACAATTCCTTCAAATATTGTTTTCGTATTGGCAGTTTCATATTCTGCTATTTCATTTCTCTTCCATTCGATTGGTGATAAGCACACGGAGACATAGACAATGGCGAAAGCGATTGTCTTTGAAGATAAGGTGAAAAAGGTTATCGATGATTGGTTATAGGTAATAGATAAATATAACCAATAAAAAACGCGGATTCCCTTTATTGCTTATCCGCTAATTGAGGTCCTAGGAAAACCCGTTATCTCGAATAAGCAATGCAGAAACCCACGCTGTGTATATACGTGTACGCACGTGTACAACTATAGTACACGCGAGTGTATAATACACCCTATGGGCATCTACTGCTACTTGTTTTCGAAGATAACTTTTTGAAATTTCCTAGGTTTCAATTAGTCAAAAACAAGCGTTAGTAAACGCCATTTCAATATGTCTTTGCAAGCCCAACCCTTTAAGCAAAGTGCCCTCAGCGTGAGTTTGCGGGTACAAAATTACTACAAATTATTCAAATATGCAAGTATTTTTCCAATATTCAAAAAAAAATCTGCACTTTTGATGCAGATTTGTTGAATTAACAAATAAATTACCTGTCAATTACGTAGTATTTACGTATGAATCCTAGACTTTAGTCCTTACATCTACCTAAGAACAGCCTAAGAGCCACATATCACCATTTCATTTTTTCACTTGTCGCTTTGTCGCTAATATTTTTTTGCGTGAGACTTTTGAGACTTTGAGACTCTTACTCGTAATATATTCATTTTTCAATTATTTACAGAGTCTCATCCAAAGTCTCAAAGTCTCAAAATCTCAAAGCGTCATAGCGACATAGCGTCATTTTTCCTTCTCTTTCCCGTTGCGTAGTATACAAATAAATCTGCACTTTTGATGCAGATTTATTGTTTTTGTGGAGTATAGCGCCAATGTTGCGCTCTAGCCAAATGAGCTAATACCCCGATGACTATGCCTTTAGTATATGCTTGCTTTCTACATTCTCCAGCACGGTCATTTGCTGGATAGCTATTTTGTTGAGTTTATAAAGTCGCTCTTGTTGCGGCATGCCTTCGTTGATAAAGACTGCATTGAGGTTCTCCATATTACTCAAACAAATCAGCTGATTGATGGTCGCATAATCGCGGATATTCCCCTTATCGTCAGGATGTGCGTCACGCCATTCTTTTGCTGTGATGCCGAAGAGCGCTACATTGAGCACATCAGCCTCGTTGGCATAGATAAGCGAACGATGATATTGGTCAATTTCCTGGGGAATAAGGTGCTCTTTGATGGCATCGGTATGGATATGGTAGTTGATCTTTGCCAACTCCCGTTTTGCGGACCAGCCAAGAGCTTTTTGTTCTTCCTCTTTGAGACGCTGGAATTCCTTAATTAAATAGAGCTCGAATTCAGCAGAAACCCAACTAGCGAACTTAAATGCAATATCTCGTTGTGCATAAGTTCCACCATATCTACCAGACATAGCCACAAGTCCTATAGCGCGCGTAGCCTCAATCCATCGGCTCGGGGAAAGCGTGAAAGCATTCAATCCAGCTTGGCTTCTAAACCCCTCGAATTCGAGGGGGTTAAAATTGGGATTATTCAACATCTCCCATAACCCAAGATACTCCAATGTATTACGATTGCGCATCCAATTACCGACAACTCCATTAGGATCTTCGGCATTCTTTTGTCTTGCGATATCCGTAATACAAATATAGTCCATTCCATTCTGAACAAAAGAACGAACGGTAGTGTCTTTAACAGTTAAAGATTGTGTTTTCGCCATTTTCATTACTTATGTCTTTTTGTGGAGTATAGCGGACTCGAAAGGAATGGTGGATGAGCTAATACCCCATTTATATTGCTTGAGCAAGGTATTCGTCGCCCATTAGATATAAACCGGTCGCAGGATCGTGAAGTTCTTTGCTTAGCGGAGATGTATAGAACAACTCAAACGCACGAGAGGCACTAATCCCCTTACGCTCGCTGATACGTGTTACCACACGGCCAATCTTATTCCACATCAATACATCGCTTAACATTTGATAGCCTCCTTAAAATGCAAGTATTTATCAATGGCTTGCTGATTCAAAATACAAATCTGATGATTTGGCTGATGTTTGCTCAGTTCTTGCAGCGCATATTCAGCGCTTACCGTTCCGGCAATATACCCCTCCACCATATCGATTACACGATCATTAGCTATACCGCCCTCAATACAATCAAATCCTTTCCAGGGCATTTTGCCTGTTCGGCTATTTGCTATAAAATTGAGCCAATCGGCATCGTAATGCGGGAAAAACAAATATCGATAGTTGGCGCGGATAGCATCTATGTCTAATTCGTATACCGAAAGAATCTTCTCGCCTTTGCGCTGACGAGCCATCCTATCTGCCCACAACTCCGCTTGCTCGCGCAAAAGGGTTACATAAAAACCTTTGCCGAAATCCAGTCCTTCGCGACCGGCACTTACTAGCGGATTAGCAATCGCTTCTGTTCCTCCGTGATATACTTTAATCATAGGCCTTGTTTTTGTTCCCACAATTCGAGGGTATAGATAATATCTTTGGTTACATTCTCGCGGCTCTCGCTGTGCAATACCTCATAGCATGGGATAATGTAGTCATCTATAAGGTTCACGCGTACCATGCGTTGATAGATTTCGTCTGCCGGTTGCTGTAATGCTGATGCAACCGATTCCACGCAGGAAGCAGTGAAGATATTGCGACTTTCCGCAGAAGAGGGATTATATATATATGGCTCGCTCATTTTTAATGCCTTTATCAACTTTGCGCTGCAAAGTTACTGCTTTTTTTTCATATATACAAAAAAATCTGCACTTTTCTTTGCTTACACATGATTTTTAGGACTGCGTTTCATTTTTCCGCTCCTTCAAAAGTACCATCCGCACAAACACCGGAAACATCCCGTATATAGCCTTCTTTGCCCGTCCTTCATTCAGAAATGCATCAGCCCCTCCTTGAAATTGTGCGTTCCAGCGAGCTCTCAGTTCCGCATATCTCGGATGATTCTTATCCTTTACGATCGCACTTGCCTCGCGACACACCTCTGCCCAAACTCTTGCCTGAGCCAACTCTGCCTCTGTCCTCGGACTGGCGTTATAATCCCGAGTCCTACGCTTAAAAACTTCCTGCGGACCAACTTTTATCACGTGGCCCGTATCATCTTTCCAGCGTTTATAACGTGCCTGCATACCCGACCAACCGGCCAGTTTGCCGCTCAATCCTTCAATTCCCGGACTCAATTCTGCTCTTGCCATACTCTAAAATGTATATCTATTTAACATAATTCTTTAGTTCTTCTTTAGTACTTATTTAGTACATTTTTAGTTCTTATTTAGTTCATCTTTTGTTCTTCACGGTACTATTACGGTACGTTCTTATAGGGTCATTACTCTGTAATCTCCTACTCTATTATCGGTTCAAGAGGTTGACGATGGCGTTGGCGTCGGAACGGGAGAAGCCGTTTGCCAAGATGGTGACACCGCCGCTGGTCTCGATAGTCACGTCGCAGAAGAGAAGACCGGCGCTACGGGAGACGGAGCCGATAGCGGAGAAACGGATCGTTGTCTCATCATAGCCGATCAGTTTCTTCTTGCGATACGTCACCATCTGTGCCTTATCATCTATAACCAGTTGATCCGGGAAGACCACATTCCCGCCTGTCACTCTG
>JAEEGL013717811.1_pt1 | contig 15060 bp, 9 predicted proteins | sample 9134231 | NCBI WGS metagenome assembly JAEEGL01 (sample SAMN16246548, study PRJNA631951) | gut metagenome | biome: gut microbiome; feature: rumen; material: fiber-attached | host: Bos | place: Iran: Karaj | collected 2018-10 | reverse complement strand
GCAATCAATGCCTGTACATCGAATGCGGTAGGCCTACTACCATCTCTTCGGAAGTTGCTGACTGATTCCACTGAAAGAGCCACTTCCAAGTGTCATTTCATCATCGTGACACACTTTCAGGGTGCAAATATACGAAGAAATCCCCAAACCACAAAATGATTCGGGGATTTTGTTAGAGACTCTCAGCCCTCAACTCAAATAGGTTTCCTGGCTATCCATTTCTGATAAGTTCCGATGCCCGCTTTGGCTGCGTCGTAACCCAGATAACCCAAGATGATGTTGGTGACAAATTGTTCGGGGCAGAGCGTGAACATGAGCTTTGCCAGCCATTTGCGTTTCATAATGTGGTCAGCGTGCCGTTCCAGGCTTTTCAGGTCTGGCAGAATGTTCACGGCGTAGTCTGCCGTGTCTTCAATCACAAAACCAGTGTTCGTATAATGGGAGTTGAGGTCGGCCAGCGGTTCAATCATCGCCGATGCCCCGCCTTTCGAGATGAGTGCTATTGCCATCTGTATCTTTGAGTCGTAGGTCTCTAAAGGTTTTTTAATGGCATAGTCGAAGCAGATCATCACGCCGCCGGGCTTAAGGACGCGGTACACCTCGCGAAGCACCTTCTCCTTGTCGCTGCAATGCACCAGTGTGTCGAAACCAAAGGCAACGGCGACGGTGCCGTCCTTTATCTGCGACATGTTGCTATAATCCTGTTCGTAGATGGTTGCATTCTCAGGAATAACGATGTCTTTCCTCGGGCGCAGGTCGAAGGCCACGAAGCGGGCATCGGGGAAACTGTGAGCCAAGTAGAGGAGGTTGGCGCCCTGGCCGCAGCCAAGTTCCAGCACCAAGTCGCCAGGATTGATGAACTCTGCAACGGTGTCGGGCTGGTAATAGACGTCCTCGTCGGTGAAACAGCCGTTCATCGAGATGCGGAAGTGCATGAAGCCGTCGTGGGAATGGTAGCGGCGGTAGGCCCAGTGATTGATTCTATAGTACGAGCGTATCTGGTCCAGCGAGTTCTTATCGCCTTTCACATACTTTTTCAGGTCGAGGTATTCCGACATCTCGTCAATCTTCGAGTGAAGTTGGTAAATACTGTATCTGTAATTCATAATTCTGAACTAAATTATTTTAATTCTTGGACAGGCCAAGCGCGTTGTTTTACTTAATCACGACTTTTTTACCATTATTTATATAGAGGCCGCTCACGGAGGGCTTACCGCTGAGCTTACGACCATCGAGGGTGTACCAGACTGATGCGGGAGTATTCACTATGACCTTTTCATTTATAGACGAAGCATCCTCGCCAAAGTTCAGCACAAACGCACGGATTGGGGATGCGGATACGTTGCCAGCCCCCTCACCGTCAGATGGGGCAGAGGTCTTAGCCTCCAAGCCGGTAAACTGGAAGAATGCGCGCTGGGCTCCGATGCTGGCACCGCTATCGGGATAGTACAGCGTATTCTCCTCACCGAGGAAGAGGATGCTCTTGTCGGCGGCTGTATATGTGAGCTGCCCGTAAGTGCCGCAGAAGGTGATGCTCTTCCCGCCGCCCAGGTCGCAAGTCTTGTTGCGCGTTGTCTTGTCGATGGTCACGCCGTAGAACACGGGATTGGTGATGGTCAGATTGTAAGTGTCCTCGTCCCACTTAATAAGATAAGGTGTGCCGGCCACGAGGTTGCCTTTGTAGGTGTCATTGTCAAAGACCGTGGTGAAGTTCAGCGTCAGCGTGCCGTCGTTGAATGTGCTGGTGGTCTCGTCGAAGGCCATCACCGTCAAACCACCACCATCAATCGGAGAATCGTCTGCATCCAGGTCATAGTTGAACGGCAGACACAGCGTGTTCCATTTGCCATCCCTGTAGAGGGTGCGGTCTTTCAGCGTCACGTTGAACTTGCCACCGTTACTGACTGCTTCGGCAATAATAGAGGCATTGTCACCGTCGTTAGCAAGGTCAAGCGTTCCGTTACTGGTCAGCTTGATTTCGTCGACGTATGCACGCTTCGATGTGGTAGCCAGCGTGATGGTCACGTTATCTGTGACATTCGAGAGATTTACGGTGCAGAGTGTCCACTCGCTGGTGGGGGTGAACTTCGTGGCATCAGCCGTAGCACCTGTCACGGTTACATTCAGCGTACCATCGTCACTGCCGTATTGCTTAAGATAGAATGTCAGCGTACCTCCGCCGGTGAGCGAGATGTTGCTAGTGGTCATTGAGCCGCTGGCACTGCCTGAACCGAACTTCAGGCATCCACCATTACCATTACTATAAGCATTGCTTGTGCCCCCTGCATATACTTTACTTATTGAAGCCCAGCTTTTGTAGTTGAGATTATTATCGGTTTTGGCTAGCTCAGTATTGTTATCACCACTGGATGTGTACCCAGTGAGGCCCTCATAGAACAATTGCTCTCCAAAAGCCAAAGCAGGACTACTAACTGTCAACGTGTACGATGCCGTTCCTCCGCTGTAGCTGACGTTACCAGCGAAGGTGGCGGTGATGGTGGTTGAGCCTGCGTCCACAAGCGTCACCTCACCAGTGCTGCTATCTACAGTTGCGACATTTGTGTTGCTGCTACTGTATGTAACGGGCAGATTGGCGGGCGTGGTGGTGAGTGTCGGCTCGGTGAAGTTCACACCAAGGGTGGCCATAGCTTCCGTTGCGCTGAAGCTCAGTCGTGCAGGCTGCAAGTAGTCGTCGTAGTCGAACGTGGTGGTGGTCAAGTTGCCCCAGATATATTCTTCCAGTCCTGGATAGTCTATGAAGGGGTTGCGGTTGTTCTGTATGGCATAGACGGCGTTATTGCGGTTGGTCTCTTTCTCGCTCACGGGGTCCTCCTTCGCCCACTTCATCAACATGTTCAGCTGCCAGGTGTTGAAGGCGGGATATTTAGAGCCGTCAAGCACATCGTCCACTTCGGTGGTAGCGCCGTATTTGGTTACCCAGTCTTGCAGCTTCTCCTCGTAGCAGGTCACCATATAAAAATATGTACGCGCGAAGTCGCCCTTGTACTCATCTGCAGGTTCGAAGACTTTGCCTGTGTAGCCGGGATTGGTGCATGCTCCAATCTTGCTGAAGTTATTGGCCGACTTATAATCTTCTCCATTGGTCTCTCCGTAAGGATTGTTGGAGCGTCTCGTATTTATATTCCCGTCAACAGGATATAAATGATGGAGGTCGGTAAACATAGGCGTTATCTCGCCGCCAAACCAACTCTTGGGGAAAGAGTGCTCGCGGTTAAAGCCGCTACCTTCTGCACTATTGGCGTGAGAGCCGTTGACGGGGTCGTAGTTAGTGATATTGGAGTACATGTCCCATATCTTCCCGTCGCTGCGCACGTCGGTTGTCTGATATGCTGTCCACACATCCTTTTCATAATCTAATTCCGTGCGGTTGTAGATGATTTTACACATCGCCGTCTTCAGCTCAGGACCCTGCTTGCCGTCAGCGTTCTGGTAGTAGGCAATGACTGGGTCGATTGTCTTGAACTCTTCAACGTTTGACCAGTCGGCATCGCCTTTCACGCGGGCGTAGTAGGTGGTTTCAGGTGACAGACCAGTGAATGTATAGCTCGTGCCATCAGTGACGGTTTTCTCAGCAATGAGAGAGCCGCCTCCAGAGGAACCGGAAGAAGGGGTGGTAATGCGGACTTCAGTCACGCGCATGCGTTTGTCCTTGGACGCCTTGTTGAGGATCTTAATGCTGGTCGGCCCGGGGACGGGGGAGTCGAGGGTGTAGGTGGCGGTTCCGGCAGTGCCTCCAGTCACTGAGGCGGTGCCCATTGAGGTGCCGCCAACGTATAGCTCGATGTCGCAAGTGCCGCTTTCGCTATATGGCCAGTCGTAGTCGAATTCAACGCCAGCGACGCCTGCGGCAATCGTGGGTGAGGTGAGAGTGCCGGCATAGCGGATGACTGGGGAACTCTGGTCGCCACGGCATGAGGTTGCAGTCCACGTGCCGAGGTTGCCGCCAGAGATGGTTTGGTCGGTATAGGAGGAACTGGTGGTTGTGAAGGTGATGTTGGCGAAAGTTTCGGTCAAGGTTTCACCAGAGCCGCCGGAACCGCCGGTTGAGAACTGGTCATCGGAGGCGAGCTGGATGGTGTACGTCGATACTTCGTCACATTCAGTCCAGGTGGCGCGGGCGTCGGTGGCAGTAACGTTGGTGACGGTCAGTGTTGGCACAGTGACGGGGGGCAGGGTTGCCGTTGCGCTGAGCGGAACCGTTACGGATTCTGCCCCTTCGCTCGTCAGGGTGACAGTCCCCTCATAAGTTCCTGCTGCTGTAGGCGAGAAGGTGACATCGACCGTTGCATCCTCCAGACTCTTCGAAATAGTGTTAGCACCGAGCGAGAACACGTTGTTGGCATCGCTGAGCGTCAGGGTTACATCCTGCGTCAGTCCTTCGGTGAGCACGGTGAGTTGCTTTGTCTCCGATGAACCGGCTTCGGCAGAGAACGACAGGCTTTGGTCAGCCAAGATTAACGGATCTATGAATGTATATGTCGCAGTAGCGACGCCACTCACTTCATTGTCTTTCACTGCGATAGCCTTAACAGTGGTGGTAGTGGTAACCGTGAAGGGAGCAGTGTAGAGGGTGCTCGCCGTTGTAGGTGTGTCGTCGTTGGTGGTGTAGTAGATGGTTGCACCTGTCTCTGCGGTAATGGTCACCGTGACTGTTTGGTCATTAGTAAAACGACCTCCTTTGGGCGATAAGTTCGGCATATACACATTGCCGATTCCTTTGAAACTAAACGAGATGGTGCCGTCGCTGTTCTGAGTGATGTTTTCTACCGAGGAGTCGAGATATTTAGTACCATCCGAGTTGTTATTGTAGAGCGTGGCCGCTGGCGTGGTATTCTTGCCGAAGGAGTTGTTTACCACGGTGTTTTCCGAGATGTATGGGAACGGGTCGTTCTTCATACCGGCAAAAGTATAAGACCTTTTGCCGCTGGATGTCAAATTATACTGATAGTCGTTGTCAGCGGCAATCCACGTCAAACGCTGATGTTCGGGATCGTCATTGGGCTTGTTTTTCGACCATATCGTTGCATCATAGTCCACATGCAGGATGAGCAGGCCCTCACCAGGCAGGCTGGCATCCCACCCTGTCTTCTGACGGTTTTCCAAGAGGTAGTATTCATTGTTGTTAGCCTTATTATAAATAATGTAAGAGTCGCTGCCAGTGGTTTGCAGGGCAGGCATGTTGCTGATGTTCTGGGTATAGAGAAGTTCTGTGGGAGTTTTCCATCCTGCCACCCAGCGCTCGTAGCTGGTGTAGCCCGCAGGCTGGTAGCCGTTGCCGTTGTACGAACCGCTACTCATCAGGTCCCAGTAGCCCATGCCCTGACCGTCGCTGTAGTCGGTGTCGTAGAAGTCGGGGTAGCCCAGACAGTGGCTGAACTCATGGCACATGGTGCCTATGCCAGCCGTTTCGCCCGTACTTCCGTTCTGCTCGCCGCCGCAGGCGTAGGTATTGATTGTTACACCGTCAAGAGTTTGCGGCCCACTTCCGTCACTATAATAGTTCGCCGAATACAAATTCCACTCATGTGGCCAGATGGTGTCATCAGCACCGCCGTCAGCCTCGCCCTTTCCAGCATAGACCACATAGACCTGGTCAACATAGCCGTCTTTGTCCCAGTCGTAATTGGCAAAGTTTACATCGTTATCGGCCAGATTAACAGCCTCGACTACCATTTCTCCCGGATGTACATCGCTGCCGTTTGAATCGTTGGCACCATAGTATGCGTAGTTCTTGCTTACGGTGTAAGGCCCCACAACGTCGAATGTCAGCTGGAACTGCCCATCGCTCTGTGCATAGAAATAGTCGTACATCGAGCCTTTGTAGTTGCCCGAGTTGTAGTTCACCGAATTGGCGAGATTGTTGAAATCGCTTTGCGTAGCGGTGAAGGCTATATCTTGGAAATTCACCAGAATTATGATGCCTTTCTTATTGCCGCTTATGGGGCCCACGGTCCCCACCTTTCGCGGGGCCAGGCGGCGTGCGCGCTGCTGGTTGGCACCGTTGCGCCGCTCGTAGGCACTCTTCTTGGCTGCCTCCACGTCAAAGGTCTGATAGACAGCGTCGCCCTCTTCGCTACCGGCCTTAGCCCCTCTTTTCTGTTGGGAAACAGCCTGATAGGCCTTGCCGTCCTCGCCGAGCCAGTAGTGCAGGTACTCGTCGCCCACGAGCGTGGCATCCACGGTGGAGCCATCGGTAAGTGTTAATGTGCGTGTGAGACCTGGCTTTGCAGGCACGGCAGATGCGGCCAAAGCCAACAATAGGAGCGAAACAAGCGTCACCATGCGCTGTCTGCCTTTCATAATTGAATCTTTAAGCATGTATTTATTAAATTTAGTCATATTTCGGTGCAAAGTTACGAAGAAAAGTTGAGAATACTTGCAAAGTTCGCTTTTTTTTGCGTATATTTGCAACGTCAAAGAATGAAAATTGAAGATTAAAGTATGAATACTATTATGAAGACAGCAAGCCCTATTTACAACATGGTGTTCAAGTACATGGTTACCTTCGTTTTTGCCGTTGTGCTGTCTGGCTGTTCGCAGCCAACCAAATATCAGCATAATGGCAATTTCGTGTTTGGCACAATGTACAATATGACCTACGAGTACGAGCGTGACCTGCAGGCGGATATCGACGCGGTGCTGCAGCAGGTCGATGGAGAGTTCTCGATGTTCAACGAGCAGTCTACCGTGGCCCGCATCAACCGTGGCGACACTACCGTGGAGCGCAGTGAGATGTTCAACGAGGTGTACCAATTGGCACTGGCGGTGAACAGCGAGACCGACGGAGCCTTCGACATAACGGTGGCTCCCCTGGTCAATGCGTGGGGTTTCGGATTCAAACACGAACAGATGCCTACCGCCGCTCAGGTAGACAGCCTTATGAAGATTAGCAACCAGATGGACTTCAGCGCCATTGCCAAGGGCTACGGCTGCGATGTTGTGGTGCGCCTGCTGGAGTCGAAGGGCATCAGCAACTATATGGTGGAAATTGGCGGCGAGGTGGTGGTCAGCGGCCATAACGCCAAGGGAGAACCCTGGCATATAGGCATTACCAAGCCCGTGGATGACTCACTCTCCGTAGACAGCGAACTACAGGCCATACTGAGCATCACCGACAAAGCGATGGCCACAAGCGGCAACTACCGCAACTTCTACTATCAGGGCGGGCGAAAGTATGCCCACACCATCGACCCACGTACCGGCTATCCTGTGCAGCACAGCCTGCTCTCGGCCACGGTGCTTGCCGATGATTGTGCCACGGCCGATGCCTACGCCACATCGTTTATGGTGCTGGGACTCGAAGGAGCCAAGGCCGTGCTGGGCCGTCACCCGGAGTTGATGGCCTATCTTATTTATACCGACGAGCAAGGCAACTATGCCGTGTGGTACTCTCCGGAAATGGAGAAGTTGAAGATTGAAAATTGAAGACTGAAGGTTGAAGATTGAAGATTGGCTATTGCATGATGAATTCGGAATTATCACTTTATGAGCATTTGCTTCGCTTCCCGCTGTTTCAGGGGCTGAGCCGCACAGAACTGCTACAGATGGCCGGACAGACCAAGTTCGGATTTCAGAAAATGGTGGCAGACACCGTGGTGGTGAAGGAAGAGCAGGCATGCGACCAACTGCTGTTCCTGATAAGCGGCAGCCTGCTCATCACCACGCCAAGCGACACCCGCAGTTACTCCGTCACCGAGCATCTGTCGGCCCCCTGGCTCATACAGCCTGAGAGCCTGTTTGGTGCCCATCCCCGCTACACCAGCACTATCCGCACGGAGGCCGAGTCGCACTTCATACTGCTGTCAAAAGACGAGGTACTGCGGCTGTTAGACGATTTTCTCATCTTCCGTCTCAACTACCTCAACCTGCTGTCAACTCAACTACAGCGTCGCGGGCGGTGGCCTTGGCGCAACAGTCCGGCGACCTTGCGCCAGCGCATCATCCGTTTCTTCCTCGATCACTCTACCTATCCTGCCGGACGCAAACTGTTCTCTATCCTGATGAACCAACTGGCGCAAGAGGTGGGCGACAGTCGTCTTGATGTGTCGCGGGTGTTGAATGCCATGCAGGCAGAAGGGTTCATCCATCTACGCCGCGGACAAATAGAGATTCCGTCGCTTGAACTTCTGCTGATGTAATTAGTTTTAAACGAAATCTTGTTTCTTGGCAAACTAACAACATAGGCATTAGAATAAATTTTGGCCAGAATTTCTAAAATTTTGGCCAAAATTTTCAAAATTCTGGCCAAAATTTATTTTCACCTTGAGCCGCAACGGATGTCAAACACGCCAGGAGAATGACCAAGGAAGTCACTTTTTTATAATAAAACCGCAAAATCCTTTGGCGTATAACTCAAATTGCAGAATGAAATATAAAATGCCCGCAACCCCTGTGTTTATCGGGGTTGCGGGCATATCTTAGTCTGCAAAATGAACTATAAGTCAAACATTTCTGTTAGAATGAAGGACGTATCACCTTGTAGTTAATATCTTTCAGCATACTGTTCAGTTCTTCTTTGTTGTAGGCCTTGATTTCAAGTTCGTCTGTTTGTTCTTTCTTGTCTGTGCGCGAAGCCCTGTTTATATCGTAAAGCCCTTCGAAGATGGCACCAGCCAATTGCTCGTCATAATCCAATGCCCAGGTAGCGACACTTAATACCGTCTCGTCTTCAGTCCTGGGCACGGTAAATGTCTGTCCGTAAACATACTCTCCCTTATCAGGGTCAGCAGCAATTTCCTTACGCCACCACATACCAAACACAGCGGGATGAATCTTACCAAGCACATCACTGAGTTCTTCAAACAGATAGTAACTAAGCACCTTAGAGTCGTCAATCTCTATCTCGTATGTAAACTCTGTACTCGTATAACGGCATGACGTAACCTTTGCCATAGGCTCCTCGGCCTCCACATGCGTCAGGAAATGGTGCCGATACACAGGCCCATGTCCTCCATCGGCATTGAAGCCTACAAACACGATGGTAAGGTCAGTGCCTTCTGTCAGTGAACCGGCAGTAATAACGGTAGTAGTTTTTTCAATGCGCACGCCATAGCCCACAAGGTCTTCCAACAGTTCTGCATCAGTATGTTCATCGAGATTGGCTTTAGGCGAATAGATTCTAGCCAGTACGTATTCTATTTCAGGCTCATATACACACTCCATGGCATATCGGGTAGTCAGGGCCAGTTCATCAACGATCCTGATGCCGCAATTGGGTGCAATCCCTTCTCCTTCAGTCTCGAAGTAGAAACTTTGTATGTCGTTGGCATTGTATGTCACCACGCTACCATCCTTAAACAACAGTTTCATCTTCTCTTGTGCATTGCCGGCCACTGTCAGAAATAGGGCGGCAAGCGTCATAATGATGCTTTTTCTCATTTCTTTTGTATTTTCAAGGTTCGTTTGTTCGCAATATTTACAATATTGACACCTTTTGCAAGGGGAAGCAGGACATCGGCCCTGCCCGAATTATCGAATCTTTCTCTCAACAACATCTTACCGCTAAGGCTATAGACGCTGACAAAGTCGCTGCCGTTCAGTCCGCTGACCAGCAAATGACCGTCAGCCGTCTGACGAACCAGCAGTTGGCCGGGAGTCGTCATTGCCTCAATGACGGCCGGATCGACATCCTCGAAGGTGAAGTCGAGGATGTCGCTGCGGTTATACACGATGGCCGTTCCGTCTTTCGATGTGTTCAGGTTTGCACCATCCATCACAAAGCAAGGCCTCTCTGCGAGCAGGAACCGCTCATGGCTCCCGTCATTGAGGTTTACCACAAGCATCTTAGCCGAGGCGGCTTTATCCTCAACAGCATTCTGTGCCATAGTCTGCAATACTGATAACATCAGTAGCAGTTGGAAAATCAATCGCTTTTTCATAATCATTCTATTTCAGGAAGAGCCACGCGTGCACTAGCGGTACTTGGATGCTGGTAAACGACAACTTGATATTCAGGATAATAGGTAATCATCATCGATGACGTATCGCGTGTCTGACCATTGATATAGCGGAAGAACCTGCCATTGGCGTTGGTACCGTCATCAAATGCTTTGTACAGTTTAGAAAGGAAATTCTTTATGGTACTCTCAGCCACATTATCCTGCAAGAACAGGTTGATGAGGTTTACCTCGCTTGCACCGTTGTTGAAGATAAAACTCACAATATTGGCATATTCCACATTGGCACCAACTACCTTGTATCTCACCTGTTCGCTATTCGACGCAGCCGGCTGGCCGTACTCTTCCTTAACCTTGTCCTTCGTCTTTCCCAACATCTTCCAATAGTCGCCCAGAATATTGCGCTCTATGTTTTTCTTGGTCAGGTCGGTAATCATCAGAGCACCGATATTCTTATCGTAGACCGCGCTCAATGTCTTGTTTGCATTATAGTACGTATTGCTGTCGCTCGCCTTTGTCATTCCAATCTCTACCAGGTGTTCGTTTATCTGCTTGGTAGTTGTCTTGGCCTGCGGATAAAGCAGATAAGATGAAACAACGTTGTCGGTATTGAACACAAACTCTACGGCACCTATGTATAAGTTGCCAGATGCAAGAATATAGCCGTCGGAACCATTAAGTGAATAGGAGTCGTAACTGCCAAAGAACGAATGGCCATTGGTTTCCATGCGTGTACGCGTATCAGCACTGTTGAGTCCGAAATATCCAGCGAAGTCGGGCCATTTGATATACTTTGAAAAAGAGACTGTGGTGTCTGCCTGATTATAGAATATCAGGACGTCTCTCTCTTGATCATAATAGTTGTCAATCCCGTTCTCGTCGCTACCCAAACTGCGATAACTATTGCTTAGATAGTTTTTCACCTGCGAAGAGGTCAGTGTGTTGTTCAAAAACAGTTGTACGAACTCTACATGCAGGTCGTCAATACAACTGGTCATATAAACCTCCTTGTTCAAGAAGAGGTTCTTCGACTTGTAGGAGATGCCTGAGGCCTCGTTCTTATACAGGTATTTGTTGCCCATTTGCTTCTCTACTTCATTGATGGTCTTTCCAAATGCCCAGTAATAGTCGTCGAAGGGATGGTCAGCATCTGACACGAGTACCTCGACCACGGCGGTGCCGCTACTTGTAGACACATCTATGTATGTGCGCCCACTGACGGCTACGGCCGTTATCTCACCAGTATTAAAGTCTACTGTCGCTATGCTTTTGTCGTGCGACATATAATTGTGTATTTCCACATTGTTTACCAGTCCTTGATAGTTGGGCGTCAACTTTTCGCCCTTTTTCATCTTCTGACTGGCCAACAGACGGGCGTATGTGAATGTTAAACCTGTTTCGGCAAAAGTAGCGGTGAAACTGTAGTCGTTGAGCGAAGAAAAGACCATATTCACCTCTCTGGGTTGTCCACCCTCGGTGTATTCACCGTGCAGTCTCTCACCGTGGTCGCCTGAAACTGAGTATCGTCCGTCGTTACGGTTGTTCTCAATATTCCATGTAGCCACGTCATTAGAGTAGTAGAAAACACCTGATGACGTAAACTTCATGATTTCCCATACGCCTTCTTCGGGATGGTCGTAGACCCAGTCGCCCGCTAATTTCTCAGGATGAATAATTGATGGCACAAGATTTGACTCTTCGCAACAGCCTGTTAAAAGCAGAGCGAATGAAAACAGCATAGCAATTTTTTTCATAGTTTCTATGTTTATTAGTTATTATATAGTTAATTGCAAATGACAAAGAAATAGTTAGTATCTGAAAGTATAGGACACCTTGATTCCCAGGTAATGGTGACGCTCTTTGTAACCCGACATGCCAGAGGTCACGTTCTGGTCGAATATTTTCCATCGGTCGCCGTCCCAGAAGCGTTTGTGTGCCATATTGGTCAACATGTAGGTGTATTCCAGGCCGAATCCTATGCCTGCATACTCGAAGGCTACGCCGGCACGCAGGCCGACGTTAAGCCGGCTCAAGGGAGAGTCGTCCATTGTTTGGGAGCGGCTTATATCCACGCCACCAAGTTCACTGTGTCTCTCCTTGTATACCACATTTGTGCCGTAAAGATCAAACTCGCCGCTACCATGATAGTGGATGGCGGCATAGTCGGTACCGAAGCGGTTACCCGTCTTCACTTCATGGAATTCCAAGGTCTCACTGTCTGTATAGCCGTCTAACTTCAGTTTGGCATTCAGACCGTAAGTCACCACCGGTCCGAGGTTCAGTTGTACATGGCTGATGCGGGTGATGGGGAAGCGATAACTGGCCAGCACTGGAACCTCGAGCATTGTTATAGAGTAATCCTCTGTGTACTTGTTTTGAGTACGGCCTTGCAAATAGAGGCTCGTCGTTTGAGGATAAGTACGATTTACATTGGCCTCAAACTCGTTTTTATACGTATAGTGCGTAATGCCCACACCAGCCTGCAAGTAGAAGTTACGATAAAGGTGAATGTCGGCAAAGGCATTCACGCTGAATCCCATGCTGGTAGAGTACGAACAGTTTTCCTCACTGTTCGCCAGCGAATAGTTGACGGGACTGCCCGTGAAAGAGCCAGAGGAAGATGTCGATATTGTAGGCTTCACAAGTGCAGCGCTAAAGCCAAACGAGAGTTTGCGCCCGCCGATATTCGGCATAGGTATGAGATAACTCACGGGCTTGGCCTCCTGGGCAATGTTGATGCCCAATGTCTGCAGTCCTGTGGTAATATTCACGCTTCCCTCGCGCTTCTCGTTGATTGGGTCGTTGGGCGCACAATGGATGTGTACCATGTCGTCGCCAGCACGTGACACCTGTATCCAAGAAGGGAATTCTCCGAATTTCCATGTCGCTGCGTCTGTATAGACCTTCACGTATTCGTCACCTCCATCAGGTCCGAAGAGGAGTTGATTCTTCGAGAAGGTCAGTTTTTCGTCACCGGCACCCTGGTTGATTTGAATGAAGATAGTGGCGTTGGAAGGCGACGTGATCTTTACTACTGACTGGCGTTCGCTCCCCTGGGGGTTAGCCTCCACAGTAAAACGGATTTGACCTTCCGACTCTTTCTCCGCTTTCACCCATTCGGGTTTCTCTGTCACCTGCCAGTCCGTATTCGCATAGATATCCACATCAGTCCCCTCGCCTTGTGCTGGGAAGTTGAGCGTACTCACCGAACTGAGGAGTTTCTCGGGGGCGCCTTCATTAACGATATCGACCACCTTCGTCTTGCCGCCACTCTGTACTTTCAATTTGGCTTTGCGTGGCTGCGTGCTCTCGTTCTCCTGAGCACTTGAGACGATGAGTTCATTACCCTTTTTCTTCACCACGCACCAGTCACCGTCAACACTATAAGTCCACTTGGCACCACCGTACACCCTCACTTTCCATTCCGCTCCTTGATAAGGCAGTGTGATGATTTGGGGCGACAAACTGAACGTCACTGGCTGCTGTGCTTTCTTGACAGGTCGGTTCTCATTAATCCACTTGATAGCATAATCGCAATCTTCCACGTATGTCTTATCGTTGCATGCCTTCACCTGCTTATAGGCAGATATGGCAGCATCATATTTTTCTCCCTTGCGTAGTGTTTCTGCCTGGCGCCATAATTCCTTACAAGTCTGACTCGCTGCAGGGGATGCTAACATCATCGGTATCAGTAGCAAAGCACTTTGGGCTATTCTTCTTCGCATAATTATAAGTTAGATATTAGTGATTTTATGTTGTCGGATAATTGCACTTGAATGTCCTTGAACTTATCGGCCGTTGGTACACGGCCTTCATTATATAATATGGTGATAGTATCAGCCAATTGAGTCATCTTGAGACAGGAATCGGAAATAGCAGTCAGGCGCTCCATGCGTTGTTCCAACTTGGTGGCAAGAGCCTTGTCAGCATCGTCAGCACCTAATGCTTCAGTATATTTCTCGCGGGCATGTTCCAGTTTCAGATTCACCACTGTTACCTTAACCAATTCATTGTCAGTTCCTACACTCTGCTTTAAATCGTTGACAATCGAATCGCCGACAGCACAGAGTAACGCAAACTGCGGCTTATATATGTCATCTCCATCAGAAGAATCTCCATTACCAATCAACAACCAACAACCAACCCCCACTACGAGCAGTGCGGCTACAACGGTTACGACTATCCATGATGGGAATTTTGGAGAAGGAGATGGTCGCAACATCGCTGCTTTCCTGTTAAGACAAGTCTGCACAATCTGCTGGGCAGTGGGGCGTTGCCATGTTTTCTCCTCCAGACAGGAATATATAAGATTCTTCAGTTCGTCAGACACTGGCGACTTAATAGCGGGCACCTTTCCTACCAGTCCGGGTTGGTCGGGCTGAATATCAATTTGCGAGTCGCCGCCATATTCGCCAAAGGGGACTTCACCCTCAAGCAACTCATAGGCAGAGGCTCCCAATGACCAGATGTCGCTGGCTTTCACTACTAGTGGCTTTTCATCAAAGCGTTCCGGACCCATATAGGCCAGTGTTCCGCTTACTGACTTTAATCGTTCCTTCTCCGTAGCGTTCGACAAGGTGTCCGCAATGGTTTCATGCATTTTCAGACTGATGCCAAAGTCAGAGATAAGATACTGTCCCTCAGCATTGATAAGAATATTGGCAGGCTTGATGTCCTGATGGATAATCCTGCCCGTTTGTCCGTGCAGATAAGAAAGCCCCGCGGCAACCTGTTCCATAAAATCCCATACCTGTTCCTCTGTAGCCCTTCCGATAAGTTTCTCGGCCGAGCCGTTGCTGCAGAATGGCAGCACAATGTAAGGACGATTATCCTGCACATCATAGTAATTGATGTGCAGGATATTGGTGTGGTTGAGGTTGAACATCAAGCAGTACTCTTCGCGGAAACTATCTAAATCCTCATCGCCCAAACCAGTGTCGGGAGCAAAGATTTTCAGGGCCACGTCGACCTCGGCCATTGAGTCGTATGCTAACCATACACTGGCAAAACTACCTCGTCCGAGTCTTTTCTTAAGTAAGAAACGTCCATCAGGCCCCCAACGCAGCCCCTCATTTATTTGCAGTTGTTCCATTTAGCAGGTGTTTTTGACTTTCGACGGAAGGAAACCGCCGGCACGAGCGTG
>JAEEGL010171360.1_pt1 | contig 15060 bp, 11 predicted proteins | sample 9134231 | NCBI WGS metagenome assembly JAEEGL01 (sample SAMN16246548, study PRJNA631951) | gut metagenome | biome: gut microbiome; feature: rumen; material: fiber-attached | host: Bos | place: Iran: Karaj | collected 2018-10 | reverse complement strand
GGCGCGCACGGTGAAGACCGTTTCCGCCGAGTGTTCGGACGACGCCCGGACCTCGTAAGTCCCTTCCTTCAGCGCCTTTACGGTGTTTTTGCCGGCGTCGATCTCCAGGGCGCCGCGGTCGTACTCAAACGCGAGCTTCTCTTCGGCCGCCCCGTCGTTGAAGACCGGATAAAAATCGGAGGCGGGATACCCCACCCACGCGGTCACGTCGGGGACTGAGAACAGGATGTCTTTTTCCACGGGCGGTCCCTCCTCTGTGTCTTTTGCCGCGCTTGTCGCCGGCGGATCGGTTTCCGCCGCCGTCTCCGGCGCGGCCGTTTCGGTCGGTTCGGTTTCCGGCGCGGCGGACGTTTCCGGCGTCTCAGTCGCCGGGGGCGCCGTTTCCGCCGGTTTTGTGCCGGGCGAGTCGGCCGTTTCAGGCGTCTCCGTTACCCGGGGCGCGGTCTCCCGCTCTTCTGTCAGCGCTTGCGTCGATTCCTCCGGCGCGCTCGGAGCGCAGGAGGCAAACAGCGGCAGGAGCAGGGAGAGGAGCAAAAAGAACGGAAGGAGAAGGATAGTTTTTTTCATAAGAATTCGGTAAGGCGGCGTTTTTTTCCGGACAGGCGGAAGAAAAAGCCGCTTCCTTTCATCATAGGATTCATGATTCCGGACTTCGCCGGCCGATCTTTTCCGTGACCTTGCGCGTCGGGATCCGTATACAGTATAACAGAAGAAAAGACGGAAAGAAATCTTTTTTCAACATTTTGTTTTGTATTTTTCGGCTTTCCGCCCGCACAAAAGCGCCCGAAAACAGGGCGGGGGCTTGCTCCCGCCTCGCCGCAAACGGAAGAAGCCGGCCGCGGACGCGGCCGGCTCTTGTGCGGGTTTTATGCCTGTTTTTCACGCTCTCGCCCGGGAGAACCATCCGAGCAGGGCGCCGAGGAGGAGGGCGATCCCGACGGGGAGGAGGTAGGGGAGACAGGGCGAGTCGGTGCCGTAGATCTCGAAGACGCCGGAGAGGCAGGAGCGGACCGTGAGGGCGGCGATCCCGCAGTGCCACGCGGCGCGCGCGCCGTCCCCGGGGTAGGGGACGCGCTTTGCGAGCAGGAGCGCGGTGAAGGGGAGCAGGCCGCCGAGGACGGGATAAGCAAAGAGGAAGACCATATCGGCGGAGTAGACGCCGTGGCTGAAGTGCTCGTAGACGACGGAGAAAAGGACGCAGAAGAGGGTGACGCCCGCGTAGACCGCGACGAGGCGGGAGGCGCTTTTCTGCCGTTCAGGATCCGAAGTATACAATGTCGCTGATACTCCTTTCTGTGATCTTTTGGCCGTTCGCCGTGGGGACGTTGACGACCTTGCCGTTGAAGACCATGGTCGAGGAACCGCCTCCGTCGAGGTTGTACGCTTCCCGCGCGCCGAGGGAGAGGAGAAATTCCGCGAGCTCGTAGAGGGAGAGCCCTTTGTTTTCGGCGGTCCGCCCGTCGGCGACGACGAAGAGGTAGTGCCCCGGCTCGATCATCGCGACGGCGGTCCGGGGATTGTCCGTTCTTTCCCGCTTGACCTCGCTGTCGCTGTCGGCGGTGATCCTGCCGTCCGAGATCAGCCCGGGACCGAAGGAGAGCACCTCCCGTGCGCCGAGATCGAAGAGCTCCTTTGCGGTGTAGTCGCCCTCGCGGACGACGCTGAAGCTGCCGTCCTCCCAGATGACGAGATCCTCGGTATCCGCGCTCATGGGGGTCCTCCGGTACATCACGCCCCCGCGGATGACGTAGCCCTTGTTGCGCGCGCCGTAGTAGTCGCCGTTGATCGCGAGGATCGCGTGGTTCTGGGCCGCCATCGCCGAGGTTTTCTGGGTGATGTTCTTTCCGTAGGCGTTTTTGGCGAGAGCGGTCTTCAGACGGGAGAGATCCGAGAGGGTCACTTCCGCCACGTGGATCGTTGTGTCATACTGCCGGTAGTCGGTCAGCCGGATCGTGAGGACGCCGTCGTCGTAGCTGTTTTCGGTGATGACGGGATCGTGCGGCACGGCGGCTGTTTCCGCTTCCGTTTCCGCTTCCGTCACCGCTTCCGTTTCCGCTTCCGTTTCCGCGTCCGCCGGATCCTCCGTCGCGGGAGCGGGCTCCGCCACTTCATAGACCCGCGGGATCACAAAAGCGTCGAGCAGAACGTAGACGGAAAAGAAGAGGAGCAGGAGGGCGAAGAGGAGGGAGAGCAGGGTGGAACGTTTCACACGGGCCTCTTTCCGGGAGTTTTCTCCCTTTTGTTTCTGCCTTTATCATACGCGCGGAACTGAAAAAAAACTGAAAAAACCTGAAAAAAACCGAAAAAAGCAGACCGGTGCGCCGGTCTGCCCCGGTTTAAGAGAAAAGGATCCGTTCCCCGCTCTCTTTACGGAAGAGGAAGACCTTGTTTTTTTTCAGGGAGAAGCGGACGGTCTCCGCCGCGGTGTCGATCCGGCTCTCGGAGGTGATGATCGCGCGGATATCGGCGGCGGCCGCCGGGTGGGAGGAGAGGACGGAGAGATCGCGCCCCATCACGTTGACGCCGAGGAAACGGCAGGGGAGCGGACCCTCCCCGTCGGGCAGGAACCCCTCGGGGCGGATCCCGACGGAGACCTCGCCGTCCGGCGCTCCGGGGACGGGCAGGACCGCGTCCCCGCCGAGATAGAGCGTCCCGTCCGCGACGCGGCCGTCAAAGACGTTGATCGGCGGCGTGCCGAGGAATTTTGCGACAAAGAGATTGACGGGCGAGTCGTAGACCTCCTGCGGATGCCCGATCTGCTGGACGACCCCGTCCCGCATCACGACGATCAGGTCGGAGATGCTCATCGCTTCCTCCTGGTCGTGGGTGACGAATACGGTCGTGATCGCCGTCTCCCGCTGGATACGGCGGATCTCCTCGCGGGTCTGCAGACGCAGACGGGCGTCGAGGTTGGAGAGCGGCTCGTCCAGCAAAAGGACGCGCGGCGTTTTGACCAGCGCCCGGGCGATCGCCACCCGCTGCTGCTGCCCGCCGGACATTTCGCCCGGCTTGCGGTCGAGCAGCTCGGAGATCTGGACCAGCGCGGCCGCTTTTTCCACCCGCGCGAGCATCTCGTCTTTCGTGAGCTTTTCCGCGCCCCGGAGATTCTCGAGCGGGAAGAGGATGTTCTGCCGCACGGTCATGTGCGGATAGAGCGCGTACTGCTGGAACACCATCCCCACGCCGCGCCGCTCGGGCGGCAGGTCGGTCACGTCCTCCCCGTCGAAGAGGATCTTGCCGGAGGTCGGCTTTTCCAGTCCGCAGATCAGATTGAGGACGGTGCTTTTTCCGCAGCCGGAAGGACCGAGCAGGCCGATCAGCTTGCCGTCCGGCAGCTCAAAGGCGAAGTCGCTTACCGCGACGACGTCGGCGCCGCCCTTTTTGCGGGCGGGGAAGATCTTGGTCAGGTGTTCAAGCTTAACTTTCATCGTTTTTTTCCTTTTCGTTTTGGAAAAGTCGGAAATACAAGAAAAGGATAAAACGTTTTTTCCGTTCTGTAAAGTAGAAAAAGAAAAAAAGAGCGCGCGCTTTGTTGACAAAAAAAGGCGGAGAGGCTACAATAAAGGCATACCGAAGCGCGAAAGAAAGGCCTGATATGGAACAAAACGACCGCAAGGGCTGGCTCTACCTGCTGCCCGCTATCCTTTTCCTCGGTTTTTTCCTGGTTTATCCCCTCGTCGACGTCTTTATCTATTCCTTTGAGGAGGGCTATCACTCCGCGTCTCAGACCTATACGGGCGTGGGGCTCTATAACTATTCCTACGTCCTGCGGGACCCCTATTTTCTGCAGGCGCTGAAAAACACCGTCCTCCTCGTCCTTATCACCGTGCCGCTCTCGACGGGGCTGGCGCTCCTGATCTCGCTGGGGCTCTCTTCGCTCAAAAAGCTGCGCAGCCTCTACCAGACGGTCTATTTTCTTCCTTACGTCACCAACACGCTCGCCGTCGGACTCGTCTTTATGATCCTCTTCAAGCCGACGCCGTACAGCGACGGGCTCGTCAATCTGCTGATCGGGATGTTCGGGGGAGACGCGGTGGATTTCATCAACGGCCCCTACTGGGCGAAGATGTTCGTCCTCTGCTTTTACGTCGTCTGGATCGTTCTCCCCTTCAAGATCCTCATTCTCACAAGCGCCCTCGCCTCGGTCAATCCCGTCTATTATAACGCCGCAAAGCTCGACGGGGCTTCCCGGTCCCGCGTCTTTTCCCGCATCACCCTGCCCATGATCTCCCCGACCGTCTTTTATCTGATCATCACCGGTTTCATCGGCGCCTTCAAGGCGTACAGCGACGCGGTCGCCCTCTTCGGCACAGACCTCAACGCCGCGGGGATGAACACGATCGTCGGCTACGTTTACGATATGCTCTACGGCAACAGCGGCGGCTACCCGTCCTACGCGTCTGCCGCGGCGATCCTCCTGTTCGCGGTCGTCCTCACCGTCACCTGCATCAACCTCTTGATCAGCAAAAAGCACGTGCATTATTAAGGGGGGAGAGAAGAATGGAACGTACGCAGAAGACCGCGTCCGCCGCGCGCGCGGCGGGGAAGAGAGTGAACGTGCCGGGGATCCTTGTCGGCTTTTTCCTCACGCTCTGGGCGCTGATTGTCCTCTTTCCCTTTTACTGGATGATCCTCACTTCCGTCAAGAGCTACGGCGCCTACAACGCCGAGTATATCCCGCGCTTCATCACCCTTTCGCCCACCCTGCAGAATTACCGGGACGCCTTTACCGCCGTTTCGCTCGGGCGCTATTTTCTCAACACGCTGATCTTCACCCTCGTGACGACCGCGCTGATGCTCGCCGTCATCACGCTGGCGGCGTTCGCCTTCGCCCGGCTCCGCTTCCGCGGGCGGGATCTCGTTTTCACGCTTTTCCTCGCTTTGATGATGATCCCGAACGAGCTCGTCGTCATCACCAATTTCGTCACGATCACCGATCTCGGTCTGCGCAACACCTTCACCGGTCTGATCCTCCCCTCGGTCACCTCGGTCTTTTATATCTACCTTCTGCGGGAGAACTTCGCGCAGATCCCGGACGATCTGTATTACGCCGCCAAGGTGGACGGGACCACCGATCTGCGCTATCTCTTCCGGGTGATGATCCCGATGTGCCGTCCCACCCTCGTCACCGTGGCGATCCTCAAGATCATCGAGTGCTGGAACTCCTACGTCTGGCCCCGTCTGATCACCGACGACGAGCGCTACTACCTCGTCTCCAACGGCATCCAGGAGATCCGGGAAAACGGCTTCGGCCGGGAAAACGTTCCCGCGATGATGGCGGCGGTCGTCGTCATCTCCGTGCCGCTCATCGTGCTGTTCCTCGTCTTCCGCCGCAAGGTCATGGAGGGCGTGTCGAGAGGAGGGCTGAAGGGATGAAACGCAGACTGATCCCGTTTTTTCTGCTCGCGGCGCTGCTCCTGCCGCTCCTTGCCTCCTGCCACGGCTCCCGCGACAGCCGCGCGTTCGAGCTGCCGGAGACCTTCGATCTGACGCGGCGCTACGAGATCACCTTCTGGGCGAAGAACGATACCAATAAAACGCAGGCGGATATCTACGAAAAAGCGATCGCGGACTTTGAGGCGCTCTACCCCGAGATCCGGGTCGTTCTCCGTTCCTACACCGATTACGGGCAGATCTTCAACGACGTGATCACCAACCTCGCCACCGGCACGACGCCGAACGTCTGCATCACCTACCCCGATCACATCGCCACCTATCTTACGGGGGAGAACACCGTCGTCCCGCTCGATCTTTTGATGGAGGACGGGCGCTGCGGGCTCGGCGGCTCCGAGCTGCGCTTCTCCTCGCCGAAGAAGAAGGAGATCGTCGGAAAGTTCCTCGGCGAGTGCGCGTTCGCCGGGCATACCTACGCGCTGCCCTTCATGCGCTCCACCGAAGCGTGCTATATCAACAAGACCTATGTGGAAAAGCTCGGGTACACGCTGCCGGAGACTTTGACGTGGGATTTTGTGTGGGAAGTTTCGGAGGCGGCGATGCAAAAGGACGGGGAGGGGAACTACCTCGTCAACGGCCAGAAGGTGATGATCCCCTTCATTTACAAGTCCACCGACAATATGACGATCACCTGGCTCGCGCAGAAGGACGCTCCCTACTCCACCTCCTCCGGGGAGATCGGGATCTTTTCCTCCGAGACGGAGGCGTTTCTCCGGGAGGTCTTCGCGCACGCCGCGACGGGCGCCTTCTCGACCTTCAAGATCTCCAGCTATCCCGCAAACTTTCTCAATGCCGGGCAGTGCATCTTCGCCGTCGACTCGACCGCCGGCTCGACCTGGATGGGATCCGACGCGCCGCTCGTCGATATCGACCGGGAGCGGATCGTTCCCTTCGAGACCGCGGTCATGACCGTTCCCCAGCTTGATCCCGAGAATCCGAAGATGATCTCGCAGGGGCCTTCGCTTTGCCTCTTCGGCAAAAAGGATCCGCAGGAGGTGCTCGCCTCCTGGCTCTTTATGCAGTACCTCCTGACAAACGGCGTGCAGATCGCCTATTCCGAGACGGAAGGGTATCTCCCCGTCACCGAAACGGCGCTGGCGGATCCTGCGTATCAGGATTACCTTGCCCGCGCGGGAGAGGACAACGCCCTCCACTATCCGGTCAAGATCGCGGCGGTCCGCCTTCTGCGGGAGAACATCGGCCGCACCTTCGTCACGCCGGTCTTCAACGGCTCCGCCTCTCTGCGCGACGCGGCGGGCCAGCTTGTGGAAAACGTCGTAAAATCCGCCCGACGCCGCGAGACGGCGGACGACGCGTATTTCAAAAAGCTTTACCGGGACGTCGCCGCTCTCAAAAAGCTTGACCGGATCGGGAAACCCATCGGCGGGGATCTCGGTCCGCTGCCGAAAGCGTCGGTCGTTTTCCTCTCCCTGCTCGGCGCGGTCTGGATCGGGATCGCGGCGGTCTTCCTCTCCGGAAAACTTCGCGAAAAACGCAGGAAAAACAAAAAATCTATTGAAAAATAGAACAAACCGTGTTACAATAAACAATACAATCTCAATCAGGGAATGAGAAAAGGAGAAAAATCATGAAAAAGTTTTGTATTCTTGTTTTGGCGTTTGTTTTGGCAATGTCCGCGATGAGCGCCTGCGCGAAGACGGAAGACGCCGCGATGACCTACGCCCAGTTCGAGGCGGCTGCCCTGCAGTCGAAGGTCACGGTCGATACCTACGTCCAGGCCAAGCAGGGCTGGTGGGAGGATAACGGCGTCGGCGTCGCTTCCTTCTATACGCAGAACGAGGACGGCGCGTACTTCCTTTACAACATGCCTTGCAGCAAGGAAGATTACGACAAACTGGTTCCCGGCACCAAGATCCGCGTGAACGGCGTCAAGACTATGTGGCCGGAAGTCAACGGTGAGATCGAGATCACCGAGGCGACCTACAAGATCGATACCTCCAAGACCTGGACCGCTTCCGCCAAGGACGTGACCTCCCTGCTCGGCACCGACGCTCTGATCAAAGAAATGAACAAGTTCGTTTCCTTCAAGGGCATGACCGTCGAAGCGTACAACGATAAGGGCGACGCGTTCAATTACAAATGGGACGGCTCCGGCAAGCAGGGCGACGACCTTTACTTCAAGGTCTCCGTCGGCGGCAAGACCTACACCTTCACCGTTGAGTCCTACCTCTGCGGCAAGGACACCGACGTCTACAAGGCGGTCGAAGCGCTGAAGGTCGGCGACAAGATCGATATGGAAGGCTTCCTCTACTGGTACGAGGGCGCCAACCCCCACATCACCTCCGTCGCCGCTGCGAAATAACGGTTTTGACCGGTTGCAAGAGTCGCTCAGCGCTCAGCTCTGCGGCTCTTGCTTTGACGATACGCTCGAAGGAGCATACCGACAGAAGATGAGTAACTGCAGGAAACAATGAAGAAAAACGGATTGAGGAAAGGATCCGGGGAGAGCGCCTCGCTTTCCGGAAGGTTTTTCCGGACCGCGTCGGTCCTCCTCCTCCTTTCGCTTGCTGCGACCCCTTTCATCCGGACGTTTTATGCCCGCTATCGGCAAAGCGGGACGCTGGACGAGCCGGCAAGGGTCGCAAGGATGGCGCAGGCCGAGCTCTGTGAACACAGAGCCGTCCTTGACGGCGGGCGCTATACGCTGGATATGAGCACCGTCGTCCACGGCAATACCTACGACGCCGTCCTGCCGGGAACGGATATCCCGAAGGACCCGTACGTCGATCTGGACGGGAGCAACGAGGTGGCCTGCGATCTGTATATCGAGATCTTTACCAACGCTCCGGACGAGGTCTCCTATACCGTCGGTACCAGCTTCGCGCCGACTTCCGAGGTGTCTCCGCAGCACGGCGGAACGGTATACAAGTATTCCCAACCGATCCCGCCGAACACACAGCAGACCGTCGGCTATATCCTGAGGGGGAACACGCTCACGGTCAGCGACACCTTCCGGGATAAGACGGATCCGGGGAAAAACGCCGCGCCTTTCCGGTTCGACGTGTACGCCTATCTGCTGCAGATCGACTGACTTCAGGGAAAGGGGGAGTTTTTGATGCCACGAAAGCGCATGCGGACGGTCGCGCTTGCCGTATCGGTCCTTGTCTGTTTGATCGTGCTTGCGGCCGCGGTATACGCCAGATATATCAAGGGCTCCAACCCTCTTGAGGAGACCTTCACGCCTTCGCCTTACGGCTCGCCGTCCGTCGAAGAGGAGCTTTTGACAGACACGGACGGCTTCCGCTACAAGACCAACGTCGCCGTACGGGCGGACGATACCGGATATGCCGTGTACGCCCGTCTGGCGCTCGTCCTGACCTGGCGGGACGGATCCGGCCGGGTCTACGGCGAGCAGCCGTATCCCGGCTATGACTATCAGCTGGAATACAACACGGCGGATTGGCGCTATAACAGCGCGGACGGATATTACTACTGCACCTCGCCTGTCGGGAGCGGGTCGCTCTCTCCCGCTTTCATCGGCGACGGACAAAAACTGAAGCAGCTCAGGGCCGGCCCCGCCGGTTACACGCTGCACGCGGAGATCGCGGCGCAGACGATCCAGGCGGTCGGAACGACCGACGCCGGCACGCCGCCTCTCCCCGCTTATTATCATGCCTGGGGATTCGATTTTTCAAATTGATCCTCAGATTGATCCAGGAAAGAGAAAACATTAATGCGTTTGAGATCGGGTCGTTTCTTTTTGACCGTGCTCGCGCTCGTTCTGGCTTTCTTCGCCGCCGTTGTTTGGTTCGTTTCGGCGGAGGAGTCCGGCGACGTGGTGACGGCCACCATCAATTATTATTATTACGACGAAGACAGGATCGACCATAAAGGTGCTGCCCCTTTTCCGGCGTTTGTCGCGAACATGCCGAGGGGGTCTTCTTCTCTTACGCAAAAAAGTCCGACCGTTCTCGGCTTTGCTCCCTACACGATCGACAAAACGCCGCTCAGCGCGGTCACCGTGTCGTTCGACGCCGATAACGAAACGGACGTATTTTATTTTCCCGTTGAAGTTTCCTACGTCATCCGGCTGAACAAGCAGGATCTCGGAGGAGATACCTATTCCGTTTCCGAGATCATCAACGGGACCGGCGTCACCGGGACCGAGCCCGTCGAATTCGGCGAAACGTTCCCTATCGTCCAGCTGGGAGGCCGGACGTTGGAGAACGCTTACGACGGTTTTACGCTGATGTATCACGTGCCGGAGGTCATCGCGGCGGACGGCTCGACGGAGTTCGAGTGCTACTATGACCGCAATTACTATATGATCGACGTTGACCTCGGGGCGGGAGGCTACGGAGTCGAGTCGATGTACGTGCCGTACGAGTACCCGCTCTCTCTCGGGACGCCGACCAGAACGGGCTACGTTTTCCGCGGCTGGGATTATGTGCGCGGAGATACGAACGAACCGCTCGCCTCTCTGCCCGCGCTCTGCCCCGCGTACGATATCCGCTGCACGGCCCGCTGGGAAGCGGTCAGCGAGGTCGGCTACACGGTCGTCTACTGCAACGCGGACCTCTCTGACGGAAGCGGAGAAACCAAGTACAGTCACTGGGGCGAGCGGCAGCTGACCGCGATGCCCGATACCGTTTACACCCTGGACGAGCTGATCGCCGCCAACAAGGATCAGATCACCTCTTTCGCCGATTACCGGTATTTTACCTTTGACGCGGCGGCCACCGCCGCAAAGAACAGCGCTTCCGTCCGGATCCGGAGCGACGGGTCGACTGTCGTGAGGCTCTATTACTCCCGCAACGTCTATAAGCTCCGTTTCATTTATGCGCGTTCCCAGGGCGGGACCGTTATTCCGGAGACGGCCCAGACGGTCGCGGCGGGGACCTACTATCTGCAGAACACCCGGTCGGGAAAGGTCGTGACGCCGAATGTGTCCGATAACCCCGACTATCTTTCCACCGTCACTCTGGCGGCCGATCCCGCAAACGTCTGGACCCTGATCGACGACGGCAGCGGCGGCTATTACCTGCAGGCGTCCGACGGACGGTATCTTGTGATCACGTCCGCAAAGGCATATCTTTCCGCGGATCCGGTCTCCACGGCGATCGCGCAGCACACGACGCGGACGGCGGAGTGGACGATCGGACAGGGAAGCTACTGCCTCAACGATAAGGGTCAAAAGAGCAAATACGCCGGTCCTTCTGCAAACTTCGGCGACGCGGGCGGCGCCTACAAGCTGATCCCCGCGGATCCCGACACCGGCGCTTACACCACCGTGCCCGGATATGCGAACGTCGCTGTGGCAAACCGGACGTCGGACGGCGACATCACAAAATTCGGATGGCGTTCCATCCCGTCGATGCCCACCGTGAAAGCGGGATGCACGCTCACGCAGGGGACCGTCGTCAAGAGGATCGGCAACACCGATTATACGATGCCCTACGTCGAGCTTGTGGCGGAGTTCAACGCCGAGATCGAGGATCTCTGGCCGGCCGACGTGCTCAACTCCGTGAGCGGCACCAACTTCTTCGGCTCCTGGAGTACCGAGAAGGGGTCCGGATACCGCGCACGCTATTCCGACCACGCGAACATCGTCGGCAGTTATCCCTATATGTCGGCCGAAATGATCGTGGATCCCGCCGCGGTGTACGACCCCGCAAATCCGGATCAGGTCGCGCAGAACCTGTACGCCTGGTGGGGCGTCACGTCCGACAACATCTCGGCGCACCGCTTCAAGATCTATTACGAGACGACCGATCCGGCCGCTCCCGGCGCAGTCGAGTATAACGGAGTCTACTATCTGCTCGACCGTACGCTGGAGCTTGTGGCGGCGCACAATACCACGACGAGGATCGACCCCTTCGTCTATACGGGTTATACCATTATCCCGGAGGAAGCGGCCGGCCACGTTATGTCCTACAACAACAACGGCAGCGATCCGGGGCATTATCAGGAGGGCGGAGTCTGGACGACGGACTTCCACTACCGGCGCAATACCCATTCCCTCGGATATTACAACTACAACGCCTATTATTCGACCGGGACGGATACCTCGGCGATCCCGTTCGGCGAGTCTCTCTCCGGCTTCGAGCCCGCCGCCGAGCCGCCCTATCCCGTCGGTCTGGAGCCGGACTGCTACGAGTTTGACGGTTGGTACGATTCGTCTACCTACGATCATCTTTTCGACTGGAGCGAGGAGATGCCGGATCACGACGTCATCGTATACGCGTACTGGAAGCCGAAGACCTATGAGATCGTGTACTACAACGACGAGAGCGCGTATCTGAACGGAACGCCCATCTCCGTCGGCGAGGGGACGTACGGGGAAAACCTGGATACGACCGCCGCGGAGGGCGAGCTGACGGCGCCGGAGATCACGTCGAGCACGGGCAACTATAACGCCGCGCGGGCCGGATGGTACTATTACGACGGCGAGGGCAATCTGCACGCCTTCGATCCCGCGACGATGACGGTCTCCTTCGGGATGCACCTCTTTATGCGCTGGTCTTCCAACGTTCCGGCAAACTTCCACGTGTACTATTACGTGAAAAACACGACGACCGAGGTCGCGCCGGAGACCTTTGGCTATTCCTTTGTCGGTCTGACGAGGACTTTTCCGGCAAAACTGGAGGACGCGCTCAACGACGGGTACGAGTCGCATTATTATCCCGACCGGGCGAGCACCTCGATTTTGATGCGGGGGGACGAGTCCCTCAATACCAAGACCTTCTGGTATACCTACCGGGATAACGTGCCGTATACCGTCAAGTATATGGCGCTCGACGGCGCGCGCGCGGGAGAGGAGCTCCTGCCGGTCAAAACCGTGGCGACCAACAGCAAGGTCGTCGTGACCGAACGTTTCCTGCATGTGCCGGGCTATATCCCGACGGCGTACTATCTCTCAAAGACCCTGATCGTCTCCGACGATCCGGCGGAAGAGGCGGCGCAGAACGTGATCGTCTTCTACTACCGCGAGGACACGGTCAATATGCCCTATCATATCAAGTATATGCTGGAGGATGAGAACGGCACGGTCACGCAGACGGTCGGCGGCGACACGCTGACTTTCCGGGAGAAGAACTTCATCGACGGGTATGACGAGCGGGGAACGACGCAGACGGTAAGCGTCAATACCTATCCCGGGTATGACGTGTGCGGCTATGCGGAGATCGGCTACGATATGGCCGGCGACGCGTCAGGCGGCGCGTTCGTCGGGCTTGCGGCGGACGCGGCGTCCGTTGACCTTGTGATGGATCCGGCGCTCTCGAGCAAGGAACTCCATATTTATTACCGGAAAAAGACCTTCCCGATCAAGGTGATCTATCAGATCTCCTCCACCGACGAAGAGAAGATCCGGGAATTCAACGAAGATATCGAGGCGAAGGGGATCGCGGGCCTGCAGCACGAGGATCCCGTCACGATCGGCGGGACGGTGTATTACAAACGGTTTTATAAGGTCACGGCTCCGCAGAAATACAACACGACCCACGTCGAGACGGCGCCCGATATGCCCGGATTCCTTCTCTCGGGGAACGAGACGAGGACGCGGATCGTCTCGGACGACGACGCGGAGATGACGAACAACCGGATCGTCTTCCTTTACACGGCGCTCAATGAAGTCGTATACCGGTATTACGCGGTCCTTCCGCGCGGCAATACGCGCATCCTCGGCGATCCGAAAAACCCGAAGCTCCTTTCCCTCAACCAGGAGGTGGCGGTGATCGGGGAGAGACCGACCGAGCGCTCCACGGCCGTTCTTGACAATCCGATCTATATCTTTGTCGGCTGGTATTACGACGAGGACTGCACTCTGCCGGTGGACAATACGCTTTACGGCTCGGAGTACGTCCTGACTCCCGTCGCCCCCGGCGCGCAAAACGCGCTGCTGCCCCTGCCCTCCGATTCCGACCGCTCGTTCTACGCGCTCTATGATTTTCACCGGGGCGATCTGACCGTTTCCGTTACCGACGTACCGACCGCGTCGGGCGGACAGGCGTTTTTGTTCGCCGTGCGCGGGCTGGACGGAGACAACAGCTGGGTGGATCTCCGCGTCCTTCTTGATCCGGCTCGCGGAGTATCCTCGGCGACGGTCAAGGATCTGCCGGTCGGCCGTTATCGCGTTACGCAGAGCGGATGGTCCTGGCGCTACGGGCCGCCCGCCGCGCAGGAATGTCTTGTGGCGGAGGGGAGCCCGGCTTCCGCTCCGTTTACCGAGTCGGCTCTTGCCAATACCAAATGGCTCGACGGCAACGCTTATTGCGATAATGATTTTCAGTGATCTCCTCCCGAAACAGATCGCAGGGATGCCGCTTTTTGCGGCATCCTTTTTCTCTTGCCTTTTCCGGAAAAAAAGGGTACAATAGGATCATCGGGATACAGAGCCGGGAAAGGAGCGTTCTATGGCAAGGATCCTTTTGGTCGAGGACGACGGGGAGATCGTCTCCTCTCTTTCCGCCTTTCTGGCGGCGGAGGGCTTTCTGACGGCGCACGCGGACGGCAGGCGCGCGGCTCTCCGGCTGCTTGAGACGGAGAACTTCGATCTTGTGCTGCTCGACGTGCTGCTGCGGGACGGGGACGGATTTTCCCTCTGCAGCGAGATACGGGAGCGCTACCTTCTCCCGGTGATCTTTCTCACCGCTTCCGGAGACGAGGGCAGCACCGTCAGCGGACTGGAGCTCGGCGCGGAAGATTATGTGGCAAAGCCCTTCCGTCCGAGGGAGCTGCTGTCCCGGATCCGCGGCGTTCTCCGCCGCTGCGGGAAGGAGAACCGGGTGATCGCGCTGGGACGGATCTTTGTGGACGCCGACCGCGGCGTTGCGACCAAGGACGGAGAGCCTCTGCCGCTTTCCGCGCTCGAGTACCGCATCCTGCTCACCTTCGCCCAGAACAGGGGCAAGCTCCTCTCCCGGGAGCGCCTGCTGGACGAGATCTGGGACGCGGCGGGTGATTTTGTCAATGACAACACGCTTACCGTCTATATCAAACGCCTGCGGGAGAAGATCGAGGACGACCCCGCCTCGCCCACGGTCATCAGAACGGTGCGGGGTCTCGGATATCGGGTGGACTGAATGAAATGGCTGAAAAATCCGGAGCTGCGTTTGCCGCTCTTCCTCTTTTTTGCCGGGAGCGTTCTTTTTTCTCTTCTCGGCTTTTTGCTCGACGTGCGCGCGGGCCTTTTGGTCCTCGCGACCGCCGCGGTCTCTTTTGCCCTTTTTGCATATGCGACGGTCCGGCGCTACCGGGCGATCGCCGCACTCTCCGAGGAGCTTGACCGGATCCTCCACGGCAGCGAGAGGCTCCCGCTCTCCGAGGAGGAGGGGGAGCTGGCGATCCTCTGCAGTGAGATCCGCAAGATGACGCTGCGTCTCTCGGAGCAGGCGGACGCCCTGATCGCGGACCGCAGGCGCCTGAGTGACGCGCTGGCGGACGTATCCCATCAGCTCCGCACGCCGCTCACCGCCCTCGGCGTGACCGTCTCCCTGCTCTCAAAGGAGGATCTCCCGAGGGAGGAGCGCGCGGGGTTGCTCCGTTCGCTCAAGCGTTCACTCAACCGGATCGACCGGCTGATCGACGCCCTCCTCAAGCTCTCCCGCATCGACGCGGGGACCGCGGTCTTCCGGCGGGAATCCG
>JAEEGL016844435.1_pt1 | contig 15061 bp, 11 predicted proteins | sample 9134231 | NCBI WGS metagenome assembly JAEEGL01 (sample SAMN16246548, study PRJNA631951) | gut metagenome | biome: gut microbiome; feature: rumen; material: fiber-attached | host: Bos | place: Iran: Karaj | collected 2018-10 | reverse complement strand
TCGCCACTTAGAAAAGGGGAGGATATTGAAAAATTAGTGAACAAGCATGCAGAACTTAAACCTGATGTGACGACTTCTGTGACAACATCAAGAAGAAATCCTTACTTTAATCAAGTTATGAGGACAGAAAAAGGCGTAAAGAAAGTTATCGCTTCAAATTTTACAGCGCGACAACAGGCACCAGAAATTTTTGATATGAATGCATCGTTATACGCATATTCTCCGGAATATTTAAAAACTGGTAAGGGTGTACTTGATGGATATTGTGAAGTGATTGAGATGTATGATACAGGTATTTTAGATTTAGATCATGAAAATGATTTTGAATTGTTAGAAGTAATTGCTGACTATTTATATAAAAATAATGCTGATTTTGCTGAGATAAGAGATAATATTTAAAATCTAGGGTATAGGATGCGCGAGGAAAAGATGGAACATGTATGTATAGTTGCTGAGATAGGCTGCAATCATAATGGTAATATAGATATAGCTAAAGAACTTCTTATAAAAGCTAAAGAAGCCGGAGCTGATTATGCAAAGTTTCAGCTATTTAATTCTGAGAAACTTGTATGCCCTAATGCTGAAATGGCTGAGTACCAGAAGCGCAGTATAGATGATGATTCTCAAATTAGTATGTTAAAAAAGCTTGAATTGAGTGAATCAAAGTATCTGGAACTGAAAGATTATGCGGAAGAAATTGGGATTCAAGTATTTGCTACTCCATTTGATATTGATTCTGTAGACTATTTAAATTCAATCGGACAATATATTTGGAAGATACCTTCGGGTGAAATTACTAATCTACCTTTACTTGAGAAGATAGCCGGTATTGAATGTGATAATAAAGAAATCATACTCTCAACGGGGATGTCTACAATGGAAGAAATTACTGATGCCGTTTCTGTTTTAGAAAGAAGTTTAAATACAAAATTCACAATTCTTCAGTGCAATACACAGTATCCTACTATGGATGACGATATGAACTTATTGGTGTTAGATACATTGAAGAAACAATTTCCTAAATGGCATGTGGGTTTATCTGATCATTCGGAAGATTGTGTTGCGGCAATTGCAGCTGTTGGAATGGGAGCTGTTTTTGTAGAAAAACATTTTACTTTAGATAAAAATTTACCGGGGCCGGATCATAAAGCTTCTATAACTCCTGCGGAGCTAGAAACACTTTGTGTAAATATACGTAGAGTTGAAAAAATGCTTGGGAATGCTAATAAAAAAGTAACCGATTCAGAGTTTCAAAATAAAAATGTTGCTAGAAAGTCAATTGTAGCCTCTCGGGCAATAAATAAGGGTGAACTTTTTTCTGAAGAAAATTTAACATGCAAAAGACCAGGTGATGGTATTAGTCCAATGAGATGGTATGATTTAATCGGTAAAGAGTCAAATGCTGATTATAAAGAAAATGAAATGATTAAGTATGATGGAGTGATGTAAGATTTATGTATAAAGTCGCTTATGCAACTGGTTCTAGAGCCGATTATGGGATTGTAACCCGATATTTGGAAAAGCTTAATAATGATTCAGATATCCAGTTAGATATTTTGGTGACTGGATCACATATGGATGATAAATACGGAAAATCTATAGATATTATTAGAAATGATGGGTTTAATATTGCTTTCAGCGCAGAAATACAATTGGATAAAAACGATAACAATGGTGTAATTAATAGTATGTCTGTTGCATTAAAACAGTTTGGTGCTTATTTTTCAAATAATAGATATGATTTAATTATTATTTTGGGAGATAGATTTGAAATGATGGCGGTTGCTATAGCTGCAGCCATGAATAGATTGCCAATTTTACATCTTCATGGTGGAGAAGTGACATATGGAAATTATGATGAATTTATTCGTCATTCGATTACCAAAATGAGTACATATCATTTTACGAGTACTCTTAAGTATAGAAATAGAGTTATTCAGCTAGGTGAAAATCCTGAAAGAGTATTTTATTTAGGTGCACTAGGGGCAGAGAATTGTAGAGATATAAAAGAGAATGAGGTTCAGGATGCTATCAAAGAATTGCCTGAAGAGAAGTATTTTTTGGTTGTATTTCATCCAGAAACTCTTACTGGAGTTAGTGCAGGTGCTCAGGCGCAAGAGTTATTAAAGGCCGTTGAAAGCTATATTGATGATTATCATATGGTTCTGATGGGGAGTAATGCTGATACAGGTTCTCAGATTATCCGGGATATGTTTATTGATTTTTGTAATTCTCATGATAATGCATTGTATATTGAAAATGTTAATGTTGATAGTTATCTATACATGATGAAAAACGCAATTGCAATAATTGGTAATTCATCATCAGGAATAATTGAGGCACCTTCGTTAAACACTTATACAATTAACATTGGTGATAGACAAAAAGGTAGAGAACGAGCTGACAGTGTAATTGATATAGAGTGTAATTATAAAGAGATTCATGATGCTATGGAATGGGCAATTAAAAAAAATAAAGATAATAAGACGTTTTTTAATCCCTATTTCAAATTAGGAGCTGCTGATGAGTATTATGAAAGAACAAAAAAAATTCTCTCGCAGGGAAGTATATGTGAAAAAGAATTTTATGATGTTAAGTTTTTGTTGTAAAAATATAATAGAAAGGATTGTTGATTAGTATTTTAATCATAATAGAGTGAAATGTATACTAAGAGTAATCAAAAGTTTGAAAAAAAATTATATCTATCTTCTCCTACTATGCATGGAGAAGAAATTAAGTATGTCCAAGAAGCTTATGACACTAACTGGATGTCAACAGTTGGCGAAAACATTAATGAATTGGAGCGTATAGCTGCAAAGAGAAGCGGAGTGAAATATGCAGTTGCGCTTTCTGCGGGAACGGCATCACTTCATTTGTCATTGAAGTTGGCTGGAATAGATGTATATGGTATGCCTATGGTTGGACATGGCGCACTCGAGGGACATAAAGTCTTTTGTTCGGATATGACTTTTGATGCAACAGTAAATCCTGTTGTTTATGAAGGCGGAATTCCTGTTTTCATAGATATAGAAAGGGATACATGGAATATGGATCCAGTAGCTCTTAGAAAAGCATTTGAGATCTATCCTGATGTAAAGGTTGTAGTATGTGCTCATCTTTACGGCACTCCTGGTAAAATAGATGAGATTAACGAAATAGTAAAATCGCATGGTGCAATACTTATTGAGGATGCAGCTGAATCGCTTGGAGCGACATACAAGGGAAAGCAAACGGGATCATTTGGAAATTATAATACGATATCGTTTAATGGTAATAAAATTATTACAGGTTCTGCTGGGGGTTGTTTCCTGACAGATAGCGAGGTTGCAGCTGAAAAAGTTCGTAAATGGTCAACGCAGGCTCGAGAGGCTGCACCTTGGTATCAGCATGAGGAATTGGGCTACAATTACCGTATGAGTAATGTTATTGCTGGAATAGTGCGTGGACAATATTCATATTTGGATGAGCATATTTATCAAAAAAAGACAATTTATGAGAGATACAAAAACGGACTTAAAGATTTACCTGTTGAAATGAATCCAATTGATTTGGAAAATTCTAATCCTAACTATTGGTTATCATGCATAACTGTTAATGAATCAGCTATGTGTAAACAAGTTAGAGGAGAACAAGATGTTCTTTTTGTTCCTGAACATGGAAAAAGTTGTCCTACTGAAATCTTAAATGCAATTGCTTCAATAAATGCTGAAGGACGTCCTATATGGAAGCCTATGCATATGCAGCCTATATATAGATTAAACCCTTTTATAAATAGAGAAGGAAACGGTAGGGCTGTTTCAAATGCATATATAAATAAATGTGCTGTTGGGATGGACGGGGAATTATTGGATGTTGGGATGGACATTTTTGATAGGGGACTCTGTTTACCTAGCGATAACAAGATGACTGAAGATCAGCAACAGCGAATTATATCTGTAATTAGGGATTGTTTTGAATAGATTGTAATTAAAAGAAAAGGTTTATTTAAGTGATGAATAAATTAATTATAGTTGGAGCAAGTGGACATGGAAAAGTACTTGCTGATATAGCACTGTTAAATGGATATCACGAAATATTTTTTTTGGATGATAATGAAAAAATCACCTCAGTAGGAGAGTTTGATGTTTTAGGTAAATTTGAAAAAATATTCAGTTTAAGTAAAAAGGATTATGATGTCGTTATAGGAATAGGAAATACTGCAATCAGGCGAAAGATGCAAACTCAACTCGAGCAACAGAATTATAACATTGTTACATTGATTCATCCGGCCGCTGTTATTGCCCACGATGTTAGTGTGGGTGTCGGAACAGTAATTATGGCTGGGGCGGTTATAAACTCCGGTACAGTGATAGGTAAAGGATGTATTATTAACACCCTTGCATCAGTGGATCATGATAATAGAGTAGGTGATTTTGTTCATGTCTCAGTTGCTTCTCACACATCGGGCTCGGTAAAACTGGGTGACAACACGTGGGTGGGGATAGGAGCTGTAATTAGCAACAATTTGAATATATCCAGTGATGTAACAATTGGCGCTGGGGCGGTAGTTGTGTCTGGCATTCATACTCAAGGTGTGTATATAGGTGTTCCGGCTAAAAGAATGAGAAATAAAGCTAATGTGTAATAGATTTTACTGATTTGAAAAAAGAATATTGATGGATAAAGTATAATATATAAATGTGAATGATTACAATTTACGGTATTAAAAAATGTAATATTAAAAAGAATAATTATAAAATAACAAGCATTGAATGGCTTAAATTATGTGTTGTTTAGCTGTGTAATATGTTATCAAAATTAGAAATTGCAATAGTGTAAGATAAATCATATGTAAATAGATTTGTTATGTGTCTTATAATATGACTTTTTATTTCATTTTAAATACAGTGTTAAATTGAATCAAATGTATACTTACAAAGAATGCTATTTATAAAATTTTTATGTCATTTTCGTATAAATAGTAAACATAAAAATGAGGATATGAAATGTGGTTTTTTATATAAAAAATAATGGAGTTAATAGAAAAGAAAGTGGATTAAATCTTTTTTTGAATAAGTTTGGAAAAGTTTTATCTAACGATTTTTTTAAAGTTTTTATAATAAATATATCGGTTTTTATTATTTTAAATACGATAGCATATTCACGTTTTGAATATGATTCAGACATAATGATTCAGGGGTTGATTAGTAATATTGCTGGTGTTAGAGGAACTTCTCATGTTGGCTTTATAAGTTTTATTGTGATGAAACCCATTTATATGTTGAGTCAATCCTTTCCTAATATTGCATGGTACACTTGGTTTGTTGTTTTATCGTCTTTTGTTGCAATTACTCTTTTAGATTACTTGTTAATAAAAAAAAGAAGTGATAGACAAATAATAATATTAATTGCAGTATTTGACATTTTTGTTGGATATGAGTGCTATATGTTTCCGTCTTATATTAAAACTGCGGTTATTGGTACTTTTGCAACGATAATGTATTTGCTGAATATATATGTAAAACGAGATGTCAAAAAGAAAAATTATGTTATAGCGATTTTGATGATTGTTATATATGGATTGTTGAGCTATAACGGGTTTTTATTAGGCATAAGCGCAAGTATTTTTATATTTTTAATGGAGTTATTATTTACAAATAATAGAAAAGGTTTATTAGTATTTTATGTATTTATTTTGATGGTTTGTATGTTTTTAAGTGGACTTCATTATTCTGATAGAATGATATCGAGTAGACCTAATATAGAAAGTAGATTGGTTATAGAATATATAGATGATGTTGAAAAGCTTACAGTATTAGGATATCCAGATTATGACGAATCATTTGATAGTGAATATGGAATAACGAAATATACTTACAATCTATTGGTAGCATCAAATGAGTTTTTTGTGAAAGAACGTACATCAGATAGTTTGAGCTTTATACATAAATTGGCTGATACAAAGAAAAGCTTTGATGGAAATAATTTATTACTGTTTTTTAGAACAATTCCATTGAAGATGATTAAAGTTGGTTTTTCCTATTTATTATTAATTACAACATTTATGTTTTTGCTATCTGACGTTAAATATAAAAAAAATATGATCTGGTTTGGAGTGGCGTACATATTTTTAGTTTATGCTATCGGATTTTTTTGTTATGCATGGAATAATAAAATAATTCAATTGGTTTCATTTTTGCCAGTTATTTATTACTTGATGATAAAAATGCCAGTTGTAAACAATATTAAGAATAGAGAATTAATGGTGTATTTAATTCTGCTTGCTGTTATTTTATACAATAATTTTAGTGATAAAATAGTGACTTATGTGAGCGAAAATGATTTAAATAGCTATTTAGATAATGTGAGCACAGATGAATCGGCGATAACAGTTATAAATATCAACGATATTATGAGAGCACGTTCACCTTATGAAACTATTGAGGCAGGATTAATAAAAAAAGAAAATTTAATAGTATCTAATGGGTATTATTCTTTGTTTTCTGAGTATAATAATAATCAGTATTTTTCGCATGTTGACAGTATATTAAAGTTAAACGGCGAAGATGAGTTATATGTATATGATTATATTGTATGTGAAGATGTTTAAATGGAATTAGTATATAGAATGTTGATTAGCTGAATCGAAAGGGCGAGATGAAGAAAGATTATAAAAAACAAATAGACTTATTTGATTTATTGATAGATTGGTTTATACATTGGCGCTCGTTGCTTGTATTTTTTATAGCGGCAATTATTTGTCTCACTTTGAAGTATTATATCAATAATACGACTATGTCTTATGAAAACGGCAATGTAAATTATATATCAAATGAGACTACGTTGAGTATGCTATCTGCAGATCAATTAGATGCGTTGTCTTTAGATGAGATAAAAAGATTATTTTCGTCTGAAAGTGATGCAGAAGATGTATATGAATTAGTAGAAGTATATGAAGAATATATTGAAATAATAAACGCTTATAACTCAGAGAAGGATTCAATGGACTTTAAGGCTAGGGTAGAGGCATTGAACAACATTTCCGCTATTAAAAATGAAATTGCAAATACTAAGGCAAAGTTTAGTCCTGAACAGAGCATTTTTTATAATGAAATATTCAAGCGTGATAACGGAAATGAGATTTCAAAAAATGTAACAAACGAAAGATTAAATAGCAGTTCTGAAAAAAATGGGTTTTCAAGAAAAAAAGCCTTACTTATTATCATATTTTTTGTATTGCTACATTTTGTCATTATAGCCACAAGCTACATTTTTGATAATAAAATCAAACATTGTGATAACATGTCTGTAATAACTGACGTTCCAGAATTTATTCGCATGATTGATTGGAATTCCATTAATTCAAAGCGAGGAATTGATAAGCTAGTTTATAATATGAGATTTGCGACTTTACATAAGACAGATTATGAAGAAGTTATATCAATTAATGCTAATATGACTGTTGCTGTTTTAAAAAACAATGCATATTCTTCACTTGCTATTATTGGTAAATGTAAAGATGATGGGGGCATTAAATTAAAAAATAAAATAGAGTTATTAGATTCTTCTATTAGTGTTAAAAATTTAGATAGTATTGCCTATAGTGTGGATGGTGCTAAATGCATGTCTAGTTTGAATGCAGCAATTATAGTTGGGCAAGTAGGATATACTAAATATAGTGATTTAATTGATGAACTTCAATCTCTTAAGATTAGGGATGTGGACGTAATTGGAATTGCAATTTTTGAATAATTGAGAGGTTGTGAAGATGTTTAAATTGTTTGATAGAATGAAGCATTGGCATAAAGTTGCATATTTTTTAGTGCTTTATGATTTTATTACTGTGTCATTCTCTTATTTTTTGGCTTTATGGTTTAGGTTTGATTGTAAATTTAGTCATATAGAATATCCATATTTTGATAAGTATTGCATGATTATAGGTCCGTACGCTTTATTTGTCGTACTTTTGTATTGGATTTTAGGCTTATATAGAAGCATATGGCGTTTTGCTAGTTTTTTTGAAATAAAAAGATTAGTCTATGCTACATTTATTTCAGTTTTTTGCAATGCTCTAGTTGTTACCGCATTTGTACATAGGATGCCTATATCGTATTTTGTATTTGGAATTGGTTTTCAATTTTTCTTTAGTGCAGTTATAAGATTTTCATATAGATTTGTATTGTTATTACGTGAAAACCGTTCAGTTGATTTGCCTAATGATAATGTTCTTCTCATTGGTGCGGGGGCTGCTGGACGTATGATTTTGCGAGATGTTAATTTCGTGAATGGGGGAGCACATGGAGCTGCTAAAGTAGTTGCAATAATTGATGATAATCCTAATAAGTGGGGACGCTATATTGATGGCGTTGAAGTTATTGGCGGCCGTGATAAGATTCTTTGGGCGGTTGAACAATATAATATAAAGGAAATATTTATCGCAATAGCAACATTAACGCCACGTGATAAACGTAACTTGATAAATATTTGTCAGGAAACTGATTGCAAGATTAAGCAGCTTCCAAATATGTATGCTGAAAAGGCTGGTATTATCAGTGCTGGTAATCTTCAGAATATTACAATTGAGGATGTACTTGGACGTGATCCGATTAGTTTGCATCAAGAAGATGTGGCAAAACAGCTGCAAGGAAAGGTGGTTCTTGTTACAGGTGGTGGTGGGTCTATTGGTTCGGAACTATGCCGTCAGATAGCAAAGTATAATCCTAAGCAGTTAATAATTTTTGATGTTTATGAGAATAATGCCTATGACATTCAACTGGAGCTAAAGAAGAAATATCCATATCTTGATTTGGTTACATTGATTGGTTCAGTAAGAGACGCTCGTCGTATTGAATCAGTATTTGAAACATATAGACCAGATATTTGCTATCATGCCGCTGCTCACAAACATGTTCCGCTTATGGAGGATAGCCCATGTGAAGCAATAAAAAATAATGCAATCGGAACATATAAAACAGCATATGCTGCGATGAAATATGGTTGTGATAGGTTTGTACTTATTAGCACAGATAAAGCTGTTAATCCAACAAATGTCATGGGAGCAACAAAACGTATTTGTGAAATGATTATCCAGACTTTTGATAAGGCTGTTCGTGAGCACAAAGAGGATTTGTTGCCGTATATGGTTTCGCATTATATGGAAATTGAGCCAGATTCTGCTGAGCGTGTCATAGCTGGTACAGGTCATACTGAATATGTGGCTGTGCGTTTTGGAAACGTTCTTGGATCTAATGGTTCTGTTGTTCCATTGTTTAAGAAGCAGATTGCTGAAGGTGGTCCAGTTACTTTGACACATAAGGATATCATTCGATACTTTATGACTATTCCAGAGGCGGTATCACTTGTCCTAAAGGCTGGTGCGAACGCATCTGGAGGGGAGATTTTTGTACTTGATATGGGAGAGCCTGTAAAGATTCTTGATCTTGCTCGAAATATGATTGAGCTTGCAGGATTACGACCAGATATAGATATAGAGATTCAATATATCGGACTTCGTCCAGGTGAGAAGTTATATGAAGAAAAACTCATGAGTGAAGAGGGGTTAAAAGAAACCGAAAATCATTTGATTCATGTTGCTGAACCTATTAAGTTCGATAATGATGCGTTTATTGATAATTTGCGAGAATTAATGCGACTCGCTTACGGTAATGAAGCGTCTGAGGTAGTGCAAAAGATAAGAGAGACCGTACCTACATTTAAAGGGTAGGATTGTAATATATTTATGAAAGAAGGTACTCAAAGTGGGTATTCAAAGAAACATTCCATTTAGTCCTCCGGACATTACAGACATAGAAGTACAGGAGGTTGGTGCAGCATTAAAGTCGGGGTGGATAACAACCGGTCCTAGAACTAAACTTTTAGAGCGTAGACTTGCAGCATATATTGATACCGGAGAGACTGACATCGATTGTGAGTCTGAGACTAATATAGAAAAATATAGTAATAAAGTCGTATGTTTAAATTCTGCTACAGCAGCTGAAGAATTGAATTTTAGAATTCTTGGTATAGGTGAAGGCGATGAAGTTATTGTGCCTGCATATACATATACTGCATCTGCAAGTGCAGTTATACATTGCGGGGCTAAAGTGGTATTTGTTGACATACAAAAAGATGGCGATATTAAAAGTGGAATGCCAGAATATGATTATGAAAAGTTAGAGGCTGCTATCACAGAGAATACTAAGGCTATTATGGTTGTTGACCTAGGGGGAATAGTTGGAGACTATTCGAAAGTGTATGAGATAGTTGCTAAAAAACAGAAATTATTCAAGGCTAAGAATTCGGATTGTACACCGTTAGATGTTCTTGCTACGAAGATACAAAGAAGTCTTGGTAGGGTGGCTGTTGTTGCTGATTGTGCACATAGTTTAGGTGCAAGTAGAAATATAGACGGAAAAAAAGTTTATGCTGGAAATATAGCTGATTTTTCAAGCTTTAGTTTCCACGCTGTAAAGAATTTTACGACAGGTGAAGGTGGTGCTGCAACTTGGCATCTACCAACAAGTGTCTACGAAAGTGGCGTTACAGATTCAGAGATTTATCATATGTACCAGCTTTTGTCGTTGCATGGGCAGAGTAAGGATGCACTTGCAAAGACAAAGATTGGTTCTTGGGAATATGATATAATTGGACCTTGGTATAAATGTAACATGACTGATATTGCTGCTGCAATTGGGCTAAGACAGCTAGATAGATATTATGAATTACTTAATCGAAGAAATGCGATTATAGCTAAGTATGATGAGGTTTGTGATGAGCTTGGGCTGTTGCATCTTAATCATCACACAGTTGACGGAGATAGTAGTAATCATCTTTATCTGATTAGATTACCGGAAATTGGCGAGCAAGAAAGAAATAATTATATTATTAAGTTGGCAGAAATGGGTATAGCTACAAACGTACATTATAAACCGCTTCCATTAATGACTGCTTACCGGGCACTAGGATTTGATATCTCTAATTATCCAAATGCGTATGATTATTATAAGAATGAGATTACACTTCCATTACATACGAGATTGGATGAAGATGATGTTGAATATATTTGCTACTGTTTAAAAATGGTTTTTTCGAAAAATAAATAGAATAATTAAAAGATAGGTGTGATGTATGAATACTTGTTTGAATATATAAATTAGGAAGGTAGAACAAAAAATATAATAGATATGAATGATGAAAAAAAAAGATTAGTTTCGTTGTTAAAAAAACTAAAGGATGAATATGGCGTAGTGAGTATAAAGGCTGAATTCGAAGCAGAGGGAGCAAGAAAAGATGAACTTATTATGCTTAGAGAATTGGTATATCAAGCTGATTTAGGTTTAATTATTAAAATTGGAGGTTGCGAGGCCGTTCATGATCTTGATCAGTGTAAACTATTGGATGCTACAGGTATTATGGCACCGATGATTGAAACACCTTTTGCTATGAAAAAGTACCGCTTGGCGGCTGAAAAAGTATATAAAAATGAAATGGATTCTGTTGAATGGATAATTAATGCTGAGACTAAAACCTGTAGAGAGAATTTTGATGCTATTTTAGAAGAAGGACGTAATTTTCTTAATGGGGTTACAGTAGGACGAAGTGATTTATCTGCCTCTATGGGAATACCTAAAAGTGAGATTGAAAATAATATTGTATTTGAAGCGACAGAAGAACTTGTGACAAAATCTAAAGCTTACAACTTGATTACTAATTTTGGCGGAAATATAGGAGTGGAATCTATACCATTTATACGAAAAATAGAAGATAAAATCGATAGATTTGAAACAAGAAAGGTTGTTATTAAGCCTACAAAACGAGATGAAGATATAAAAAAATCGATAAAAGCTGCATTGTTTTTTGAGATGGAGTATTTGAAATTTAAATCCAATTATTATAATGCAATGTCTGTGGAAGACGAAAAAAGAATAGAGAGATTGAAACATCAGGTTGAGTTTCAGGGATAATAATTAATCATGGAAAGAATATATGCATATGACGCTATTTCATTGGGGGAGATAATGCTTAGATTAGATCCTGGTGAGGGGCGTATTAGGACTGCCAGAACATTTAATGTTTGGGAAGGTGGCGGGGAGTACAATGTAATCAGAGGACTTCATAAATGCTTTGGTATGAATACGGCGGTTATTACAGCTGTTGCGGATAACGAAATTGGTAAGTTATTAATTGATTTAATAGAACAAGGAGGGGTGGATACACGCCTTGTTTTAATGAAAGAAACAGATGGTATTGGGAGAAGATGTAGAAATGGAATTAATTTTGTGGAACGAGGATACGGTGTAAGAGGAGCCATAGGCTGTTCTGATCGGGCAAATACCGCAATTTCACAATTATCTAGTAAAGATATTGATTTTGAATATATTTTTGGTGAATTAGGAGTAAAGTGGTTTCATACAGGTGGTATTTATGCTGCTTTATCAGAAAATTCAGCAGCTACTATATTAGATGCAATAAAGTGTGCAAAAAAATATGGGACTATTGTATCATATGACCTAAATTATAGACCATCCTTATGGAATGGGACTGGGGGGATTGTAGAAGCTCAAGCTATTAATAAAAAAATAGTGGAGTATGTTGATGTGTTATTTGGTAATGAAGAAGATTTTACAGCTTGTTTGGGAATTGATGCTGGAAACAGGGGGGATTATACTTCATTAAATGGAGATAGTTATGAAAATATGTTGTTTTTAGTCGCTGAGAAGTATCCCAATATAAAATATATAGCAACTACGCTACGCGAGGTAAAATCAGCTTCAATTAATAATTGGTCGGCGATTTGTTATAATGAAGGTCGAGTTTATAAATCGAAAAGATATGATAATTTAGAAATACTAGATAGAGTTGGTGGAGGAGATTCCTTTGCAGCAGGTTTTATTTATGGGCTAATGAAAGAGAAAGGTGTTCAAAATGCTGTGGAATATGGCGCTGCGCATGGAGCATTGGCAATGACTACGCCTGGGGATACATCAATGGCAAGCATTGAAGAGGTAGAAGCATTAATATTTAATGCTTCTGCACGCGTAAAGAGATAAAATTCTAATTAATATAGGCCGTTGTCTTGATAGTGCATTATGGTCACGTTGAAAATGAGACTTGTATATAAATATATATTTTATGGACTAGGTAAAGTATAAAAAGAAAAAATGATATAATTAAGCAGCTGCACGTCATGGCTGCTTATTATTATTATGTTGTGGAGTTATATGAGTATGATAAAAAAATGGAATAATTTACCTGAATATATGCAGATAGATGAGGTGAGACCATATTATGATTTATTAAAGAGACGTGGTTTATCTTTATTTTTTAAGAGACTATTTGATATAGTGGTTTCTTTAATTCTAATAGTTTTACTAGCCATTCCGATGTTTGTAATATCAATTATGATAGTGTTGGATTCACCAGGCGGAGTTTCCTACCGCCAAGAGCGCGTGACAACCTACGGACGTCATTTTAGAATATTTAAGTTTAGAACTATGGTTTCAAATGCTGACAAGATTGGCTCCCATGTGACTGTTGGTAATGACTCTCGTATTACAAAAGTTGGAGCTAAGCTTCGTGGAGCAAGACTAGATGAATTGCCACAGCTTTTCAATGTGTTGATTGGGGATATGTCTTTTGTAGGCACTCGACCAGAAGCTGTCCGTTATGTTGAGAAGTATACCGGGGCAATGTGGGCTACTCTTTTAATGCCTGCAGGTATTACTAGTGAAGCAAGTATCTTATACAAGGATGAAGCGAAGCTTTTAGAAAATGCTGAAGATGCTGATAAAGTTTATGTGGAGCAAGTGCTCCCAGCTAAGATGGAATATAACCTTAAGAGTTTAAAAGAATTTAGCTTTTGGGGAGATATAAAAACTATGTTTAGAACAGTAGGTGCTGTTTTAAAATAATTTTTCGTCGGCGAAGCCGACTATAATCCTTCCCTGCTCGCGAAGCGAGTGGTCTAGGGAGGCGGGTAGACCTGGCCGCGGAGCGGCTGGACAGGAATGGTACAAGAAAGAGGTTAAAAAATGTGTGGAATAGTAGGTTTTGTTGGTAAGCATCAGGCTGCACCAATTCTTTTAGAGGGATTATCAAAGCTTGAATATAGAGGATATGATTCAGCAGGGATCGCTGTCCGTGATGGAGATAAAAAGGCGGAGGTAGTCAAGGCAACTGGCAGATTAAAGAATCTTGAGGAAAAGACAGATGATGGTAAGGCTGTATTAGGTTCTTGTGGTATTGGACATACTAGATGGGCGACTCATGGTGGTCCCTCTCAGACTAATGCGCATCCACATGTATCTGGAAATTGCACAGGTTCAGCATCGGGTACAGTTGAGTCGGATGTTGTTGGTGTTCATAACGGTATTATCGAGAACTACCAGGAGCTCAAGGAAAAGCTTTTAAAGCATGGGTATGAGTTCTATAGTGAGACAGATACTGAGGTTGCTATAAAGCTTATCGATTATTACTACAAAAAGTATAAGGTGGGCCCAATTGATGCTATTGCTAAAACAATGGTTAGAGTACGTGGCTCTTATGCGTTGGAAGTTATGTTTGCTGATTATCCTAATGAGATTTATGTGGCTAGAAAAGACAGCCCAATGATAATTGGCGTTACTGATGGTGAGACATTTATCGCATCAGATGTTCCTGCAATTTTAAATAGAACCAAAAATGTATACTACATCGGCAACAATGAGATGGCTCGTCTTGTAGCTGGTCAGGCAGAGTTCTATGATCTTAATGGAGACCAGATTGAAAAGGAATTGGTTGAGATTAAGTTTGATGTAGAGTCTGCAGAAAAAGGCGGTTATGAGCACTTCATGATGAAGGAGATTCATGAACAGCCAAAGGTAGTACGGGATACATTTAACTCACTTTACAAGGACGGTGCGGTAGATTTATCTGAAGTTGGTCTTAAAGAGGAAGATATAAAGGGATTCTCCGGAGTATGCTTCGTTGCATGTGGCTCAGCATGGCATGTTGGTATGGCGGCAGCATACGTAATAGAGGATTTGGCGAAGATGCCAGTTCGTGTAGAGCTAGCATCTGAGTTTAGATACAGAAAGCCTGTAAT
>JAEEGL013859601.1_pt1 | contig 15061 bp, 8 predicted proteins | sample 9134231 | NCBI WGS metagenome assembly JAEEGL01 (sample SAMN16246548, study PRJNA631951) | gut metagenome | biome: gut microbiome; feature: rumen; material: fiber-attached | host: Bos | place: Iran: Karaj | collected 2018-10 | reverse complement strand
CACAAAAAAACCCAGGGCCCATTGATGCAACGTGCTCCAGGTTCATGGAGCTGATAGCCAGATTCGAACTGGCGACCTCATCCTTACCAAGGATGCGCTCTACCGACTGAGCTATATCAGCACGCTGTCTTGCGACAACGTTGGTATATTATCACAATGCACATGAAAAAGCAAGAACTTTTTACAGAAGTATTTGCTTTTTGAAAGGATTTTTATGAATAAAGACCTTGCCCTGCCTGATAAACTCCCGGAAGGCTTTATTTTCACCGATCCCGCCGGCCTGACAGAAGCGCAGGCGGAACAGGCCCGGCTGGAAGGTGCGGGCAACCGGATCAACGATCCGGACCGTAAACCCCTGTCCCGGATCCTGCGCGAGCATACCTTCACCCTGTTCAACCTGCTCAACTTTTCGCTGGCGCTCTGCCTGCTGCTGGTAGGCAGCTACCGCAACATGCTGTTCCTGTTCATCATCATTGCGAATATCCTGATCGGCGCGATGCAGGAATACCGGGCCCTGAAGACCATCTCCAAACTGAAGCTGCTGAACACCCCTTCCGTCCATGCGCTGCGTGACGGGAAAGAAGTTACCATTTCCCCGGAGGAAGCCGTAAAAGGCGACCTGGTGATCCTGCGGGGCGGGGACCAGGTGGTAGCCGACGCTTTCGTGGTGGAGGGCAGCGGAAATGCCATGGAATCCCTGCTGACCGGTGAGAGCAAAGCCGTGCCGAAGCAGGTCAACAGCTGGCTCTATTCCGGTTCCTATATCACGGAAGGCCGCCTCACCGCCCAGCTGGTTTATGTGGGTGATGAAAGCTATGCCGGCCGTCTCACTGCTGAAGCCCGGAAAGAAGCACGTCCCGCTTCCCGCCTGATGACAGAACTGAAGCGGCTCATCCGCTTTGACTCCATGATTCTGGTACCGCTGGGCGTCCTGCTGTTCCTGAAGCAGACCCTGCTGGCCCGCATCCCGATTTATTCCGCCGTTCCCACTTCCGTCGCCGCTATGATCGGCATGATTCCGGAAGGCCTGATCCTGCTGACCAGCGTAGCCATGGCCGTAGGCGTAATCAAACTCGGCCGCCGAAACACCCTGGTGCAGGAGCTTTCCGGCATCGAGACACTGGCCCGGGCGGACGTGCTGTGCCTGGACAAAACCGGCACCCTGACCACCGGCACCATGGAACTGGAAAAAGTGGAAGGCGTCGACTGTACCCCGGAGGAAACGGAAGCCGCCCTCAGCCGCTACCTGGGAGTCTTTGACGAAAACAGCTCCACCCTGAATGCCCTGAAAGCAAAAATCCGGCCCGGGAACGAAAAGCCCCGCGCCATTCTCCCTTTCTCCTCCCAGCGCAAAAAGTCCGCCGTCACCTTCTATGACGGCACCACGCTGATCCTCGGCGCGCCGGACTTTGTCCTGGCGGACAAGTATCCCGAGGAACTGAAGGAGCGGGTCAACCAGTTTGCAGCGGACGGTAAGCGCGTGCTCATCCTGGCGGAAGCCCAGGGGCTCGTCACAGCGGATTCCGCGCCGCCGGTCAGCAAAATCTGCGGCCTTTGCATCCTCACAGACCAGCTGCGCCCTAATGTGGATGAAACCCTCGCCTATTTCCGTGACCAGGATGTGGATATCCGGATCATCTCCGGTGACAACCCGCTGACTGTTTCCAGGATTGCCCGCCGGGCCGGCCTTTCCGGCTGGGACCGGTATGTGGACGCCTCCCTGCTGACAACCGAGGAAGCGCTCGAAGCAGCCTGCGATATGTACACCGTGTTCGGCCGTGTCACGCCGGACCAGAAAAAGAGCCTGGTGCTTGCCCTGCAGAAGAAAGGCCACAATGTGGCCATGACCGGCGACGGCGTCAACGATATTCCGGCCCTGAAGGCTGCAGACTGCTCCATTGCCATGGCCAGCGGCGCCGATGCGGCAAAGAACGCCGCCCAGCTGACCCTGCTGACCTCGGACTTCAGCGCCATGCCGGAGATCGTGCTGGAAGGCCGCCGGGTGATCAACAACATTACCCGGTCCGCATCCCTGTTCCTGACCAAAACCATCTTCAGCTTCCTGCTGAGCATCATGATGCTGGTCCTGACGGACGCCTATCCGTTCCAGCCGATTCACCTGACCCTGATCTCCTCGCTGATGATCGGAATGCCCGGTTTTGTCCTGGCGCTGGAACCCAGCAGCGAACGGATCCAGGGCAGTTTCCTGCGCACCGTGCTGTTCCGTGCGCTGCCTGGCGGCATTTCCGCCGCTATCTGCGCGTCTGTGGCCATGTATATGTCCCGGACCGGCTGGCCCATCGATATGTGCAGCACGCTGGCCGTGCTGTCCGTCGGTACAGTGTGCTGGTTTGTGCTGCTGCGCACCTGCCTGCCTTTCAACAGGATCCGCCTGGCACTGCTGGTCACCGTCGCCGTGGCCTTCGGGCTTTCCTTCCTGCTGCTGGACCAGATCTTCTTCCTGTCCACCCTGACAGTCCCTGCGCTGACGCTTTATGCCGCGCTGGCAGCGCTTGGCGGCTGCCTCATCTGGCTGTGTGACAGGCTCCTCCGGATTGCCCGTAAATAACCCCTGAATACAGCAAATCCCCGGCCAGACGGCCGGGGATTATTTGTACTCTTTTTATTTGAATTCTGCGCCGCATTCCTTCGCCAGGGCCACAGGGTCCGTAAAGACGAAGTTCCGGTGCAAAAGCTGCTGCCTGGAATAGGTAACGGCAAACACCTGCTTTCCTTCCCTGTCCCCTGTTACAGCGACTTCCTCCACCGGCAGGCAGGCCAGCAGGTCCCGGGCAATACGCAGGCCCATGGCGGCCAGGTACAGCTCCTTATGCTGTTCCAGCAGTTCCGTGTTGCAGATGAACGTGCTTTCCAGCCGGTCCGGGGAATGGGCCTGCATGGTGATGTTCTCCGCGTACTCAGTCAGTTCTCCCAGGGGATTGGCCTTCTGGAGCACCTCTGTATAAGCCGCCAGGTCGCCTTCCAGCACTTTCTTCGCGTGCTTGTGGTAGAAAGCCCATTTCTTCAGGCTGGTGAGCCCGTCCGTAGGCGTATCGTGCCCCAGGGCGTCCGTCCAGTCAATGGTCTCGTCCGCGGTCTTCCACAGGGACGTCAGGCTGGTTTTCTTCCTGTCTTCCGTGCGCGGTTTTGCCGGCTCTTTCGGCTTGTCTGCCGCAGTCGCCGGTTCCTCTGCCTGCATGGGGCCGCCCCAGAGATCGGAGGCAATGGCCTTCATGCGCTTCAGGAACTCATTCTGATCCATGGTGTAGTTCTGTTGTTCCTCGCTCATTGCTTTTCGGCCTCCTCCCTGCGGCAGATCACACTCGGCGGATTGGCTGTCGTATTGAAGCCTTCAATCACTATATCCGCGTCCCCGGAGATTTCATTGTCAAACAGCCAGCGGCTCAGCGGGTTGATCAGCAGACTTTCCACCTGGTTGCCGATTCCGCGTCCGCCGTTGGACAGATCGAAAACCGCTGCCTCCTGCAGGCTGTTGTAGGCGAAGTCCTCGATCCGGATTTTGATGTTCTTCTGCTCCCGCAGGCGGCTGACAATCTTGTCCACCTGTGCCTTCAGGATCAGCTCGGCGGCCTCGCGGCGGATATAGTCGAACACCACGATATTCTCGCCGATCCGGTTCAGGATCTCCGGCCGTCCCAGCTCCAGTTTGAAATAATCCTCAATGGCGGAACGGACTCTGGTCTGTACTTCCGGATAGGCCATGTCCATGGTCACATTCGGTTCCCGGTTGCCGAAGGCATCCTTGACGTAGATACCCAGGTTGCTGGTGAAGATGATGATGGTCTCGGAGAAATAGACCGTATTCCCCTGTCCGTCTGTCATCCGGCCGTCCTCCAGAATCTGCAGGAACTTGTCCAGGATCGTGGAGTGGGCCTTCTCAATTTCGTCAAACAGCAGGATGCAGAAGGGATTCTTCTTTACGGCGTTGGTCAGCTGGCCGCCCGCTTCATATCCCACATATCCGGGAGGTGCACCCATCAGCTTCTGGTCAGAGTGGCTCTGGCCATACTCGCTCATATCAAAGCGGATGCAGTTGCTCTCATCGCCGAACAGCTTCTCCGCCAGGGCCTTGGCTGTCTCCGTCTTACCGGTACCGGTGGGGCCGGCGAAGAAGAGCACGCCCTTGGGTTTTCCCGTGGAAGAGGAATTGACACCGTTCATACCGGTCACGGCACGCTTGACCACGTCCAGTGTCCGCTCCAGGGCAGTGTCCTGGCCCTTGATCCGCTTTTCGAAATCCTTCTTGGCGGTCTTCAGGCTCTGCATGTTCAGGCGGCTCCAGGGGTTCTCCTTGATGCCGTATTTATACAGGTCAACCACCGTGCACAGGTCCCGGATCGGAATTTCCTCGGACTTGCACAGCAGCCGCATTTCGTCCAGTTCGGTGAAGGTCATGCCTTCCGTCAGGCCCACAAACCGTTCCTTGATCCGCGCCAGCTCATCCGGATGCTCCGTGTAGTACGGCATATCCCGCCTGTAGACCGTGCCGGAGAAGAAGGCGGCGAAGTTGTTGCCCACCATCATGCGCTTGCGCTCTTCCCGGTCCGGCGCTTCCAGCCGGAGGATCTTGCACACCGGATTGTTCAGGTAGAACCAGGCCGGCAGGTCGTTCAGTTTGTTCACCAGCAGGATCAGCAGGTTCTGCTTTTTGCCCTGCGTGGTCCGTACCCAGGAGGAACTGAGGGAGCTCTGCATCAGGATGTTGAAGCTGTTCACATCCTGCTGGTCCATCCGCTCCGGTGTAGTGATATAGTGGCTGGCCATCTCCATCACGATCACGGTGGCTGCCTTCCGCTGGAACATGGCCCGTCGGATCACGTTCGGGGCTGTATCCGCGCCGTTGCCCTTGAACTCTGCCTGGATCGCGCCGTCCTTGATGGTCGTTCCCGTCATGGCAGCAAAGTTGTTCAGCATGGACGGATCATAGGGACTCATAAAGCCAACCAGGTTGCTGTAGAAAACCACCTGGTCATATCCGTTGTCAGAAAAGAAGGTGTGCAGATACCGGCTCAGGGGAACAATCTCATCCTGGGCAATGGAACCCTGCCGCGGATAACGGTACTGGTCCAGCACGTTGCCTTCCAGGATCAGCAGCGGCTTAATGCCGCTGAACAGCTCCAGTTCCCTGTGCCATTTCGGGATCAGGTCCTCTTTTTTCTCATTCATGGTTCCGGTCTTCCTTTCAATTACCCGCGCTGCCTTTGTTCTCCCGCGTCAGTTTCGGACTGGAGGCCTGCGGAAGCCCGATCACTCCGTCCTCGGTATCGCTGTCTTCCGGGAACATCACGCCGTCAAAGGCGGGCATATACGGGAATACGATTTCCGCAAACCCGTTGTTCTCGGTCATCGCCGGAAGGATTCCCTCCGGGGTATCCCGTTTGATGCATTCATAGACCGCCTCGGCCTGCTTCATGGTCAGCCGGATGGGCTGATAATTGTTTTCCGGATACGGCTGCGTGCCTTTCTGGTAATCCGGGTTTGCGCCGCTGGTAAACACCGGGTAAATCACCGCCTGCTGGCCCAGGTACTTTCCGTCATTGCTGAAGGTCAGCTTTGCCTGCACCACCATCGCGTACAGCGAAATAGCCAGGGGATCCTTGGAATTCTTCCCTGCCCGGATGTTCGGGTTGCCGCCGAAAACAAAGTTCCCCAGCGACCAGAAGATGCTGCGGTTGTTGTACACGCCCGTTCCCTGGGCTACATGCGGATGGTGGATGATCACCAGGTCCGCGCCGTTGTCAATCAGGGACTTCACCCGGGTTTCCGTCTCCTTGTTATGGGTTCCCTTGTATTCCGTTCCGGTGTGCCAGCAGATAATCACCGCACCGGCGCCGTCTTTTTCCTTTGCCTCTGCAATGGCCTTTTTCAGCTGTGCCTGCTTTGTGTTGATCACGGTATTCTGCAGGGCAAACAGCGCAATTTTCACGCCGTCTTTTTCATAGATCAGGTACTTAAGGTCCTTGGCCCACTGGATCCCGTTCTCATCCAGCGTCTTCTTGGTGCTCTTCACGCCCTGTTCGCCGTAATCCAGGATATGGTTGTTGGACAGGGTGGCAACCTCGATGCTGCTCCGGGTCAGGATCTCCGCCAGCGCCGTGGGGCCGCGGAATGTATGGGTCTTTTTCCGTTCATCGTAGGAGCGGTCGGTCAGGACGCCTTCCAGGTTTACCACCGTCAGGTCGTCCGCCTCGAACATCTCCTTAAAGTTCGCAAAAAACCAGTCATAGCCCTTGTCTTTGGCATAGGACTCAAAGGACTCGGGACGGTTTCTTCCCTCATCCTTTCCGCCCAGCGTAACGTCCCCCGTAAAGGTCAGCAGGATCGTCTTTTCCGCTGCAGCGTATCCCGAAACCAGCAGCATCACCGCTGCCAGAAAAACCAGGAATAAGGGCCTGAACAGTTTTCCGCGCATATGGTTTCATTCCTCTCCAAGATATTCAAAACGTCTGCACCAGGTATATTTGCTGATTGCGCTCGGACAGGCGCCCTGACAGTAGGTGTTCAGGATATCCCGGATGTAGGAAGGCAGGATCCGGTTATATTTCACCTCAAGGATCATCAGGTTCTCGTCAAAGGGCGGAATCGTCGGAACATTGGGATTAAACAGGTCCTTGCTCCACAGGCCGGTCCGGAGCTGCTTGTCAAAAGTGATCCGCACCTCTTCCGCCGGATGGAGATAAGCTTCCCGGACATAGTCCACCAGGACCGCGGGCCGCAGAAGATTGACCGTCATTTCCCGGAACACGTCGTTCAGCAGGCCGCTTCTTGTGGTCTCCAGGCCGGTCGGATCGCCGGCCATCAGCTGCTCGCACAGCAGCTTCGGAATGGAGATACTGCGTTTGGAGATCAGGCTGCCGACTTTGGTCTTGCACTCCAGCTTAATCACCTTGTCGCTGAAATTATAGATCCGGATCCGGTACTTGTCGCGGTTCTGCACACCGTCCAGTTTGTCAAACAGTGCGGAATTGAACACCGTGTCAAAATACAGGGACCGGATATGATATTCGTTGTACTCGTCGCCGTTCGGATCGCGGTTCAGGATTCCGTCCAGAATGCCGGACAGCACAAAATACTGCCGCTCATTGATAAAGTACTTCAGCTCATGCCGAAGCGGCAGCGTGTTCATGGACACCGCGAATCTCCCCCTCTCCGAGTATGATTAATTCATAACCTGCAGAACGATTCATATTGTATCCGTTTTCAGATCAGAAATAATGAAAAACGAATTAGAATCCGACTAACTTTTCATTATTCATTGTTCATTCTTCATTGTTCATTGTTCATTGCAGGAACTTAAATCCCCCGGATTTAAGTTCCTGCTTCCACCTGGCACGCCACCAGTGTCGCGTCATGCACTCCTTCGATGTTCAGCACAGCACTGACCAGGTCCTGCTTGCTGTCCAGGCGGACTTCCACAGTCATCTCCGCGCCGGACCGGGTTACGGTCTTGCTGCGCAGCTTCCGCTGGCGCACTGTCCGCCGCAGCAGCTGGGTGATCTCCTGTTCCGCGTAGTCGTCATAATGGACAACCAGCAGATAGGAGTTCGGATTGCGGAAGCGGACAAAGGTCATCACCATCAGGATTACGCTGATGCCCAGTGCAACTGCCAGCGCGTGTACATACAGCTCAGCGCCCAAGAGGATACCCATCGTCAGCGCCCAAAACATATATGCCGTGTCCATAGGATCCTTGACCGCGGTTCTGAAACGCACAATACTCAGCGCGCCGACCATGCCCATGCTCAGGGAGATATTACTCTTGATACACATAACGACCGGCGTAGTGATCAGCGTCAGCATCATCAGCGTCATGGCGAAGGTGGGGCTGTAAAGCACCCCGCGGTAGCAGCGCTTGTAGACAAAGGCGATAATCAGGCCGACGATGCATCCCAGCACCAGGCCGATGATAATCTTCCACGGCGTCAGGGTTTCAAACTGGCTGAGGAAGTAATCGCTCAGGCTGGCGTCATTGCTCAGGATGGATTTGACTCCTGCGGCATAAGCAGTTGAGATAAACATGGGGGTACCTCCTTGAATATCATTTGGCTTCCGGTCAGACCGCTTCCGGCGGCATTTCCGGTTGTGGTCCGAAGTATTTTTCCATTTGCTCGTTGGTCAGGTTAAAGACGTCCTGTGTATAGCCCCACAGCAGGTTCGGCCGTTTCCGGATTACGTTCCGGAGCCGTTCCACGCGCTTCTCCCAGTATCTGTAGGCGCCGTCCGGCGTGGTAGGCACTTCCGCGATGACGTTCGTGTCATTCAATTCACCCCAGAGATCCCAGTGATGCTTCATTTCCGGTTCAATCAGCGCCACCAGGTTGTCCAGGATGTCCAGCATGACATATTTTTCCTTGCCGTCAACCATGACCTTGCCGCTGAGCTTTTTGAAGATATTGCCGTAAATGGTCATGTAGCGGTCTTTGAATTCCGGCACGCTCATCAGCTTGCGGAAGATGGTATTGTCGATCTTCTGGTCGCCCATGCCCTTTTCCTTCATATAGCTCTTCGGGCTGTTGAAGTTGGACATAAACAGACCGTAGTCCAGGTCGTACATGAGCCATTTCCACTTGCTTCCCTCCGTCTTCAGGCGGTAGAAGCGGGTGTTACCGATATCGCTGTTTCCGAAGAACATCTCGAACGCCATATACTCGAAGAAATTGTCCACGTCAATATTGTCGAGGATATACTGGCGGTCCTCCGGATTCTTCGCCGGATCGCCGGCCTTGATCTTCTTGACCATATTCCGGTAGGCATCCCGGTCGGACTTGGTACCGAATTTCAGGCGGTTGCTGCCCTCCAGGATCACCATGTTGTCCGCTTCATCCAGTGTCAGGCCCTCAAACTGGGCAACCATGAACCGGTCGGCTTTTTCCCGCAGGTTCATATGGCCCCAGTAGGTGCCGTTCAGGTATACTGCGTAGGGTTTCCATGCCTGGTGCACGACCGAGGTTCCGACGTAATCCATCAGCCGGCTCTGGAGGCCGTCCACCAGCCGGGTCCACATGCTGTCGTTGCCGCTGTTGCGGAGCACGAAGGTTTTGTACTCAGTGTAGGGCCGGTCCGGGAACAGCGCGGCGGCAAACGTCTTGGCGCCGTATTTGCTCTTGGCCCGGAACTTGAAGCTCTTCTGGGGCATATCCAGGGAGTAGGAACCCATCAGGGAGAATGCTGCGCCCTGGCTGATCAGCTTGTTTCCGCTGTCGTCATACATCTCCACGTAGCATTCAAACATCTGGCCGCTGTCCTTCACCTTCCGGTAGATCGTACCCTTGAAGGGAAGCTTGCCGGGTTCCTTGACTACGTTTGGCCCGGTCACCAGCATGCCGGTTTCTTCGTTCCACAGCACATCCCGGTCCGCCGTGACGGATACCACCGGCAGCGCGTGATGGGTATTGATGAAGAATGTTCCGGTCAGCACGTCGCTGGGCCTGTTGTTGCCTCCGGAATAAGCCCTGGCCCGCAGCACTGTGGTAAAGTTCAGCTCCAGCAGCTGTCCGTTGTAGGGATTGGACTGCTGGGTCGGGATAGAACCGTCATTGGTGTAGAAAACCTGGGTTCCTTCCGGTACAGTAAACTGCACATAGGTCGTGGAATTGAACATGCCCGGTTCCACCGTGAAGCTCGGCATCTCGGTAAATCCGTCAAATCCCTGGCCGTTCTGCTGGAACGGTGTGGGCGTATCATAATAAAAAAGCCCCGCCATCCCGAGGGTGCGGCCGTAGGAGACGTCCGTTCTCATTTCCGGCAGGTTAATCTTGTCCAGCACTCTGCCCGTTGGATCTGTCAGGGTAATGGTCTCCTGCTTCAGCTTGCCGACCTTGAAGGAGGCGTGGGGTTCCTGCGCGGAAGTGCTGCCGATGATCCCGTCACACAAAACGACCTTGTATTCACCCGGGTTGATGACAGTTCCCTGCGGAAACTGCCATCTCCTGCCCCGGTCCAGCCGGTCACTCAGCCCCCAGCCGGCCAGGTCCACTGCCTGGTCCCCGGCGTTATAGAGCTCAATCCAGTCTGTGTTGCCTTTGTTGGGATAGGTGACAACCGTGTCGTTGCTGGCCATCACCTCGCTGATATAGACGCGGGTCTTGTTCAGGGCCCGCAGGTTGATATCCATCTGGTTGAACCCGGTCTGGTTGTTGGGCAGCGCGGGCGTCGGTGTCTTGAACACCTGCATCTGGCCCGATTCGTTCCGGCCCCAGCTGCAGTCCAGCGGAAGGTTGTCGATCATGATCCGGTCCAGCACATGTCCCTGGCTGTCCGTCAGGATGATGGTCTCCCGCTCCGCGCTGATTTTGAAATTCGTGTGCGGAACGCTCTTGACCCGGTCCATCCGGTCCTTGCCGGTGCAGAACACCAGGTAATACCCCTTGGCCGGAATGACCGCGCCGTCCGGGAAGCGCCACTTCAGCGGTTTTCCTTCGTTGTCGCTCAGCCCAAGGCTGGAAAGGGCGATATCCCGGTTGGTGGTGTTGTACAGCTCCACCCAGTCGCACAGTTCATCGTCGTCATCCCGCAGGCCGGAAATCGGATCCGCCATGATTTCGTTGATCACCACGGAGCCGTCGGAAACGGAAATACTCTCCCGGTACTGCCGGTTGCCCTCCTCGGTATTCTCATATCCGGGGCTGTAATAGGACACGCTGCGGAAGCCTTCATCCGTCATTGCCCAGCTCTCGTCACTGGCCATCACGGTATATTTGCAGCTGTCTATCAGGTACGCGTTGGAATCGAACAGGAAAACCGTCTCCCCGACGCTGCTGAGCTTAAACTTCGCATGAAACGCGCGGTTGGGGCTTGACTGGTTCGTATTGTCGCAGAACACCACAGCCCGGCCGTCCGGTTCCAGCATGACCGCCGGAAACCGGAAGCGGATCCGGTCACCCTTATCGCTCAGTCCCATGCCTTCCATGTTGATGGAGCGGTCCGTACTGTTCCAGATCTCAATCCAGTCGGCATATTTGCCGTTCTCATCTGTCACAGCGGTGTTGTTGGAAGCCATGATCTCACTGATCACAAGGCCTGCGTAAGCACCAAGCTGTTCATTGCCGTTTTCCTCAACCAGCCCGGACTCCGTGGCATTGGAATAGGTCGCCCGGCGGTTCGGCTCCTTGGGAGTCACCAGGACCAGCAGCACGACCAGCGCAATAAAACCGGCCATCAGGATAAAGTTCATCCGGGCTTTTCTGCGGCGCAGTTTCGTGGCGCGGGAAGCCGCACGGCGTCCCTGCATGTTAGGATCTCTTTCCACGGGCTTCCCTCCTCCTGAAAAACTTCACAAATCTTAACAATTATATCACATTCCGTTCACTACTGCAAATCAATTCACAGCTTTTCGGGTACCTCTAAGATAACGTTTTTCCCTTTTCTTTCCTTCCCGGCACCCTCACGGATTTGTTTTACGTCGGGCCTTCATTTCATTATTCATTTTCATTTTTCATTGTTCATTGCGCGTTCGCCGTCAGGCAAACAACGCCCTGATTTCCTGCTCACTCATGGCGCTGAACAATGTTTCACCGGGCATAATCAGCCGTTCAAACAGTGCCTTCTTCCGTGCCCCCAGCTCCACAACCTGTTCCTCTATGGTTTCCCCGGTCACCAGGCGGATAACCGTCACCTTTTTCTTCTGGCCGATCCGGTGCGCCCGGTCAGTGGCCTGTTCTTCCGCCGCAGGGTTCCACCACGGATCATAGAGGATGACCATATCCGCACCGGTCAGGTTCAGTCCGGACCCGCCGGCTTTCAGGCTGATCAGGAAAACCTGTCCCTCACCCTGGTTGAAGCGTTCCGTCAGGTTCAGGCGTTCCCCTGCCGGCGTATCGCCGTCCAGGTACAGCGTACTGAATCCGCTTTCCTCAATCCGTGCACGGAGCAGCCGCAGCATGCTTGTAAACTGGCTGAAGATCAGGATCCGCCGCCCGTTCAGGATCATTTCAGGCAGCAGTTCCAGCAGCATATCCTCCTTGCCGCTTCCGCCCCGGTAATCCGAAATCACCAGCGAGGGATGGCAGCAGATTTCCCGCAGCTCGGTAATCGCGCTGAGCACCTCGATGCGGCCTCTGCCCGCTCCTTTTTCCTCCAGCAGCCGGTCGATCTGGGGCCGGAGACGCTCCAGGGCTGCCCGGTAAATCCGTTCCTGGTCCTGGGTCATCCGGGCTGTCAGGGTGGTCTCCAGCTTATCCGGCAGTTCTTCCAGCACATCCTGCTTCAGCCGCCGGATCAGGAAAGGCTGGATCCGCTTCAGCAGATCCGACGCGTTCTCTCCGTCCTGGTATTTCCGCAGGAAGGTATTGTATCCCGGCAGGTATCCGGGCAGCACAAAGTCAAACAGGCTCCACAGTTCCCCGACGCCGTTCTCCATGGGTGTACCGGTCAGGGCAAAGCGTGTATCCGCCTGCAGCTGCTTCACCGCCTGTGCCGCCACGCTGCCGGCGTTTTTGATATTCTGCGCCTCATCCAGAATCACGAAGCGGAACGGGAATTCTTTCAGCAGCTCAATATCACGCCGGATCAGCGGATAGCTGGTAATCACCACGTCCAGGTCCCCGTTGCTTACAATATGGCGGATCAGTCCCGCCCGCTGGGAAGCGCTCCCGCTCAGGACCGCCACGCTCAGGTTCGGTGCAAACTTGCGGAACTCGCTCAGCCAGTTATAGGTCAGGGAGGTCGGTGCCACCACCAGGCTCGTCCGGCCTGCTTCCCGGGTTGCCAGCAGCAGCGCGATAATCTGTGCCGTTTTACCCAGTCCCATGTCATCCGCCAGGATTCCGCCCATATGCATCCGGTCCAGCGCAATCATCCATTCATAGCCGCGCTTCTGGTAATCGCGCAGGCTTACACCCGAGGCCAGTTCCGGTATTTCAGCCGCTCCGCCGCCGTTTGCCAGTGTCTCCGACAGGGCTTTCACCTGGTCATCCGGCGTGATCGGCACACCGCTGTTCTCCAGCATGCTGGTCAGGTAGCTGGCACGGTAAGCCCGCAGCACCAGCGTATCCCGGTTCAGTTCGTTACCGTCCCGGACCGCTGCCTCATAAATCCCGGCCGCGGTTTCCTGCCAGCTGGCCAGGTCGTTCAGATCCAGGAATTCTCCGCCCCGCAGGCGGAAATAACGGCGTTTCCTGCTCAGGGCTTCCATCAGCTCCAGCAGTTCGTCCACCGGCTCCCCGTCCCGGGTCAGCATCAGTTCCAGCCGGTCCCCGTTCATCCGCATGCTGCCGGAAAGGATCGGCCGCCGGGGCACAATCCGTTTGAAATCCCGGCTCAGGAAGACATCGCTGACCTCCTGCAGGCGCTTTACACCCTTGCTGACAAAATCAAACACCGCATCCGTGCCGCTCAGGCGGATATTCTCCCGGCCGACCCGGAAGCCTGCATTGGCGAGGATCTCCAGCACTTTATGTTCCGCTTCCGCGTCCCGCAGCAGCAGCTGCTCTCCCTTGTCCAGGGTAATTTTCTTCTGTGCCGCGCCGAAGGGATCCAGCACGATCTCCCCGTAGGTGAATCGCACGGTTGCGATGACGCTTTTTCCATCCTTGTCCAGATAAACTTCCGGCTTCAGCGGCAGACGAACCAGCCGTTTCCGAAGCTCCTCGCCGATTTCCACCGCTCCGCGGATCCGCAGGTACGGCAGCACCTCGCTGATTACCCGTTCCGTATCACTCAGGGGATATTCCATCAGGCAGCGGCCTTCATACTGGTTTTCCCAGACCAGCCGGATCAGCCTGGTCTGTTCCTTTTCCGTCCGGATCAGGCTGCCCCCGGTCATCACCCAGGAACAGGATGCTGTCACAGGCTGCAGGTCCGGCGGAATGCGTCCGCTGACCTGCGTGCCGCGGGGACCGAGATTCACCGCAAAATGGATGGGCAGCTGGTTTCCGCGCACCGGCCTGCAGTGGGTAATCTTGCCGCTCTGGTCCATGACCCGGATCGGTGTATCCCCTGCCTGCTCCAGCAGTTCTTCCGCGAACGGATCCGGCAGCCGCATGAGACGGGATGCAGCCGGTCCGCCTGTGCGGGTGCCCGGTTCCTGGGCAGCGCAAAGCTTCCGCAGTAATTCCAGCAGCCTGTCGTCATCATCGGAAAAACGCATCCACTCCGGCTGCCAGGTGAACTCCTTGCCCAGTTCGATGGTTTCCCCGGCTTCCGCAGCGCTGAGGAACTGGCGGATATCCCGGATTACATACAGCTTCTTTTCTCCGATCCGCAGGCCGATGCGCAGTTCCTGTCCGGGCTTTTTCGGCAGCACCAATGTAACCTCCAGCCGCACATTTGCTTCGGAAGGCATCTCCTTCAGGATAATATCCGTCAGCTCTGCGGCGGTTTCCGGTGCCTGCTTTTTCATCATACTGTCCGGAATTTTCCGCCGGTCCGCGTACAGCCAGACAGCCACCGCGTGCCTGCAGCATCCCTTTTGCAGGAAAACGTCACAGTCGCAGTGAATGACCAGCCGCCGGGTCAGGGTCACGGTATACGCACCCTTATCAGTCACAGTACAGCGGATCATCCCCTTGTCTTCCTCGGCAATCTTTACAGCTCCGAGTTCCTCCAGGTCCCTGCCTGCGGCATATTCTTCCGGCCCTGCCAGCTTTTCCATCAGCAAAGGATTCAGTCTCATGCTCTAACTCCCCGCTTGCAAAATGTTTGAACTTATAATTATTCGCTTTCAAAGCTGTTTTTTCCTCTCGTTAAGCAGCTTTTGATTACTGGCAGACACGAAAAAAAGAGCCCGGCCTTTCGGTCAGACTCTTTTCAGTACCTGTTATCAGAACTTCAGCGGATTCACGCGGACGGCGGGACCCATGGTGCTGGAGAGATAAACACTCTTCATGTAGGTTCCCTTAGCCGCAGCGGGCTTCGCCTTGTTGATGGCTTCCATCAGCACGTTCAGGTTCTCCTGAAGCTTTTCCTTGCCGAAGGACACCTTGCCGATCGGGCAGTGGATGATAGCGGTCTTGTCCAGACGGTATTCCACTTTACCGGCTTTGATGTCGTTCACCGCGCGGGCGATGTCCATGGTCACGGTGCCGGACTTCGGGTTGGGCAT
>JAEEGL013474071.1_pt1 | contig 15061 bp, 11 predicted proteins | sample 9134231 | NCBI WGS metagenome assembly JAEEGL01 (sample SAMN16246548, study PRJNA631951) | gut metagenome | biome: gut microbiome; feature: rumen; material: fiber-attached | host: Bos | place: Iran: Karaj | collected 2018-10 | reverse complement strand
TTTGTATGCTTGATATAAAAGACGGACGCGACGTTAAAACCGGGCAATCAATTTTGGAACTTTTTCGGTCGACAAAGGGCGACTTTGTCTTACAGGAGCGTATTACGGAACATAGCGCTTTATCGCATCTGTCTCCCAATTCGCTCAATACGATTCGCCTTACGACGTATGTCTGCCAAGGCAAGGTCTATCACGCTCCGATCGCGATCCGTTTTGGCGTAGGCGATTCCCCAGTCGATAATTTTCATGCCGGCGGGCTGGGAATCGGCGTTCAGGACGACGGTACTTTGCTTAAAACGGCATGGCAGATAGGTTCCCATCATCAGGGAATCGCGTATACGCAAAACCCGAACAACGGCGAACCGTTTGACGGATATAAAATCCCGTATATGGACCGTGTGATTGATTTTGCGGAAAAGAATCACGGCCGCATTCCCGGCATGGGGATGGTCTCTTGGGATTTCGTCATATCAGAGGACGGCCGTCCTATCGTCATCGAGGTCAACGTTAGTAAGCAGAATCCCAGGTTTGCGCAGTTTTTACACGGCCGTCCGCTTTTCGGCGACAATACTCCGAAAATGTTGGAACTTATTCGACGGTGACGTCCGACGACTTTGGGCTCATTCTGCGATTGGTTGACGGCAGGACCGTAATAAAAGAGCTTTTACGGGTAATTTTACCTTTGTTTGCGCTATAAATTGGCTCCCGTTTACGTTGCGGCGTCGACCGAGATAGGGACGTAGTGAAATCCAGTTTTATACTTAGAGTTGGCTGATTTAACATGGGCGAGTTACTGAATAAGTTAACCGAATTTAAGCTAAGAGCGCGAGGCTCCTTAATTAGCAGGGCGCGGTATTTCGTGAAGGTAATCGATTACACTTTAAATATTGCCGCACGATATTTAACCTGCGATAAAATGATTTTTGAACGAAGAACGTACTGCGGCAGCGTTAAATGGACGGCGGAACGCCAAAAGGAATTTGACCGATATTGGCAAAAGTATTACGGCGCTAAAATTAATTCTGAGTGGCACCGTTTTTATGAAGGGCTTACCGGCGTGTATTGCGTCGATTATCTTCCTTCCTCTATTTTCTTGCCCGAATTATCGCTCAAACTTAATGATAGAACGTTGGCTGATATTTGCGGCGAAAAGTCGATGCTTTCCTTTTTTCTGAGCGGTCCGGAACTTGAAAACAGCGTTCCGAAACATTACGCGTACAAAATCCAAGGCTATTTCTACGACGGGGACAGAAACGTCGTCCCGTGCGAGGAACTTGCCGAACGCGTCGCGAACGTTGGCGTTTGCGTTTTTAAATCGTCTGACGGACAGCAGGGCCGAGGCGTTTGCCTATTCGATTTTAAAGACGGGCGCGACGTCAAAACCGGGCAGTCGGTTTTGGAGCTTTTTCAGTCGACGAAGGGCGACTTTGTCTTACAGGAGCGCGTTACGGAACATAGCGCTTTATCGCATCTGTCTCCCAATTCGCTCAATACGATTCGCATTACGACATATATCTGCCAAGGTAAAGTTTATCACGCTCCGATCGCGATTCGTTTTGGCGTAGGCGATTCTTTTGTCGATAACTTTCATGCCGGCGGACTGGGAATCGGCGTTCAGGACGACGGAACTTTGCTTAAAACGGCATGGCGGATAGATTCCCGCCATCAGGGAATCGCGTACACGCAAAACCCGAACAACGGCGAGCCGTTTGAAGGTTATAAGATCCCGTATATGGACCGTGTGATTGATTTTGCGGAGAAGAATCACGGCCGCATACCCGGCATGGGGATGGTTTCCTGGGACATTGTTATTTCGGAGGACGGCCGTCCTATCGTTATTGAGGTCAACCTTAGTAAGCAGAATCCCAGGTTTGCGCAGTTTTTACATTGCCGTCCGCTTTTCGGCGACAATACTCCTAAAATGCTGGAGCTTGTTAAAAAATGAAGAACAACGTTACACGCCGCCTCCTTGTAGTTGGAGCTGGAATCGGTCAGGTTCATCTGGTTAAAAAGGCGCGTTCGCAGGGGATTCACGTTACCGTGCTGACGCTGCCTGGGCCTTATCCGTGTATTGAACTTGCCGACGACGTGATCTATTGCGACGTTTTTGACCGCGAGAAGGCCGCGGCCGAAGCGAAAGCGCGCGGAATCGACGCCGTCGTTTCCGACCAAAACGACCTTATGGTGCCGACGGTTGCGTATATCGCGGAGAAACTCGGTTTGCCGGGCAATTCGTTTGCGCAGGCGCAGTCCTACTGCGATAAGAACGTCTTTCGCGCCAACTGCGACAGGGTCGGCGTGCCCGCGCCGAAACATGTCGAGGTTCTCAGCCCCGACTTCGATCCTTCGACGTTCGACGCGCCCCTTCCGTGGATCGTCAAGCCCGGCGTGCAGCAGTCGAGCGTTGGCGTTAAGCGGATCGATTCGCTCGACGAACTGCGCCCCGCTTTGGATTTCGCGATTAAGAAGTCGTTTAACGGCAAAGCGATTCTTGAAGAGTTCTTTATCGGAAAAGAACTTGTCTGCGAAGGCTTTATTGAGAACGGGGAATTTCGCCTCCTTGGCTTTGCCGACTGCTTTTACTTCGACATGAAGGACATGCTGATTCGCGGAAGCATGTTCTTTCCCTCCCGGGTTAAGCCGGAAATTATGGAGCGGATCGTCGGGTACGAGAAGAAGATGGCGGCGTTTACAAGACCGAATTTTTCGATTCTCTACTCCGAGTATCTGGTCAACGAAACGACGGACGAAATCCGCGTTGTCGAGAGCGCGCTGCGCGGGAGCGCAATGTACGCTTCCTCGCACCTGATCCCTTATTCCACCGGAATCGACATTAACGACGTCTTACTCAAAAAAGCGCTTGGCGAACCGGTCGACGTCGCGGCCGCTTTTGCCTCGCGTAAAGACGCCGCGGCCGGCTATATCAGTTTCTATCTTCGGGAGGGAACGATCGTTTCGGTTGCCGGACTTGACGAGATCAAAAGCTTCGATTTCGTTAAGGAAGTCTTTTTGGACGACATTAAGGCAGGCGCGACGGTTGAAAAGTTTGCTCATAAAGGTTCCCGAAAGGGCCCGATTTTGATCGTCGGAAAAGATCGCGACGAATTGGAGCGCAACGCCGCGCGCGTTAAGGAAACGCTGAAAGTCGAGGTTCAGGACACGACGGGCGCCGTCTCTGGCGCGTCGTGGGAGTAACGGGCGCCGCACGTTTCCCGCCGTTGGCAGGGAACCCGGAAGAGCCTGATTGGCGTGTTGCTAAAATTTGACGAAAGCTTAGAATTAAGGTCAAAGACGGGCGTCTGCGCAGACGTCCGTTCCGTTTGGAATGATGCGGCGCTCATGTCGCCGTCGGTCGTTATGAAGCTTTTATTTTTCAGTTCGTATTACAAGCCGGAGCTTACGTCCAATAACCGTATCAGCGCCGATACTCGCGAGGGATTTGTTAAGCGCGGGCACACGATCGCGCTCTTCGCGCCGACTCCGACGCGCGGCGTCTCGAAGGAGGTTCGCCGCGAGTATAAGAAGCGCAAACGGGAGACAGAGGCGGACGGCGCGATCGAGGTGCGCCGCTTTGCGCTCTGGGGCGAAGGAAAGAACCCCGCGCTTCGGGCGCTGAGATATCTCGTGATGGAGGCGCTCTTTGTTTGGCACGGACTTTGGGTCAAAGGGGTCGACATGCGCGTTTCGGGCAGCACCCCTCCGATTCACGGCTTGACCGCCGTAGCGCTCAAAAAGCTTCGCGGCATTCCCTTTATGTACTATTTGGCGGACCTTTTTCCGGAATCGCTCGTGAGTACGGGCATGACGAAAAAAGGCTCCCTTTTATGGAAGATCGGCTCTTGGGTCTCGAACGTAACGTATCGCAACGCGTCGCGGATCGTCGTGATTTCCGACCGGCTCAAGTCGCGCCTTATTGAAAAAGGCGTCCCGGCGGAAAAGATCGACGTTCTCTACGTTTGGATCGACGAGAACGCGACGAAGCCGATTCCGCGCGAAAAGAATACGGTTTTCGACGAATTTAATCTGCCTCGCGATAAGTTTTACGTAACCTACGCCGGCAATTTGGGCTATTCGCAGAACGTGGAAATCCTTGCCGACTGCGCCGCGAAGTTCAAAGACGATCCGAATATCCGATTTGTCGTTTTCGGCGACGGAACGCAAAAAGAAAGCCTGCAAAAGAAAATAGAATCGCTCGGGCTGGATAACTTCAGCGTCTTTCCCATGCAGCCGGTCGAGCGCGTCGCCGAGGTCTATTCGGTGAGCGACGTGTCCCTTGTCGCGTGCCGCAAAGGGGTAGGCGGGGGCGCGTTCCCGAGCAAGGCGTCGACGATTATGGCGACGGGAACGCCCGTTCTCGTGTCGTATGACGACGACTCCGACCTTGTCGACCTTGTTCGCGCGTCGGAGTGCGGGCTTTGCGTCGAGCCGGAAAACGTCGAGCAGACGGTCGACGCGATTCTCAAGTTCTATCGCGAACCCGATTTTCGCAAACGCTGCGGCGAGAACGCGCGAAAAGTCGTGTGCGAACGGTTTTCGAAGGAGAAGGGCGTAGCGCGGTACGTCGAGATTTGCGAACAGATTGCCGCGGAAAACGCGCAAAAGAAAGAGAAGTCAAACGGAGACGCTCAATGAACTTTTTACTACAACGCAAACTCCGAAGTTTTTATATTTTATATTACCTTGTCAAATTCAACGGCGTATTAAAGCGCGCGAAGAAAGATCCGACGGCGTGGATCGCCGCCCAGAATAAATCAATTCGCAAATTCGTTCCCTTCGTTTATCAGATTCCGTTTTACCGCAAACGGTTTGACGAAGCCGGAATCGGGCCCGACGACATTCAAACGCGGGAAGATTTTACCAAGCTGCCCCCTCTTACGAAAAAGGAATATCGCGATTGGATTCTCTCGGAAATGGGGGACGAGAAGCGCTTTAAGTATTGGGCGAAACGCCGGACGACCGGCTCGACGGGAACCCCGCTCGATCTCCTCGCATGGCCGAAAGACAACGCGGCGGAAATCGCGAATCTCTTCCGATGCGCGCTCCTTCAGGACGCGGGCTTTAATCCGTTCTTCGACACGGTCTTTTGCACAATGGTGGCGCGAAGTCCCAAGACCAAAAAGCGGCGCTTTCTCAATAATATCAAGATGAGCAGTATTCTTCCTCCGGAAGAGCTTTGCGCAGGATACAACGAAATCAAGCCCGACTTCTATTACGGAAATAAAACGGCGATCCTTTCGATCGCGCGTTACGCGTTGGAACATGGGATCGAATTGCACCGTCCTAAATGTGTCGGAAGCATTTCCGAAGTCCTTGACGACAACGCGCGCAGAATCATTAACGAAGCCTTTGGAGAAGGCGTCCTGTTCGACATTTTTGGCTGTTCCGAGACGGGCAACTTTGCCGCCGACCGCGCGTCCGAGCCGAAAAAACACGTGATCTGGAACGACACGCACGCGGTCAACGTCGTCGACGCGCAAGAGGTTCGCCCCGGCGTGTTTCTCGGCAAGCTGTCGATGACGTCCTTAATTCATCACGGATTTCCGGTCGTCAACTATCTTGTCGGCGACACGGTCGAACTGACGGTCGAAAACGGCGTTCCCTATATAACGGGCGCGGTCGGCCGGTCGAACGACACAATTAAGAACAGCGACGGCACCGTCTCCGAATGGATGCACGTGAGCAGCGTTATGCACGGAATTAACGATATCGCGCAATTCCGCGTTATTCAGAATTCATATTCCGAGCTTACGTTTGTTATTGCCGCGACGAATCTTTCCGAGGAGCGCAAAAGGGAAATCGAAGAGCATATTCGCGCCAATACGCTGCGGTTCTTCGGGCCGCTCGATTCGCCCAAGGGGAAGAAAGTGGCGTTTGAATGGACCGATCGAATTCCTCCCGATCCGACGGGAAAAATCCGTATGTTGATTAGCAACGTTCAGTAGCAATTGTTCTCTTAACTTAGGAAGTCGGCGTAACTGACATTTTCCCTGAGATTATCAAGATTCGTATGTTGATACGAAACATCGAAAGATGTTAATTGAAATAAGGGCCTTTATAAAAAGGAAAAATGTTGTTTTTTAGTTCTAACTGTGTTTGACAGTTCGTTTGAGGGATTAGATTGTGTCAGTTTAGCGAGTCATATTTTATGGGAGACTGAGGTTATGAGTAGTTTTTTTCAGAGAGTTAAGCGGTTGTTGTCGGCTTCTCCGTTGGGAACCGCCCTAATGAAGTACCGTGTACGTCGTGCGAAAACTCGGCCGTATGCCGCTTATAACGTCATGAATGAATTCGGGTACGGAAATCTTTCTGACTCGCAGAAAAAAGCCTTGTTTAAGGATATGCGCCATTGGTTGAAGAAATATCATTATTCATTTTATGAATATTTTGCATATAACTTTATCGAGACAAAGTCTGAACAAGAGCGACTTGCCTTCGTTTCCAATTATGAACGAAGAACGATCATTCTACGCTTGAATCGGCCGGAAGACAAGCAGACTTTCGATAACAAACTGATTGCCGCGTCGAAGTTTTCAGAGTTCTTCAAACGCGATTGTTGCGGTATTGAATCGTTGGAGGACGTCGATAAACTTGAAAAATTTCTTACGAAGTACAAAAGAGCTATTGTTAAGCCGATAGGCAGTTCTTGGGGGCACGGCGTTCGAATCGTCGAAGTCAAAGACGAAAACAACGTTCGTGAACTTGCAGCGTCGATAATAAAGGAATACGACCGTCGTTCCGGATTAAATTTCTATGGCGGTATTGTCGAAGAAGTCGTCGTTCAAGACGAGCCCTTTGCCAAGCTTCATCCCCAGTCTGTGAATTCAATTCGTATTACGACGATTCGGCTTGATACGGAAACCGTTATTTTTGAACCGTTTCTTCGCGTCGGCCGCGGCGACTCCTGTGTTGACAACGCCGGTTCCGGCGGCATAATTTGCCCTCTCAACCCGGAGACGGGCACGGTATTTGCCGCGCGCGACGAGCGTGGAGTCGCTTACGAAACGCAACCGGAGACAGGCGAACGCCTCGTCGGTTTTCAAGTTCCTCGATGGGACGAGGCCAAAGATTTTGTACTAAAAGCGGCTCAGGTTGTGCCAACCACACGAATTATTGCTTGGGACGTCGCTTTAACGCCTGACGGATGGATCCTTCTGGAAGCGAATTACGCGGGCGAATGGCTGACTCAAGAAGCGACGCGCCGCGGACTGCGAGGGAAGTTGAATGAGATTTTACGTGAACTTGGTGAATAATCTGCCGCTTATAGACGGTTGCCAGTAAACGTTTTTTTATTAAGGTTTGAGAGAATCATTTTTTAAAACGTCATACTTAAAACTGTCCGTCTTTTGAAAACGGTCGCGTACGCCGTTTATATTTAACAGCCGTCGCGATTAAATAGTTATCCGAAAGGTAAGTTTATGCGTGGTTTAATACGGTTGTTTTGGCGCTGGATCATAGCTTCGCCGTTGTGCGTTTCTTTAATTCGCTATCGAAGAGAACGTTCAAAGAGGCAACCTTACGTCGCCTACAAAAACATGGAGAGCTTTGGGTACGGTAATCTTTCAGACGCCGAAAAAAAAGCCATGTTTGAGGATATGCGCCGTTGCCTGAAGGAAATGCATTTTTCCTACTATGAATATTTGGCGTATAATTTTGTTGAAAAGAAGACCGATGAAGAGCGTCTCGCCTTTATTTCCAGTTATGAGAGAAAGGCGATCATTAGAAAAATGAATCGGCGTCAAGACGTTCAGATTTTTGGACGTAAAACTAAAGTCGCAGAGAAATTTTCCGCTTTTCTTAACAGGGATTTTTTGGCTATTGAATCGCCTAAAGACGTTGCTAAGCTTGAAGTTTTTCTTAACAAGCACAAGAGAGCTATTGTTAAACCTGTGAGCGACTCTTGGGGACGCGGCGTTAAAATAGTCAACGTTAAAGCAGGAGACGACGTTCATAAACTCGCGTCCGAGCTGGTTCAGGAGTACGCCAACCGGCGTTCTGGACGTACGCGTTTTGGCGGTATTGTTGAGGAGGTTGTCGAACAGGACGAGCGTCTTGCCGTCCTTCACCCTCAGTCCGTTAATTCAGTTCGTATTACTACGTTTCGGCTTGATTCACGAACCATAGTATTCGAACCTTTTTTGCGCGTAGGGCGCGGCGACGCGTGTGTCGATAACGCGGGCGCCGGCGGGATTATGTGCCCCGTCCATCTCGATACAGGCGTCGTTTTTACGGCACGCGATAAACACGGGGTCTCCTATGATAAACATCCCGAAACAGGCGTTCAACTTGTGGGATTTCAAGTTCCGCGATGGAACGAAGCTTTGGAATTTGTGCGAAAAGCGGCGCAAGTTGTGCCAACGACTCGGGTTATCGGATGGGACGTCGCTCTTTCGCGCGACGGATGGGTTCTTATTGAAGCGAATAACGCTGGCGAATGGGTAACACAAGAAGCGACTCAGCATGGCTTGCGGAGCAAGGTTAATGAGATTTTGCAGGAATTCAACAAATAGTCGGCGCAGACAATTGTCCGCAATAGCGGTTTTATCTTAGACTCAGTACGAGTTTAAAGGAGTTTTCCCAGTCCTTTAAAGTAAGGAGTATTTTATAGAAATATTTATTTCGACGCTGCTGTCGAAATTCGGCGCTTCCTGAACTCCGAGGAGCGGGAACGCTTTTGGATTGTTTGTTCCGCGTTACGGCGGACGAAGACTTTGCGAACAATCAGCAACCTTTTTACGGTCGTATTGCCAAAGACGCAGGGCGATTGCGACTGTAAAAACCTGTTTGGTAGGTCTCGAAGCCGGCATCCCGTCTGTGAACTGAAGAACGACGTTTTTTACGGGTTCTAGGTCAGAGCCTTAAATTGGGCGGACTGCCGGACTGCATGCGCAGAATAACGAAGTATATTGACGAATATTCATTTTTTCAACTAGTCCTTATATCCAAACTTTGAAGAGATTTCAATATGTTTAGAATCGTTAAAACGCTTGCCAAACAAACTAAATTCGGGAAATATTTGAAGGACTTAAAGCGTATCAAACGAATTGCCGAATCGGAGAGTTATTTCCCTGAGAAGCCTCGTAAGTCATATTGTCAGAGAGTTAATGATTTGCTTCGTTGGCGCAGGAAATGGGGAGAGGTTCATAATTTCTACAATGTCTACGGACAGGACTGTATCGGCGCTAATTTGGAGGAGTATTTGGACTATCGAGTCGGCTATATGGGGACTCGGGACCGCATGAACGCCCTCGATAAAACTTGGAATATGTCCTGTCTTTTCGAGGATAAGTTCCTCTTTGATCGAATGATGCGTTCCGTCGGCGCTCCGACGCCAAAAGTATTCGGCTTCATTCAAAACGGACAGGTATACGATCCCGATTTAAATTCTATTTCGATCGACGATCTCGCGGACAGGAAAGACTTCTTTCTCAAAGACGCTTACGGTATTTGCGGTAATTTAGTTAAGCATGTGGCCGATTATCAAAGCTTTACCGATCTTTTCGCGTCCTTGCCGAAAGACGGAGCCTATGTTTTACAGGAGCGGGTTTGCCAATGCGCCGAAGAAAACAGGTTGTTCCCCGGTTCTGTGAATACGGTTCGGCTCATTACGGCCCGCAGACGAAACGGCGAAACATATCTGTTCGCTAAACTTCAAAGAATCGGTTCCTCTATTTCAAATAACGTCGACAACTGGGCGGCGGGCGGTATTGCCGTCGGTATTGAAGACTCCGGTTGCCTTAAACGTTGGGGATTTTTTAAGTATATGTACGGACGTAAAACGGAGACGCATCCAGATACGGGCGTGCGTTTTTCGGAGTTTAAAGTTCCCATGCTAGACGAAGCGATTAAACTCGTTGTTTCTTTGCACCGTTATTTTTATAATCTTTGCTCAATCGGTTGGGACGTCGCGCTCACGGAAAACGGTCCTGTAATCATTGAGGGAAATGAAAATTGGGATATGGCGCTTGCGCAGGTTTGCGACCGACCGTTGCGAAAAGAGTACTTGAGTTTGTCCAAATAAACGGCGCGCCGCTTTCCTTTTGCAGCTTCCCAGTCGGCGCTTCCCAAGGTCCTTTCACTTTTGCCGATCAAACGAACTGAGACCGGTCGTTTCCCAATCGCGAACGGAGGCGCCGGATAGAGATTATGTGCAAAAACACGGCGTTAAACGCCGCTAACGTAATAGGGACTGCGATTTTTTGATTTCCGCCTGTTGAATTTTTACGACGAGTTTTTAACGGCGCTCCGAATTTTTCATTCGGAGCGCGCCCCTTTCAGCGTGAAGCCGACGGCGGTAATGTTCTTGTTTTTTCTAGCGCTTAGGCCGCTACTTTCTGCCCCGTTACGGTAAATCGCGTTTGTTTTCATATTTTCAATTCGAACGTGTCGTCCGTTCTTTTCAGAGGGATAATTTCAGGCTGGAACGCCTTTCATATTCGTACCTCGCAACACTTGAATTTCACTGTGTTATCGGTATCATATACACGGCAGGCGCCGCATATCTTGCGACGCGTTTAGATAATTAGTTCAGTAAGGTCATTAGCCTGAAAAGACAGAACGATGCAAGAGTTTTTTCGAAGTCTGTTAGAGTATTTCAAAGTTACTCCCCTGGGGTATTCTCTTTTTTTTCACCGTCAGGTTTCTGTTCTGGCTCGCAGCAAAGGGGGCTTGAACATAGCGTTCAGAACCCTTAAAGACTTCGGATTTGAGAATCTTCCCGAAAAAGAAAAGCAGGCTCTTGTCGCCGATATGATTTCCTGCACGAAAAAGTTTCATTTTTCGTTCGGCGATTATTTTCGCTTTCACCTTGGCGAGAAATCTGACGCGGAACGGTGTGAGTTTGTTTCCGATCTTGACCGGGGATTCTATGTAAGCAAGCTCAATAAGCCGAAAAACGAGCATATCTTCAATAATAAAGTTTTAGCGGCAAAGACGTTCGCGGATTTCTACAAACGTGATTTTTGTTTGGTCGCTTCCGCGTCGGACGCGGGCGCCCTTCAAGATTTTCTCCTGAAACGCCGGGAGGTTATCGTTAAGCCAATCGCAAGTTCCTCAGGGCGGGGAATTAAGAGAGTCGGTCTGGAGAACTGGAACGACGCCGCGAAGTTGGCGTCTGAAATCGTCAAGGAATACTGCACGGTGAAATGCGGCGGCGCGATTGTCGAGGAGTTGATCGTTCAGGACGAGCGCATGGGAGCGCTGCATCCTAAGTCTGTAAACACGGTAAGAATTACGTCGATCAGGCTTGACGATCGCACCGTAATCTTTCACCCGAATCTTCGCGTGGGGCGCGGCGACTCTGTCGTAGACAACGCAGGCGCGGGCGGGATTCTGGCGCCGGTCGACCCTGCGACCGGTCGCGTCATAGCCGCGGGCGATAAGAAGGGCATTTTCTATAAGGTTCACCCGGAGACAGGCGCCCAGCTTGAAGGATTTGAAGTCCCTTGCTGGCAAGACGCTGTTGAAGTCGTTCGTAAACTTGCGCAAGTTGTTCCTTCGAACCGTTGCGTTGGTTGGGATCTTGCGCTCTCAAAATCAGGCTGGGTTCTCGTTGAGGCCAATTCCCGCGGGCAGTGGGGCGGACAGTTTGTTCTTCAGCAGGGGTTCCGCCGCGAGATTGAATCGTATTTGAAAGAGTTGGGAATAAAGTCTCCTTTCCCATACGGCGCCGCTCTGTTAAATCAGCGCGTTTAAAGGTTCCGTTCGTTAACGAAGGGCGTTTTGACGCCGCGATTGAAGGGCGGTCTTTCGGGACCGTCGGCGCCTTGCCTCCTCAAACGTACAAAACACGCTATAATATAGCGCGCGTTTCCGATCGGCGAAACGCAGAGAACGTCGAAGGAGTTTACCTTGCAAAAGTATGTACGGAAGATTTGGGACTATCTGAAAGTCACGCCCCTCGGCCGCAAGTTTGCGCTGGGGCGGCGAATCCGCATTATGGCGCGGCTCAGCCTTGCCTATAAAGCGATCGACGATTTTGGGCGCGCCAATCTTCCGGCGGCCGAAAAAGAACTTCTTCTCGCCGACATGGTCGACTGCGCGAAGAAGTACCGGTTTTCATACGAGGAATATTTCCGCTTTCAGCTGGAACATAAATCTGATCTTGAACGGCGCGCGTTTGTCTCCGACACCGACCGCGTCGTCTATATCGACAAACTGAACAAGCCCAAAAACCAGCATCTCTTCGACGATAAGGTCGCGACGGCGACGGCGTTTGCCGAGTTCTATCAAAGGGAATTTTGCACATGCGAGTCTGCCGGCGACGCCGAGCGGCTTGCGCGTTTTCTGGCAAAGCATAAAAAGGCGATCGTAAAGCCCGTTTCGAGCGCGCTCGGTATCGGAATCAAGGCGGTCGAAGCGGAAGACGAACAGACCGCGTCCCAAGTCGCCCAAGCTCTTGTGAAAGAGTATTGCACGCGTAAATATTCGGGCGCGATCGTTGAAGAATTCATCGTACAGGACGAGCGCATGGCGGCGCTGCACCCCTCGTCCGTCAATACCGTGAGAATCACGACGGTCCGGCTTGACGACCGCACGGTTATTTTCCATCCGAATCTTCGAATCGGCCGCGGGGACGCGGTTGTCGACAACGCGGGCGCGGGCGGCATTCTGGCGCCGGTCGATCCGGAGACGGGCCGCGTGATCGTCGCCGGAGATAAAAAAGGCGCGTTTTATAAAACGCATCCGGATACTGGCGTTCGACTCGAAGGATTTGAGGTTCCCTGTTGGCGCGAGGCCGTCGAAACGGTTTGCAAATTGGCGCAGGTGGTTCCTTCCAACCGTTACGCGGGCTGGGATCTCGCGCTTTCCCAATCGGGCTGGGTTCTCGTCGAGGCCAACGCTCGCGGGCAATGGGGCGGGCAGTTTTTGCTCCAGCAGGGATTTCGCGACGAAATCGAAGGCTATCTGAAAGAGTTGGGAATCAAATCCCCCTTTGCCGCGACGTTAAACAGAGGTTGACCGATGAGTTCTACTAACGACGGTTCACAGTCGAACGGAGACGTTAGACCGGCGCCCAATCCCAATCTCAACAGCGAGGCGGTGACGGCCAAAATCGGCTCCAAGAAGTCTAAGAAACAGTTTTTGCAGAACGTGGGGAGCGGTTGGATCGCCGTTGCGATGAACGCGCTTGTCGGCGTCTTTATTCTCCCGATCAATCTCCATTATTTGGGAAAAGAAGTTTACGGTATTTCCGTGCTCGCCGTTTCAATCATGGGACTGCTGCACTTCCTGAACTTTGGATTGACGCCGACCCTGCTGCGCTTCTTTTCAAACGTCATCGCCGAAGGGGACCGCGAAAAGCTGCACGTTCTTTCGAGCACGTCCCATTTCCTTATGAATTCGTTGGGGATTCTGGGTTCGGCGATTTTTATGGGGCTTTTCCCGTGGTTTTGCTCGGCGTATCAGATCGATTCCGAGTTGCGTCTTCCGACCTTTATTCTCTTCTGCGGGCTGGCGATTTCCCACTGGGAGCAGTTTTTTAATATAACGTACGGAGCGATTCTCCAGAGTTATCAGCGGCTTGATCTCCTCAATTTAACGCGATCGGCAACCGTCTGTCTGCGGGTCGTTTTGCTTTTGGTTTTTTACCAGTTTATCTGGAAGTCGCTCGCTTCGCTGGGGATTGTGATTGTACTTGAAGTTACTTTCAGACTTGTCGTGCTCGTCGTTTCGGCGCGGCGTCTGTGCGGGAGTGCGTGCGGTTTTTCTCCCGAACTGGTCAATCTTTCCCTGAAAAAAGACGGTTTGCTTCGCGGACTCTTTTCCTTCGGCGCTTTGGCCCTTATCAATAACGTCGCGATGGGATGGTCGATTCAGATTCCCGCCCTCATTATTGGGAAGGAACTTTCCAAGAGTTCGGTCGCCGATTTTTCCGCTTCCCTGACGGTCGCGAACTTTTTGAATCACATCCTCGCGACGATCGTCGTTCCGTTGGCTCCGTTGGCGAGTATCGACGCCCAGCATGGGGGCAAGCGGCTCGGCCAATGGTCGATTAAGATCGGGCAAGTCGTTTCCTGCGCGGGGTGCGCGTCGATCCTTGTGATGTTCCTTTTTGGCCGCGATTGGCTGACCGTCTGGCTCGGCCGCGATTTTGCGTGGACGATGCCGATCGTCGTCGTTATGGCGGGCGGCATTATCCTTGCCGCCGTCCAGAGCGCGAATTACAATCTTGCGCTTGGCGCTTCTACGATCGCGCCCATTGCGTGGAGCGCGCTCGTTATGGCGGTTCTCGTTTCCGCCGGAACTTATATCGGGCTCCATTACCGCCATTTCTGGTGGGTTCTCGTCGAGAAGATGGAACTGACTCATTTGAGCTCCCACTTCATCGGACTTTTCGGCGTCGCCATGCTGGTCGGGGGGATACGCTTTATCCGCAACGTCGGCTATATTGCCTACAGTTATTCCAAACGTTTTGGATATAACTATTGGGAATATTTGTACTTAGTATATGTCAAACCGCTGGCGTGCGTTCTTCTGGTCGCGTTCGTTTGGAAGTATACGTTCGCTTATGTTGATTTTGACGCGGCGCGCGACAAAATTACCGAAATTGTCGTTCAGGAAAGAATCGCGCTGATTATTGTTACCGCAATTAAGTCGGCGATTATTTCCCTATTGTTCGCCGCCCTGTGCTGGTTCGCCGTTATTCCGAACGATCTTAAGAAATCCTTTTTGGACGTGTTCCGCCGACGTTCCTCGCACGCTAAACGCTGAAAGAAACTTTTTAATAGACTTCGCCGCGCGTAAACGCGGCCGTTTGAGAAAGAATTTCCGCGTTTTTTGTCGACGTTCTTACTCATATAACCTGCGGTTTGAGCCGCCCGTTTGCCGATAAAGAGACGGCGGATTCGCACGCCGTTTGCGGGTTGGCGCGCCTTTTGGCGAAACGGCGGCGCCGAACGGGCCTTTTTTTCAGGAGAGAACGTCCTTACTGTGATTGGAGTCGAATCAATGAATAATTCCAAGCTAAAAATCGGCGTGGCGACGCATTCTTTCGGTTTCAATTATGGGGGAACGCTCCAGTGCTTCGCGTTGCTCAAGACGCTGAACGAGGGCGGATACGACG
>JAEEGL010347057.1_pt1 | contig 15061 bp, 8 predicted proteins | sample 9134231 | NCBI WGS metagenome assembly JAEEGL01 (sample SAMN16246548, study PRJNA631951) | gut metagenome | biome: gut microbiome; feature: rumen; material: fiber-attached | host: Bos | place: Iran: Karaj | collected 2018-10 | reverse complement strand
GCATGTATCGCTCGGTGTAAATACTGTCGTAAAAACGCCATGAAGTTACTGGAGCTATAGCCACACCGCAAGCATAAGGACTGTTGTCCTGCGACATAGCCATCAGAGTCTCAAAACCTCCAAAGCTCCACCCCCAAATACCGATGCGGTCAGAATCGACGTAGGGTTGTTCGGCCATATAGCGAGCCGCAGCCAGTTGATCCTCAGTCTCATATTTTCCTAAGTTCAGATACACAGTCTTTTCAAATTCCTTGCCACGTCCACCGGTACCACGACCGTCAACGCAAGCAATTATATAGCCTTGCGATGCGAAATAATTCTCCCAGTCACGACTCCAGCTGTTCAACACCTCTTGAGAGCCTGGACCACTATACTGCGACATGATGCATGGATATTTTTTATTAGGGTCAAAATCAATTGGCTTGATTATATATCCGTTAAGCATCTGCCCTTCATCATTCATCATGGTGAAAAACTCACGACCTGGCACATCGGGAGAAGCAAATTTGCGTGCATATTCCTCGTTGAGCTGAAGATCGCGGACACGTTTACCATCAGCACTATAAATAACATATTGCCAAGGAGTATTGGCATCGCTGTATCGGCGTATGTAATATGAAAAATCACTGTTGAACGTTGCGCTGTAAGTGCCTTCACCTTCAACGAGCTTGCGGACTTCACCAGTAACATCACTGGCACAACGCAGCGTGCGGTTAAGAGGTCCGTTGGTAGTCTGAAAATAGAACAACTTATGTTCGCTGTCATAACCATAATACTGAGTCACCTCATAGTCGCCACTGGTTATTTGACGCTGCAATTTCCCTAGATAATTATACTTATAAAGGTGCATATGTCCGTCGCGGTTGCTCATAACCACAAAGAATGACTCGTAGTATTTGACACCAGTTACAACCTCTTGATCTATCCACATATCGCTATGCTCATCATATACCTCCTCAGAGTTGCAGGTCACAGGATCAACAGAATAGATATTCATGCGTGTCTGGGCGCGATTAAGTTTCACGACCATCAAGGAAGATGATGGAGCTTTGCTGAACCTGATATCTGGAACATAATCGGTGTCGGTAAGCGGCAACTCAATCTTATTGAGTTTTCCTGACTCAACATTAAAGCAGAAAACACTGACCACTGAATTGTTCTCACCAGCTGCAGGATACTTGTAGTCATATCTTCCAGGGTGTATAGCATAGTCGTGGTTAGGTTGACAATCACCTTCATACAGTTCCATGGAACACATGGGCACCTTCGATTCGTCAAAACGGATGAATGCCAGGTAGCGGCCATCGGGAGACCAGGCAAATGTGTTCAATACCCCAAACTCTTCCTGATAGACCCAGTCGGGCACGGCGTTGATAATCTCGTTCTTCTTGCCATCAGTTGTAACAGTTGTTGTCACGCCCGAAACAAGGTCTTTAATATAAACATTGTTATCCTTTACATAAGCTACTCGATTGCCCGTAGGTGACAAAGTGGCAATTTCTTCACCACCCTGTTCTGACAGTGGTGTCAAGAGGTTTTCTTTTATATTATAAACATAATGGTTTGCGCTGAACGAGTAACGATAAATAGGGTTGCTCTCAGTCCATAGCAGAATACTACTCTCGTCATCACTCATAGTGTAACCATCCCATGAATCAACTTTATTATCCTTTATTTTTGCATTGTCAAAGAAGGTCGTCACATCTTTCTCTTTCTTGTAGCTATGCTTGGCTATTACAGTCCTGTCATTATTGAACTGATAGTAATAACGTCCGTCAACTGCCGGTTGGCTGGCTGGGATGCCACGAGGACGAACCTGTGAAAGCACAAAATCTTCAATCTCAAGAGCACTGACATTGACACTGCATAAAACTGCAATCACCAGTGGGAAAAAAGTTTTAGTAAATTTCATATCATCAGTTATTTTATTTATGTCGCAAATATAGTCATAATTTGTGAGATTTTACCTATATTTGCAATGAATTTATATAAACAGAATAAGCTATGAGAATGAACTGGGAGCGACTGATTTGTGACACAAGACTTGGACTTGAACATTACAAAGACAACAAGAGCGGAGTGCGAAGTGACTTTGAACGCGACTATGACCGCCTTATTTTCTCGTCGCCATTCCGAAGGTTGCAAAACAAGACACAAGTATTTCCCCTGCCTGGAAGCATCTTTGTGCACAACCGTCTGACCCACAGCCTTGAAGTGTCATGCGTTGGCCGTTCTCTTGCCAACGAGATTGCCATTAGGCTCCATGAGCGACACCTTGACAAACCCTGGCGTGATAAACTATGGAATCTGGGTGAGATTGTCGCTGCAGCATGTCTGGCTCATGACCTAGGCAATCCTCCCTTTGGCCACTCAGGTGAAAAGACCATCGGTGAGTTTTTCTCTAATGGTAACGGCAAGGTGTTTCAAGAGCGACTAACCCCTCAACAATGGACCGACCTCACCCATTTTGAAGGTAACGCTAACTCATTCCGAACACTCGTCCACCAGTTCAAAGGTCGCCGTCCGGGTGGTTTTGCCATGACCTACTCTACCCTTGCCTCAATAGTCAAATATCCCTACTCATCAAGTCATGCAGGGAAAAAAGGCAAGTTTGGATTCTTCACCACCGAAAAGGATACTTTTGAAAAAATCGCCACTGAATTGGGAATGATAAAGCTTGAAGAAGAGCGCTTCTGCCGTCACCCGCTAGTATACATGGTAGAGGCCGCCGATGACATCTGCTACCAGGTAATGGACATAGAGGACGGCCACAAGCTCAAACTCCTCTCCACCGAAGAGACCATGGATCTGCTCACTGGACTTTTCAACGAAGAGCGTAAGGCTCACATGCGTGAAGTTATGGAGAATGTGGCCGACCCTAACGAGAAAATTGTGTACTTGCGATCATGCGTCGTGGGACTTCTTGTTCAGGAGTGCGCCAAAACCTTCGTAGAGCATGAAGATGAGATAATGGAGGGCCATTTTGAAGGTGGCCTTATCGACCATATATCACCACTGCCGAAACAAGGATATGAGCACTGCAGCGAGGTAGCTTTTAAGAAACTGTATCGAGCAGGTTATGTGGTTGATGTGGATTTGGCCGGTATAAGAATCATTAATCTGCTACTTGACAAACTCACACAAGCCGTGCTACACCCCGAGACAAACTATTCACAACTGCTTCTAAACAAATTCCCGCAACAATACGACGTACACGCAACTTCCCTTTTTGAAAAATTACAGGGTGTACTAGACCACATCAGTGCAATGACCGATGTCTATGCCCTTAATCTATACCGCCAACTCAACGGAATAAGCCTACCCACAGTTTAAGTACATTTGGCACAGGGAACATTTAACACGAAGCGAAGGGCAGACTCTTCTGCCTTTCAGGTTCTTTATTTATTTAAGAGGAAGATATAAAATGTGGAGCGTTAAATGCCAATCGAAAAATTATAACTTTTTTGCATTTTTTTAGAACAAACGCAAACGATTATGTTGTTTTTTTTCTAAATTTGTATGTCTATTTGTTTTATTACACTATCATAAAAGATAGTATTTTTACATTACCCGTCTGACAATCAATAAATTAAAAACAATATTAACACAAAAAAATTCAAAGAACCATGATCATGAAAAATCCCCTTCACCCCTGGCTATGCCGAGCTGCCGTGAGCCTGTCGCTAGTGCTCACGTGTTTCACGGCCCATGCCGTCAAGTTTGAGGCACTGGGCTACAACTGGGAGACAGACAAAACCACCCCCACCAACGTCAAGCTGATTAAGTACACCATCAGCTCACACAAGGAAGACGGTGTGACCATTAAGGACTCTCTCTTCTACACCGGCGACGAGAACAACATTGTCAGCATCCCTGAATCGTTTGAGCATGAAGGTATTACTTACACAGTTATTGGTATCGATGCCAACGCCTTCGTGAACTGCCGTGACATCAGGGAAATTCATTTGCCTGAAACTTGCGTCTCGTTTGGCAACAACTGCTTCCGCGGATGTACAAGCTTAACAAACTACCCTATTCCAGAAACAGCAACGTCATTTGGCAGTGGAATAATCTGGGAATGTAAAAACATTACCGAGGCATTCATTCCAAGCGGTGTAACAAGCACTTTAATCTCTAACCAGTTTGCTAAAAGTGGAATACGCAAACTCACCATCAGAGCAAGCACAGAGCCTCTAAAGTTCCACCGGAATGCTTTTGGTGCAACGACCGAAGACCTGCCCCCGCTAGACACCCTCATCATCCTCCGCCCAATGAACACCAGTGACTATGTGAGTAACCTCCAACCATTCCACAACTACCCAACAATCAAGCAACTGGTATTAGGCGGTGAACTTCTTGACATTCCACAAAGCTGCTTCATGGGATGCAGCGGAATAGAGGAGATCATCTTTGAGGACGGCAACAAAATCGCAACCATCGGCTCGGGCGCCTTCCAGGGCTGCAACCACCTCAAGGCAATTGAGCTGCCATCAACCATCACAACGGTGCCTGCAACCATCTTCCTCAACTGCTCACAGCTCGAACAAGTGAATTTCCTGGGAGATATCACCTCAATCCAACAGAGCGCATTTAACGGATGTGCCTCACTGCAGAATTTCATCTTCCCCACTACTCTTAATTCAATTGGCGCGTCGGCATTCCTCAACAGCGGCCTTGCAGGCATCATTGACCTGCCCGAAGGCCTCACTTCAATCGGGGCAAGCGCATTTGCCGGCTCTAACGCTATCACCGGCATCAAGCTGCCATCAACCATTGCCACCATTGGCAATGCTGCTTTCGGGCCCATTGCCAATCTTGCCAGCATAGAACTTGGAACAGGCAACAGCGCCTTTGCACTTAATAACGGTGTGCTCACCAACGCCGCCGGCACACGCCTGCTCATCACCGCCCACAAAGGCGAGATTGGCACAACACTTGACAATGCCACCATCGAGACCATCGACAACTACGGTCTGGCTTACTCTCCATATACCGATGTTAATCTCACAGCTCTTAAAGAGATTGGCAACTACGGCTTCTACCGCGCTGCTATTAAGGAGTTCACCTACAAGAAGGGCATGACAGTCAATCCTAATGCCTTCCTTGAAAGTGACCTTGAGATTCTCAATACCGAGGAAGGTGCCCGCGAGATTCCACAGAACCTATGCGCCAACTGCACCAATCTTCACACTGTCAATATCTCAAGCACAGTGACCAACATATTCCAGGATGCCTTCGCGGGATGCACCGCACTTGAGCACATGGAACTCGGCTCACACATTAACTATATGGAAAAAGGCGCCGTGCCATCAACTATACAGAGCCTGAAAGTGCTTAATGTAACGCCGCCCGTGCTGGGCGCCGGAGTCTTTGAGCCTTCACAAAGCAATGTAGTCTGCACAGTTGCCGCCACTTCGGTCAATGACTATAAGGCTGCTCCACAATGGCAATATCTGAATATTGTGGGAGATCCCGACATCACCGGCGAAGGCACTACCCTGGGATGTCCTCCAGGATTGTATTTCGCCACAAAGGACGGCCGCCTGATGTATGTAAACAACAGGAATGAGCTCATCGACACCGAGTTCAACACCGGCGAGCATGCCTTCAACATTCAGCTCTACAAGAACCGCGTGTATGTGGCAAGCGCCGGACACTACTTCCAATACCAAGATGCCGATGCTCAAGCCAACGGCGGTGACGGTGAGCTGTTCTACGTTAACAACACCGACGGAATGTGGTATCGCGTGACCGTGCTCAACAACGTGGGCTACAAGGCATTTGAAGATCCGTTCTCAATGTATATCTCAGAGATTGACAACAAGATTTACATCGCCGACCGCAACGTGGGCATCCACGAAATGAGTGCCGACACCGTAGGACTCTACGGCTCACAGCCCTTCTTCATGAACAATAACTGGCTGCCCTACTATAACGATAAAATCTCTTACGGTGCCATCGGCTCCGGTATGACAATGCGCGCTACCGATGTGATTGCAGCCGACGGCACTACCCGCAACAACGTTTACTGGGTAGGCAAGAAGTTCAACGGCCAGGGCATCTTCCGCTTCGACAAGAGCATGCTCTACAACGACGGCACAGGTGGCAATCACACCGACAAGCAACTGCCAGTTTATCTGAACAACGTGCAGATGACAACATTCTATCTTGATGAGGAGAACGGCTATGTCTACTTCTTCGTTCAGAAAGACAATGTTAACAACTGCACACCCGGTCTTTACCGCATACCTCTTGCAACCCTTAATACCAAGCAAGACATGGCAAACGTTAAAGATGATGCCGTGCTCATCGACAATTCACCTATCTTGCTCGAGGGTTCAGGTGATGAAATTACTGGTATAACCCAAATTACCGGTGACGGTGACCATATTTACTGGGCTTACATCTCCTGTGAAGAGAACACCAAAGTCCCGAACATGATTGATTATGATGCTACCAATCCATTGCATCAAACTGGTATCAAGATGATTAGCGCTAAACCAGAGAATGATGCGGCCGTACCTACTATCACATACGCTATCAAAGGTATTGCTGCCTATGGTGTTGCTGCCGATGGTTTCAATCCAGTAACTCCAGTTCCTGGAGATGTTAATGGTGATGGCTCGGTAAATGCTGCCGATGTGACTGCTCTCTACAGTTTCATCCTCAACGGCAACACCACCTATGTAGACACAAGCGACGTCAATGGCGACAATTCAATCAACGCTGCCGACGTGACCGCTGTCTACAAAATCATCCTTGGCGGTGAGTAACCATTGCCAGAGGCAAAGAACAGACTACTGAACAATTCAGCCTTGCTTCTAAAATGAAGCAAGGCTGAATTATTATTTCTACTAGATACTATTTCTTTATGAAACGCTTTACTTGACCGTCAACGTTTATCAAATAGATTCCTTTTGTAAGATTGGAAACGTTGACGGCGATATTGTTCAGTCCATTACCATCGGCAGAAACAAGTGTTTTACCGTCAAGACTGGCTACTTCAACTATCCTGATAGGCAATGAGGTGCTGACTGTTATCACATCACTTGTAGGATTGGGATAAATCTTCATCTCAGTAGCATTATCATCAACCACTTTATTCACACCGGTATAATCGCTGGTATGAATCATATAGGCGGCATATCCGTTTCCCATGGTGTATTCATAAATGATTGCACACTTCATTTTCACAGGAACCACTCTGAAAAATGACCCGCATGAAGGATTGGCATAGTAGCCACCTGCACCCATTGGCGGTACAGTAGCAATTACTGCTGCATTTGCACTCATATCCCTGACAGAGAATCCCCCATTATAGTTAGTGCCGCTGGTGTATAGAAACAGTTCGTGACCATCAAGGAGAAAATACTCACCACCAACCGACGAGTTGCTGTTTGGGACAGTTGTGTTGATTGATCCAGGGATGTACTGTCCTTTGTCAGTTCCATTATACATGTTATATCCTTGATTGCGGACTTGATAGACGAAATGGAAAGGATCGGTGTCAACAGGGAAAATCATACCGGCAGTAGTGCTTGGAAATGATGTGGCACTTGTCGTTTCGACTCCCTGGAACTCTCCATTTGCAATTCTCACAAGAGTAACGTAGGAGCACCCGTTCTGGAAATGATAAATGTATCCTCCTTCTTCGCTCATCACATCACCCATAGCAGTGATGAAATTAGTCTGCCCTTCTTCGTCAAGGCTGATGTCAACCTCAACTGGTGTAGCATTCAGGTCTCCCCTTGGGTGAATTACAATCCTGCTTGGGTTCTTTGTTATGCCATCATTACGCTGAATGAGATTGCCTGCTGCATCGAAACAGATGCCATGACTGCTTGTGCCGGGTGCTTCACTGAGGGTTCCGTCAGGATTCAGTATAACAAGGGTGCTTGTTCCATAGTTGTTGGCATAGAACACTCCGTCTTTAGTGATGGCTGCTTGTTGGGCTGTTGTATAGGGGGAGCCATCAGCCGCCAAGCCCGAGGGAAAATTTACCGGCAAGTTGCCTTTTGCTCTTGTATAGCTGAACACTGTGTCAATCACGACCTCTAGAGGCTCAAGGGGTTCTACTATTGCGTCCCAGTCTATGTCATCGAGTTCTGGCATTTCACTTGGCATCAGGTAGTCACAAGTTATCATCGCCACTCCCATCTCGCCATAGAGCTTATAGTTGGCAAGAGAGTTGACAGTCCACACTGCAACTTCCAGACCCTTATCATGAAATTTCTTTACAGTATATTTATCAAGGCATCCTGCCTGTATGCTTGGCGTGAGTCCCCATTGCACAATCCAATCGAAATGTGTTGCCCAATTGCTGTTGCACAGGAACTGACACTTAAGAGCAGGGAAATGAGTACGAACATACTCCAGAGAGTTTCTCATTGATGTCAGAATTACCGCTTTGTCGGTAAGACCTTTTTCCTCGATGAGAGCAGCAAGACCGGGGAATTTGCTCATGTCGTTGTTGTTGATACCAGTGGTCCATTTCAATTCTACCACCGGAATCACATCATAGTTCTTACATATGTCAAGATACTCGGCTACAGTACAGATTTTGCCAGTATAAGTCACACCACCACGAGTCTGCGTGTAATTCTCGGCTTGTAGCTGTGCTAATGTAGCGTTGGCGACAGTAAGGCTTCCCCCGACAGCCTCAGTAGTTTCGTCATGACTGATTACATAGTAACCGTCACTGGTAACTCTTACATCACACTCGAGTCCTTGATAGCCATAATATTCAACGCCATTGGTATAGGACTCAACAGTATTCATCACGCCTCTGTAAGAGCCTCGGTGACCGATGAACGTGGGTTTCCATGCATTGGCGTTAATCATGGTTGCAATAGCCAGCACAATAAATAATAATCTTTTCATTGTATTAAATTTTTAATTGTAATATTGACAAACTAAGTTAATAGTAATTGCGTCACTTGATGGGATGATACTGTACAAAAGTCTCAATTGCCTCATAACTGGCAAGACCTAAACGGCTATACAGAGCCGCAGTTTCTTGATTGCGCTTAAGCGAACGTTGCCAGCTCAACTGGTCATCCTCTGGATCAATGAACGGTGCATCATGAACTTGTGACTGATGTTTCAGGATGGAATCTCGTTTAGACTGAAACTCTTCAGGGCTCATTGGCACCGCCATCTCGATGTGGTCAATATCCCAATTGCCCCAAAGCCCCCGGTACATCCAAATGCGACAATCATGCAAGAAAGGCTGATCCTTGAGCTCGTCAATGGCAGCAAGCACGACATTTGCCACACGCTCATGAGTTCCATAGGGATCGCTAAGATCATCGGCAAAGAAGATCTGGTGAGGTTGAATCTGCTCGATGAGATCTTTTACTGGCATCACATCGGCTTCAGTTATTCTGCCCTTAGCATGAATATCATCAACATAGAAGGGAAGCGACATCTCATGCACATTCTCCTCCTTAATTCCCAGAGAGTTGCAACTGGTAATTCCCTCACACACAAATATCTGCCCTTTATGATAACGCACTTCAGGAGTGTCAAGATCACCTGGCATCTTAGCAATAATGGTTTCACGCAACTTGCGACTCACATTGGAGAGTGTTTCATCGTTAATGTCATAATGCCTTGCAATTCTCTCTGACATCATGGTATAACGCAACAGATCTTCATCATTTACCGACACGTCACCCGATGTCATGAACACCACATGAACCTCATGCCCTTGGTCAACAAGCCGCCTTAAGGTACCCCCCATGGCAAGAACCACATCATCGGGGTGAGGACTGAATGCCAGCACTCGTTTTGGGTAAGGGATTGCACGTTCAGGCCGATAAGTATCGTCAGCATCGGGTTTCCCACCTGGCCAACCGGTAATGGTGTGCTGAATGTCATTGAAGATTTTGATATTTACATTATATCCTGAACCGTAAATCGCCACCAGCTCGCTGAGGCCATAATCATTATAATCCTTGTTTGTAAGTTTCAGGATGGGCTTGCCTGTTTGTTCACTGAGCCACACTATGGCACGACGCAGCAACGTGTTGTTCCATTCACACGAAGTCACCTTCCATGGGTAATTGATTCTAGTAAGGTCTGATGCTGCATCAAGGTCAATTACCAATTCTACATTATGATGCATCTGCAAGAAAGAAGCCGGATACTGGTCGGTAATGTTTCCCTCAATAGTGTTGAACACTGCTTTTGCACTACTCTCGCCCCATGCCGTGCTTATAATCTTGCGTGCATTGAGGATATTGCTTATACCCAAAGTGACGGCCGTCAACGGTGCCGTGTCACACTTGTAACTCTCGGCAATACGGCTGCGGGCATCGTTCGACAGCGAAACCAGTCGGCAAGAAGACATGCTTGTTGAACCGGCCTCATTGAAAGCCAGACCTCCGGTCTTTGTGAGTTCACAGACCACGAGGTCCAGGCCACCATATTCGTCAATCTCGGTCTCATAGGCCTTACACAATCTAAAAACATCTTCTTTTGTAGCAGTGTTGTTGAAGGTGTGAATGTTCTCGGGTTCAAAATCAACTTTATTGAAGAAACCGTCTTTTAGCCGTTTTAGCGTGCTCCGGCGTTCAGGATCGGTCTCGCCCATTCCCAACTCGCTGAGGTTAAAAGCAATGACGTTGTTGAAACTCACCTTGTCGGCAAAATAGAGCTTTACCAGCTCACCATAGACATCCATCGCACAGCGACCAGCGCCGAAGCCTATGACGCATCGTCCACGCTCCCTCACACACTGTTCAATGGTATCAACCACATCAAGTGCTGCAGCAATTGCGCCTTCTTGTGGAGTGTCGGCAACCTTAGTGTATACTTTCTCATATCTCGTCAGAGTAATGAGTTCTATTTCGCTTTCCGGGCTGTAATATCTTTTAGAAACCTGTTCCAGCTTTATGTGTGAACTTAAATCTGTCCTCATGTCATTATTACCTGCTAAATATTGACAAGCCACAGAATGCTTGTCTCATAATCTTATCTTTTATTACCTGTTTATATTATCGGCTCAAAAATCGATGTCAAGCTCGACAGGGCAATGGTCACTGCCCAGAATGGGAGTGTGGATTTTGGCATCTCGCATTCTGTCGCGGGCATCCTCACTCACCAGGAAGTAGTCAATGCGCCAGCCTGCATTCTTTTGACGGGCCTGGAAACGATAGCTCCACCATGAGTACACGCCCTCGACATCGGGATAGAAATGGCGCCAGCTGTCAACGAACCCCGAGCTGAGCAGCTCGGTCATCTTTTCACGCTCCTCGTCGGTAAAGCCGGCATTCCTGCGGTTGCTCTTGGGATTCTTCAGGTCAATCTCACGGTGCGCCACGTTCAGATCACCACACACCACCACCGGCTTGCGCCGGTTCAACTGCAGCACATAGGCCCTGAAATCGTCTTCCCAACGCATGCGATAATCGAGCCTTCGCAGTCCATCCTGGCTATTGGGCACATAGACGTTCACCAAAAAGAATTTCTCCATCTCGAGTGTTATCACCCTACCCTCATGGTCATGCTCGTCGATGCCTATGCCCAGAGTCACATTCAATGGTTCATGGCGAGTGTAGACTGCCGTGCCAGAATAGCCTTTTTTCTCGGCATAGTTCCAATAGCTTTTATAGCCCTCAAACTCAAGATCGATTTGACCTGCCTGCAGTTTTGTCTCCTGAAGGCAGAAGAAGTCGGCATCAAGGCGCTTGAAGGTCTCAGCAAAATCTTTCGCCACAACGGCGCGAAGGCCGTTCACGTTCCATGAAATGAGTCGTAGCATGATTATTTTAGTTTATTAGTTTAACGTTTTCGTTCTTCATTTTAACGTTTGAGCGGACTCTGCATCGAGGTGCGGTTCTTCAACGGTTGCCTCCTCAGTTTCTGTATCAACGGCACTATCTGCATCTTCATCACCATCCAACTGCCCATGGGCATCTTCATTGGCTGCATTCTCAAGGATTTTCTGCTCGATGCGACGGCTTTCGGCCCGGTCTAGTTTGCGAGCCTTAACGAATAGTACAATCGAAGCCACTAACGCCACCAAAGCAATCATTGATCCTACTACTAACATCCAAACAGGGGTTGTCAATTTGGCTCTTGTTCCAAGAAAAAGCAGAGCAAAGCAAAGTACCAGACACAATAGGTCGAGAATAAACGCATGTTTTAACAATCTTCTTGAATCTGTCATAATATATACTTTTTTATTACCTTTAGGTCACAAAGTTACAATAATCATCAATAAAAAGCAAACAACTACGAACAAAAAGACTTTTCCAAATAAATCAAGAATACTTTTTGCCAATAAAATTCCCTAAATATATATTGAAGTACCCGAAAAAGTGTGTAACTTTGTACTTTAAAATATAGTAGACTATGGAAAAAAAAATATTTAGTGTTAGCGGAATGAAATGTGTTAACTGTAAGGCCAACGTGGAAAAGGCTCTTAAAGCATTACCTGGTGTAACTTCAGCTTCAGTAAGTTTAGAAAACGCCAACGTGACAGTTGAATATGACAACATTGTCGTTTCTCCTGAGAAGATGAAAGAGGCCATTGATAACTTGGGTAGGTTTGAAATGGTGATTTAAATAATTGCGTGAAAAAAACTGTAGCAGTAATAGGCATGGCCTGTTCGGCTTGCTCGGCACTGGTTGAGAACAAGCTGAACTCTATAACCGGGGTCAACGAGGCAAGTGTAAACCTCGCTGGCCGCTCGGCATATATCGATTTTGATGAAACGAGCATTTCGCTCGAGGAAATAAAAAAGCACATCAGCGATATTGGCTACGATCTGGTTATTGACGATGAGCAAAGCGCAAGTGAAATTGAAGCACAACAAACTAAATTGCTACGGCGCAAGACGATTTTGGCATGGATTTTTGCAATCGCTGTGATGGCACTGTCGATGGAGTGGATAAATATTGGAGAAAAAGATACTGCTCGCCAACTGTCGCTGGTAATAGCATTTGCATCCATAGTTGTATGCGGACGCCAGTTTTATGTTAACGCATTCAAACAAATACGTCATGGTATTGCAAGCATGGACACTCTGATTACCCTATCAACAGCCATAGCCTTCGTGCTAAGTGCTTTTAACACCATCTGGGGAGAGAGCACATGGGGTGCCAAAGGCATTGAATGGCACACACATTTTGATACCGTGACCATGATTCTTGCCTTTGTTCTCACGGGACGCATGCTTGAGGAAAAAGCAAAAGACAGCACAGCCGGCAGCATTCGCCAACTCATGGGCATAGCTCCAAAGACCGCGCGCGTGGTGAGCAGCATCAACCCAAATGATGGAGAAGAAAAAAGTCAACAAGTGCCCATATCCACTATAGAACGCGGAGACTTTATTGAGGTGCATGCTGGCGAAAAGATTCCCGTTGACGGTGAAGTGACATGGGCCACCAGCTTCATGACCAGTGATGCAGCCTACATTGACGAGAGCATGATTACGGGCGAACCCACACCGGCAAGAAAACAGAAGGGCGACAGAGTGCTGGCAGGAACTGCCATAGGCCAAGGACGGCTGCGCATGCGTGCACGCCAAGTGGGCGAAGAGACAGCACTGGCACAAATAACAGAAACAGTGAGACAGGCACAAAGCTCAAAAGCACCTGTCCAACGAGTCGTCGACAAGGCAGCCGCGGTCTTTGTCCCCGCAATAGCCGCCGCAGCCCTGCTCACCCTTGTCCTATGGATTGTGGTGGGAGGTCTCGACTCTTTACCGAGAGCAATCCTGTCAGCAGTCTCGGTACTGGTGGTTGCATGCCCATGCGCAATGGGACTCGCCACCCCCACTGCGCTGATGGTTGGAATGGGAAAAGCTGCCGAACACCATATTCTCATCAAGGATGCCACCGCACTGGAAATGCTGCATAAAGTAAATGCTGTCGTCACCGACAAGACCGGCACCATTACCATTCCCAATAAAGACTTAGTGGATTTCACCCAAGCCGACAACCTGGCACTACACGAGAGAGAGACCTTGAAGCCACATGCACGCGAGGCAGTTGAGGCACTGCACAGGCAAGGCATTGAAGTGTACATGCTCAGCGGTGACAGAGAAGATGCAGTAGCACACTGGGCACGTCAAGCGGGAATTGAGCACTACAAAAGCGAGGTCATGCCTCAGGAGAAGCAGGAACTCGTCAGGCAGCTTCAAGCCCAAGGCAAGACGGTGGCAATGATTGGTGACGGCATTAACGACACTCAAGCTCTCGCTGCAGCCGACGTGGCGATTGCAATTGGCAGCGGAACCGATGTGGCAATGGACGTAGCACAGGTGACACTGATGGGCAATGACCTGAACACCATTCCCGAGGCTGTCGCAATGAGCCGAAACACAATAAGCATGATCTGGCAGAACCTGTTCTGGGCATTTGTCTATAACCTTGTGAGCATACCACTAGCTGCAGGCATCATGCATCTTTTTGGCATCGACTTCCAAATCACACCCATGTGGGCTGCAGCCCTGATGGCACTGTCAAGTCTCTCAGTTGTCCTGAACAGCCTGCGGCTTAAATACAAGAAATATAATCATTAATACTGAAAATCATTCAATGAGAAATGAAAGCACAACGACCATTGATTTTTATAAGTAATGATGACGGCTACAACTTCCCTGGCATCAAGGCACTGATAAAGGTTGCAATGGAATTTGGCGATGTCATAGCCGCCGCCCCCCTGGTTCACCAAAGCGGCAAAGCCTCATCAATAACCATAATGGAACCCCTGCGTGCATTTGTCGTGGAGCAACGCGAGGGACTGACAGCATATGCCGTTAACGGGACTCCCGTAGATTGCGCCAAACTTGGTATGGGAAAGCTAGTTGGAAACCGGAAACCTGACCTTGTACTAGCTGGAGTCAATCATGGCCTGAACCATGGCAACAGTGTGATATACAGCGGAACAATGGGCATAGTGTTTGAAGGAGTGATGGCTGGCGTGCCAAGCGTTGCCCTCAGCTATGATGACTATCGTCCTGATGCGACCTTTGACAAGTGTATTCCCGTGATGCGCCATGTAATAGATCGAGTACTGAGCAATGGATTGCCCAAAGATGTCTGTCTGAAT
>JAEEGL016099098.1_pt1 | contig 15062 bp, 11 predicted proteins | sample 9134231 | NCBI WGS metagenome assembly JAEEGL01 (sample SAMN16246548, study PRJNA631951) | gut metagenome | biome: gut microbiome; feature: rumen; material: fiber-attached | host: Bos | place: Iran: Karaj | collected 2018-10 | reverse complement strand
GTAGGCGTATACAATGATAAGGCGGGTAAGGAACATACATTGCTTGAGTATATAGGTTACGGGGGAACCGCTGTTTACTACATTACCGCATTGTTGTCCCAGAGGGACAGCCTTCTTAAGCTGATACTCATCCTGTGTATTGTTCTGGTTGCCATGCTTGCGGTATATGTTTTTACCTTTCCCAGATATGAAGGCGATCTTGTGATGAAGGCTTTCTTTGGTTTTATGTATGTTCCCGTGATGATGAGCTTTATATTCCTTACCCGTACCATGGAATGCGGGGCTTATCTTGTCTGGTTTATTTATGTTTCTTCATGGATTTGCGATACCTGTGCATATCTTGTGGGTATGAGGTTTGGCAAGAGGAAGCTTGCAAGCATGCTCAGCCCCAAGAAATCGGTAGAAGGCGCCATAGGCGGACTTGTCGGGTCGGCGGTTGTTGCGATCATATTTGCGGGTTTGTTTATGCAGCATTACGATATCGGAGGTACAGGTATTCTCCTGGGATTTGTAATAATAGGTATTGTGGGTGCGATAGCTTCACAGGTTGGCGATCTTGCGGCTTCTGCGTTTAAGAGGAACCATAACGTCAAGGATTACGGTGTGATCATACCGGGACACGGGGGCGTGCTTGACAGGTTTGACAGTGTTATCTTCACGGCGCCGATGATCTATTTCCTGGCCGCTGTTTTACTGGGATTTTGATCAGGGGAAGCAAACTGATTAAGATAAATCGGAAGAACAGAATAAATCATGACAGATCATAAAGAGGTTACAGTGATATGAAAACTTTGACAGTGCTTGGATCTACAGGTTCGATTGGAACACAGACAATGGATATTGTCAGGGCAAACAGTGATGAGCTCAGGATAGCCGCATTGGCTGCCGGATCCAACATAGAACTTTTGGAAAAACAGATACGTGAATTCAGGCCCGGTATGGCCGCAGTATTCGATGAGGAGAAGGCAGACCTGCTTAAGGAGAGAGTTCGCGATATTAATATTAAGGTCGTCGGGGGAATGGAAGGACTCCTTGAAGCGGCAAGTACAGATGAGGCAGACATTGCCGTGACATCCATGGTGGGAATGATAGGAATAAAACCCACTATAGCTGCCATAAATGCAGGCAAGGATATAGCTTTGGCAAATAAGGAGACTTTGGTATGCGCAGGCCATATCATTATGCCTCTTGCGAAGGAAAAGGGCGTGTCCATACTTCCGGTAGACAGTGAGCACAGCGCCATTTTCCAGTCTATGAACGGAGAAAACAGGAAGAGGATTGAAAAGATCCTGCTAACCGCTTCCGGAGGTCCGTTCAGGGGGAGGTCAAAGGAAGAGCTTCGGGATATGAAGGTCGAAGATGCCCTGAAGCATCCCAACTGGTCCATGGGACGAAAAATAACCGTTGATTCGGCAACGCTTGTTAACAAGGGACTTGAAGTAATGGAGGCAAGATGGCTGTTTGATGTTCCGACAGACAGGATACAGGTGGTTGTCCATCCGCAGAGTATCATACATTCCATGGTTGAATATGAAGACGGTGCGGTTATGGCTGAGCTGGGAATGCCTGATATGAAGCTTCCGATCCAGTATGCTCTTTTTTATCCCGACAGAAGATATCTTAAGACTGAGAGGATAGATTTCTTTAAGCTTAAAGAGATCACCTTTGAGGAACCTGATACGGAGACCTTCAGAGGACTCTCTCTTGCGCTTGAAGCTGCCGGTATCGGAGGAACGATGCCAACCGTATTTAATGCGGCAAATGAGCGTGCAGTGGCCATGTTCCTTGACAGGAAGATAGGTTTTCTCGACATTTATGATATCATAGAGAAATGCATGGACAATCACAGTGCGGTATCCTCGCCGGATATAGACAGGATACTTAAGGCCGAGCAGGATACCTATGAGTTTATTGAGAGCAGGTGGTAGTGTGAATTTTGTAAGCTTGTTATATACACTTTTGATCATATGTATAGTAGTAACCGTTCATGAGTTCGGACATATGATAGTTGCGAAATCAAACGGAATATATGTGAAAGAATTCTGGGTGGGTTTCGGACCCACCATCCTTTCATTTACCAGGGATGATACCCTGTTCTGCCTCAAGCCGGTACCGTTTGGAGGTGCCTGCATTTTTGAAGACGACCCCGAGTGTGAAGATCCGGACAGGCTTTATTCCAAGGCGAATGTATGGTCACGCATACTTACTACTTTTGCCGGACCTCTGTTTAATATAATACTTGCCTTTGCCTTCAGCGTTCTTGTTATATCACTGGCATGGAATACCGTAATAGTAACTACTGAGCTTAAGGATGTGACTGACGGGTCTCCCGCTTATGAGGCCGGGCTTCGGCCGGGAGATATCATCAGGGAATACAACGGACGTAATGTTGACCTTTCCACGGAAGTGATCATCTTTAATACTGTATGTAACGGTAATCCCGTCCGCCTGACTTATGAGAGAGAAGGGCAGCTGTATTCCGTCATGGTAAAGCCGGAGTATTCCGAGGAGTACGGAAGGTATCTGTTTGGTATAACCTTCGGAAAGGGCCTTGATCACATTTCATCCATGGATATACTTAAGTATTCGGTCTACTACGTCAGGATGAATATAAGGAGTACCGTGGACGGTTTGAGAGGATTGTTTCTCGGAAGACTCGGAATGGACAGCCTGAGCGGTCCTGTCGGTATGGCGGAGATAGTGGATGATGTATATCATGAGGCTAAGCAGGAGGGAATCCCTGCGGTCGTTCTCAGTATGCTTAATCTGGCCCTTATCATTTCGGCCAGTCTTGGTATCATGAACCTTCTGCCGCTTCCCGGTCTTGACGGAGGAAAGCTAATACTGTTGTTCATTGAGGCGCTCAGGCGTAAGCCCGTAAGCCGCGACAGGGAGGCGATAGTTAATTTTGTCGGTTTTGCAGTCCTTATGATAATCACAGTAATGGTATTATATAATGATATACTTAAGTTTGTAAGGAGATAGAAGAGGTTGGCGGCCTTTGATGCAATTGCGTTTATTGATCTTATCATTCTTATATTGAGTAACGATTCGGGAGCATTGTCCGCTGTCAGATGGCTGCTTGTCTGCTTTGTGATAGCTTTGACCATGAAGCCTTTATTCGAGTTCGACGGGCTGAAGCCTGTGGATGAGGGCTTCAGTATATCATTTGGACTTGGGCTCGCAGCTTCTTTTACCCTGACCTATTTCCTGTGTACCCTTACAGGCTGTCCTTTTAATTCGATCACCTGCATAGGGTGCCTTGTCTTTATTGCCTCTGCCATATTCTTTGTCAAAAGGAAGGCCGGGTATTGTTCACGTCAGAAAACAAGAGAATCCAATATTATAATACGAAAAAAGAGAGAGCGTTTCCTCATTGGATTTGCCGTATTTTCCCTTTTGTTTTTGATCGCATTCTGGGTTAAGGGATTTAAACCCCTGTTGGATCATCAGACAGAGCAGTTTATGGATTACGGTTTTATGACCGCAATGTACAGACAGCAGAAGATACCGTTTGAGGATATGTGGTTTCTGGGACAGAGTATCAACTACTATTATCTGGGGCAGGCTGTTGCCGTGTTTATCTGCCGCCTTGGCTTCGTCACACCTGAATATGGCTACAATTTTATGCTGTGTACTGTGTTTGCAGCACTTCTTATGACCGTATTTACGGTTGTGGAGGGCTTCCTTCGAAAGATCAGGGAAATGAACGGAGTGTGTGCTGTGATCGGAGGTGCAGCTGCGTCTTTAATGTGTACCTGTGGAGGAAACGGACATTGGTTAAAATACGGTCTTTTTGGTCCTCTGATCAACAGGATCATGGGTACTGCAGCCGGGGCCGCGTACTATTTCGCTGATCCGACTATGTATATCGGAAGTGAATATGGTGTGATAGATAAAGGCAAGCATGAGTTCCCTGCATATACAATGGTGCTCGGGGATCTTCATGCCCATGTGTGCAATATGCTGTTTACCATTCCTTTACTTGCGGTATTGTTTGATTATGCACTGGATGAAAGAGTCAATGCTTACCGGGACAAGGATGAAGAGAAGGCTTCGCCGGAAAAAACAGGATTTGATATAAGCTCTTATTTGAGAAAGGCGGTTAACAGGCATACGATAGCCATCGGAATACTTCTCGGGCTGTTTCAGGGAGTGAATTACTGGGATTTCCCGATGTATTATGTAATAGCGGGGGCAATAATTCTTTTTTGTGACATCAGAAGATACGGTTTTAAGGTTTCCACGATAACGAATGTCCTTTTAAAAGGGGCTGTTATCCTGCTGATCGGGGCAGTTACCATATTTCCGTTTAACCTTACATTCAACAAACCGGTGTCCGGGATACACTTAACGGACAGACATTCACCGCCTGACAGGTATTTTCTGGTCTGGTCCGTACATATCATAATACCGGTATCGCTTCTTATTTATGTGATAGCCGGCAGGATCATGAGAAACAGGAAGACAGCATCTTCCGCCGTGAAACGGTTTAATATACACGAGCTTGTGATGATTGCCGTGACCCTGTGCGGTCTGGGACTTCTGGCATTACCGGAGTTTATTTATGTAAAGGATATTTACGGTGATAATTTCCAGAGGTATAACACAATGTTTAAGTTGACCTTCCAGGGCTTTATACTGTTGTCGGTGATTTCGGGCATATGTATAGGGGTTTTCCTTAATAAAGGTCTTGAGAAGAAGAGAAGTGCAGGCAAAACAGCTCTGGCCACAGTTGGGATGTTGTATTTGATCGTTGCCCTGTTACTGTCAGCATATATTGGCAGCGCGGTAAAGATGTGGTTCGGAAACATTTTTGAAAAACAGAACAGATGGGACATCTCCTGTGTTAAGTTCATTTCATGGGATCCGCAGTATGATAATGTAAGGGAGGTTATCGCACTGTTGAATGAGGATCATTCCAGGAGTCTTCATTTGATGGAGGAAGCGGGAAGCAGTTATTCGCCCGAGAACAGGGTGTCTGTATTTACCGGAGCATCAATACCGGCGGGCTGGTACGTACATGAGTGGTTGTGGCATAATGACAGTGAGGTTGTTCATAAAAGACACGATGAGGTTCGTGATTTCTATTCCCTCGGAGATGAGGAATACTGCAGGGAGATTGTCGGGAAATACAAGATTGATTACATATATGTCGGTCCGAAAACACTTGAGAAATATGCTGTCAACTATGACGGCTTCTCAAATCTGGGTGATCATATCTGGGAGAGTATTGACGGTTCCTGTATGCTGATCAGGGTGAACAGGTAACGTCTCCTTGTTTATTATCGGCAGCCACGGTGTCATTGGATCCTGCGTTGCCGGTATGCGCGGCTTCACCTGCACGGGTGATCATCCCGAATATTATAAGTATAAGCTTTTCAATGATCACACTCAGCGTAAGGATGACCGCTATCCATGATAATATACCCGCCGTGTTCAAATATATCTTATCTCTGTAGAGCTGCTCGCCGATGCTTGACCGGGTCATACCTATCATCTCGGCAGCAATCCCCGAACCTATACCTATCCTGAGAGAAACGGACAGGGCATCGGCGGCTTTGTCAATTCCTTTCATCATTGCCTTGCAGATATACGGAAATACCGTTATCAGAACAGCAATGAAGACGGCATACGGGTTTTCAAGCCATATAAGCAGCAGTACAATAACAGCTGCACCGGGAACCGATCCAAGCAGACTTATAACAGGAGATAATACATCCTTTATCAGGGCAAAACGCCGGGACAGCATGGCAAATATACATGCCGAAAGAACAGCAGCCAAAAAGCCTGACAGTATTCTTAAAAGGGAGTTCGCTACGGCTTTCCAGAAAACAAGTGATGTAAGCATTCCGAACAACCCGGCAACAGTATCTGTCAGGGATGGTAAATATATCCGATTGTGTATTAAGGTGGAGGCGACCTGCCACAGTATCAGCCAAAAGAGCAGGATCACCGCTTTTTTTATAATAGGATTTTTCATAAACTATCTTCTCTGTATGAACAGGGCAAAAATGCGTGCATATGAATAATATACAGTGTTTTTTAACTAATTACAAGTATTATGAGCCTGTTCTGAATAGTTACAAAAATGTATAAAGAAGGACATGACGAGAAAAGTTGTGTATCTTGTAGAAAAAGGTTGAGTGGATACAATATTTGGTGTAAGATACAATACGGGAGTAGTCTGTTAATTCAAAAGATGTTATACCTATTTACCGTTCCGAACAGTTACACATCGGTTAGAAAATATGAAATGTCAGGATATGGAGCGCTATATCACTCTGTTTATAAATGATGAGCTGAGTGGAATGCGTATGAAGGAATTTATTGAGCATATCGAAGGCTGTCAGAGCTGCTTTGATGAGATGGAAACCAACTATCTGCTGAAGGAAGCTCTTATAAGGCTGGAAACAGAGGGATCTTATGATCTTCACGGTAATCTTATGACTAAGCTTAAGAATACCGGGAAATGTGTGGAAGTACATGAGATGATCACAATGATAAGACGCATTGTACTTATATGTGCAGGCATGGCCCTTCTGTTTGAGCTGGTCTTTGCATATGCATTTTACCTGTAGGATAAAATATGTTAAGGATGAATCTAAATGCTTAAAAAACTGGTTTTGATAGACGGAAACAGTATAATCAACAGGGCCTTTTACGGAGTCCCCATGCTTACCAGTCAGGAAGGTATCCATACCAATGCCATATATGGCTTCCTGAATATCATGTTCAGGATAATTGAGGAGGAAGCTCCTCAGTATCTTGCAATCGCCTTTGATCTTAAGGCACCGACCTTCAGGCATAAGATGTATGCTGACTATAAGGGAACAAGGAAACCCATGCCTGATGAACTGAGGGAGCAGGTGCCGATCCTGAAGGAGCTTCTTACAAAGATGCAGGTCTGTATTGTGGAACAGGAGGGATTTGAGGCCGATGATCTGCTCGGAACCCTTGCGAGGCAGGGTGAGGCATCCGGAATGGAGGTTGCGCTTGTTTCGGGGGACAGGGATCTTCTTCAGATAGCTACCGATCATATCAAGATAAGGATACCCAAGACCAAAGGCGGAAAGACCGAGATAGAGGATTACTATGCCGGTGATGTCCTTGAGAAGCACAGTCTTGAACCCCTTCAGATAATCGAACTTAAGGCATTGATGGGCGATTCCTCCGATAACATTCCGGGGGTTCCCAAGATCGGTGAGAAGACAGCCACCGAACTCCTGGTACAATACCATGACATAGAGAATTTAAAGGAGCATATCCCGGAGATTTCCAGGAAGAGTATAAGAGAGGCGCTGGAGAACCATTTCGGAATGGCCGTGATGAGTAAACAGCTTGCTACAATATGTATCAATGCAGATACAGGAATAACACTTGAGGACGCTTTAATTAAGGAAATGTATACACCGCAGGCCTATGAGCTTGTCAAGAGTCTCGGCCTTAAGCAGATAGCGAAGCGCTTCGAAGAAGCGGGTAGTGATCTGTCTGTCGGAAAGTCTTCAGTCAATGCAGTCAATATCGGACCGGATGAGCTTGAGGGTCTGCTTGATAAGGCATGCAATACAGGAAGGCTCGGTTTTGTCCTTAATATAGGTGAAGGTAATAAGGTCAGGGGACTTTCTTTAGGTATCGGAAGGGAAGAGGCATATTATCTTACGGTACTTACAGATGAACAGGAGTGCAACGTTATTTCAGCATTGTGCAGGCATATCATGGATGACGGGGAAGTGCTCTTTATTACCCACGGACTGAAGAAACAGCTTCATGTAATGCCGCAGGCGGCACAGATAGAGTATGCGGACAGGTTTAAGGATATGGAGATAGCGGATTACCTGTTAAATCCGCTGCTTAAGGATTACAGTGCCGACTGTGAACCGGAGCTTGCCGGTCATACTGCTCTGGTTTCGTATGATGACAGGGTTAAGAAGCTTGAAGAAGCTGATATGCTGAGCCTTTACAATGATATAGAGATGCCGCTTATCTTCTGTCTGTATGAGATGGAGAAATGGGGAATGCTGGTTAAGCCCGAAGCTCTTAAGGAGTATGGTGAGGAACTTGACGGGCAGATTAAGGGACTGGAGGCTTCAATACATGAAGCCGCAGGTGAGGATTTCAATATCAATTCCCCCAAACAGCTCGGTGATATACTGTTTGACAGGATGAAGATACCGGGTGGCAAGAAGAATAAGAACGGATACTCCACCTCGGCAGATATCCTTGAGAAGCTGGCTCCGGATTATCCGTTTGTAGCGGATATACTTAAATACAGAGGGCTTGCCAAGCTTAAATCAACCTATGTGGATGGACTGTATCCCTGTATACGCGAAGACAGCAGGATTCATTCTACCTTCCATCAGACTATCACGGCTACGGGACGCTTAAGTTCATCAGACCCCAATATGCAGAATATTCCCGTGAGGATGGAACAGGGAAGGCTTATAAGGAAGATATTTGTACCTGAAGACGGGTATATATTCGTAGATGCGGATTATTCGCAGATAGAGCTAAGGATAATGGCCCACATGTCGGGGGATGAGAAGCTTATCGAGGCTTACAATAAGGAAGCGGACATCCACAGGATAACGGCATCGGAGGTGTTTCATATACCCTTTGATGAGGTCACCGACCAGCAGCGCAGAAATGCCAAGGCCGTTAATTTCGGAATTATATACGGTATCAGTTCCTTCGGACTCAGCCAGGACCTGAGCATTTCCGTTAAGGAAGCGAAATCATTCATAAACAGATATTTTGAGACTTATCCAAAGGTGAAGGAATTCGTTGATTCACTGGTCAAAGGCGCTAAGGATAAGGGCTATGTCACAACGATGTTTAAGCGTCGCCGTCCGGTTCCCGAGCTGTCAAGCGGTAACTTCATGCAGCGCTCCTTCGGTGAGAGGGTGGCAATGAATGCTCCAATACAGGGAACCGCCGCCGATATCATGAAGATAGCCATGATAAATGTGCTGAAGCGTTTAAAGGCCGAGGGACTTAAAACAAGGATGATACTTCAGGTTCACGATGAGCTGCTGCTAGAGGCTCCGATAGATGAAAAGGATAAGGTGTGCGCCCTGCTGGTTGAGGAAATGGAGAAGGCGGCGAGCCTGTCCGTGCAGCTCAAGGCACAGCTTTCGACAGGAACAGACTGGTATCAGGCCAAGTGATCAGGCACTGGGGTGCAGGACCGGGAAAGCTGTATGGGATGGCTCGATAAAAATAGGTATATAACTGATGAAGATAATAGGAATCACAGGCGGTGTCGGGGCGGGAAAGTCAACTGTTCTTGACATCATCGGGGATAGCTGTAACTGCTGTATCATCATTGCTGATAAGGCGGCACATGAGGTTGAGCGAAAAGGACAGAAATGTTACGAAGAACTGGTAGAGCTTCTGGGTGATGATATACTGGGAACAGACGGTGAGATAGATAAGAAGGCAATGGCGGCGCGTATCTTTGATAAAGATAACAGGGAGCTGCTTGAGAGGGTAAATGCCATCGTTCATCCGAGGGTTAAGGAGTATATACTGGGTATCATTGATGAGCACAGAGCAGAGGGCGATGTGGACTGGCTGTTTATAGAGGCGGCATTGCTTATAGAGGATGGTTACAAGGATATCTGCGATGAGCTGTGGTATGTATATGCCGATGAAGAGGTGAGAGCAGACAGGCTCAGGGCAAGCCGGGGATATTCCGATGAGAAGATAAGGGATATCATGGCAAGCCAGAAGGATGATGCGGAATTCCGTGCTGCCTGCGACCGCGTTATCGTGAACAACGGGGATATGGATGCCACCACCCGGTCGGTGAAGAGGTTGTTAAGACAGGACGTGTCATCAGAGTGTGTATGCAAATTTTGATTTAATGAGACGTATTGTTTTACGTTTAAATATAAATTTAAGCGAGGAGAGATATGGAAGAGGAGAAGAAGAATCCTGGGCAGCTTGTTTTCGGACTGGATATCGGAACAAGAAGTCTTGTGGGTACAGTAGGTTATAAGACTGGTGAGAAGTTCCATGTGGTGGCGCAGTGTGTAAGGGAACACGAGTCAAGATCGATGCTTGACGGGCAGATCCATGATATAAATACCGTAGGCCGGTCGATAGCGGATGTCAAACAGAAGCTTGAGAATCAGATAGGCAAGACACTTAATGAAGTATGTATCGCGGCCGCAGGCCGTGTCCTTAAGACGGTCACCACCACTGCGGAGATTGAATTCCCGGAGGATAAGACGGTTGATACAGAGGACATACACAGTCTTGAAATGCTTGGTGTGGAGAAGGCGTTTGAGGAGCTTACAAGTGAGAACCAGTCAGAGACCAGATTCTACTGTGTAGGTTATACCGTTGTCCATTACTACATGAACGGTCTTCAGATGGGTGTTCTTGACAAGCATAAGGCAAGGCGTATTTCGGTTGAGCTTATTGCAACCTTCCTTCCTGATGATGTCGTTGACGGACTGTACAGAGCCGTGGAGGTGGCGGATCTTCAGGTCGCAAATCTTACCCTGGAGCCTATAGCAGCCATTCAGGTTGCCATACCCGAGAGCTTCAGGATGCTTAATATAGCACTGGTGGATGTGGGAGCCGGAACGTCGGATATATCCATCACCAAGGACGGAAGCATAGTCGCTTACGGCATGATACCGATGGCAGGCGATGAGCTCACGGAGGCGATAGTCAAGAACTGCCTTGTTGACTTTACAACGGGTGAGGAGATCAAGACCTCATACGGCAAGAAGGTAATTAAATACAATGACATCATGGGCATACAGCAGAAGATAACCTCTGAGGAGATAGACAAGATCGTTGAGCCTGTTGTTAAGACCATGACGAAGGAGATCAGCGATAAGATCAAGGAGCTTAACGGTGATGAGCCAGTAAGCGCTATCTTTGTTGTAGGCGGAGGCGGCAAGCTCCCGATATTTGCGCAGATGCTCGCGGACGAGCAGGGTATCAGCAGACAGCGCTGCGCACTTCGCGGCGAGGAGGTACTTAAGGAGATCGATTACCAGATAGAGGATCCCAATATGGATTCAATGTTTGTTACGCCGATAGGTATCTGCCTTAACTTCTATGATTCCAAGAATAACTTCATATACGTTAACTTCAACGGCGAACGTGTCAAGCTGTACGATAACGGTCATCTTATGGTCGTGGATGCCGCTATACAGGCCGGCTTCCCGAATGAAGGCCTGTTTCCGAAGAGAGGTGCGGCTCTTGACTTTACACTTAACGGAACGCCTCATATGATCAGGGGCGAACTGGGTGAGACTGCCGTGGTAAAGGTGAATGATGAGGAAGTCAGCATCAATTCGGCGATAAGGGCGGGCGATAAGATAACCGTAGTGGAATCAACCGCCGGTGAGCCCGCAAAGGCACAGATCAACAAGCTTAAGGAATATGAAGCCACGCTTACGGTTATTGTGAATGATACGCCGGTTTCACTTCCGAAATACGCTGAGGTTAACGGTGAGCTTGAATCCGGATATTATGAGATCCGGGAGAATGACAATATCAGGCTGCTTGATTATTATACTGTCGGACAGATCGCTTCCTTTATGGATGTTACCCTTAAGGACGGCATGAATATATATGTTAACAACAAGCTGGCGGACAAAGATACGCTTGTTTACAGCAACTTCTCGATAATATGGACTTTAGAGGAACTGAGCCTTTCGGATGTTGATAAGGAAACGGATTATTTAAGCTACGCAGATCTGCCGGGAGATGATGAAGCCGGGCAGGAGGAAGCTTACGAAGAAGGCGGGGATATATCCGGGGAAATTCAGGAGGCGGATGAAGCCGGAACTGTGGATGAGCAGGGAGCGGGTAATATATCCGATGATAACGAAGCGGCAACCGGCGATATAATGGAGGATACTCTTCGGGCACTGAGGCAGGTCAGCGCCGATCTCGGAATTGATGATGTGAAGGACGAGCCTGCTTCGGATAAAAATGATGAGGGTGACGGAAACAGTGCGGATAATACCGCATCAGGCATGAGTATAGTGGTTAAGGTAAACGGTAAAGATGTCAAACTGACGGGTAAGAACGATTACATCTATGTGGATGTGTTTGAGTTCATTGATTTTGATCTGTCAAAGCCGCAGGGACGTGCTGTGGTAACCAGGCTTAACGAACGGACGGCGATTTTTAATGAGCCCATTAAATCAGGTGATGTTATCGAGATATATTGGGAGTAGATGTACGAGGAAGGGGAGAAATAATGCGACTTTGCAGTATAGCGAGCGGAAGCAGCGGGAACTGTATCTATGTGGGAGATGACAATACCCACCTTATAGTGGATGCGGGGATCAGCGGCAAACGGATTGAGGAAGGGCTCAATTCACTGGGAATTAAAACAGAGGAACTTGACGGCATCCTTATCACACACGAGCATTCGGATCATGTTTCGGGACTGGGAGTGCTGGCAAGGCGTTACGGGATACCTATGTACGGAACCGGGGGGACGATCAATGCGATCAAGAGCATAAAGTCACTGGGACAGATACCGGATGAATTGTTTAAGGTGATCAGGGCGGACAGTCCCTTTATCGTGAATGAGCTCAGGGTAAATCCCGTGAGGATAAGCCATGACGCCGCGGAACCGGTTGCCTACAGGATAGGAAACGGGGATAAGGCAGTCGGTGTCCTGAGTGATCTTGGGAAATATACGGATTATACAGTGGACAGTTTCTTTGGCGTTGATGCGCTGCTGCTTGAAGCCAATCATGATGTTAATATGCTTCAGGTGGGTAAATATCCGTATCAGCTTAAGTGCAGGATACTTGGTGATAAGGGGCATCTGTCCAATGAAACATCGGGTAGGCTGCTCAACAGGCTGCTGCACGATAATCTTAAGGCTGTATTCCTGGGACACTTAAGCCATGAGAACAATCTGGCGGAGCTTGCATATGAAACTGTACGTCTTGAGGTGCTCATGAGTGACAATAAGTATAAGCCGGAGGATTTCAGGATAAGGGTGGCTGCAAGAGACAGGATAAGTGAGCCTGTTACGGTATAGATGAAGCAGTGTTGATTATATAATAGTAACTATGACATGAGGAATTGGTATTATGAAGAAAACAATAATTACGGTAGTAGGTAAGGATGCTGTAGGTATTATTGCAAAGGTATGTACATATCTTGCAAATAACAGGATCAACATACTTGATATATCACAGACTATAGTCCAGGGATATTTCAATATGATGATGATCGCCGATATGAATGATTCAAGTAAGCCCTTCGGTGATGTTGCGGATGAACTTGAACAGATCGGCGAGGAGATAGGCGTGGTGATCAAGTGCCAGCGCGAGGATATCTTTAACAGCATGCACAGGGTGTAGGTGGGACAATGATCAACATATTTGAAGTAAATGAAACAAATGAGATGATCGAGAAGGAGAACCTTGATGTCAGGACCATAACCATGGGCATCAGCCTTCTTGACTGTATAACGGACGATCTTGAAAGACTTCGCTCCAATATATTCAATAAGATAATATCAAAGGCAGAGAACCTTGTATCGGTCGGTAAGGAGATAGAACGTGAATACGGTATCCCGATAGTCAATAAGAGGATATCGGTTACACCGATCGCCCTTATAGGTGCATCGGCATGTAAATCCCCCCGGGATTTTGCAGCCATCGCACAGACTTTGGATGAAGCCGCAAAGAAGGTGGGAGTTAATTTCATCGGAGGATATTCGGCACTTGTTTCAAAGGGGATGACGAAAAGTGAAGAAGATCTTATCAGATCGATCCCCATGGCATTGTCCGGTACATCCCTGGTATGCAGTTCCGTTAACCTCGGTTCGACAAAGACCGGAATAAATATGGATGCCGTAAGGCTTATGGGTCAGATAATAAAGGAAACCGCAGAGGCTACAAAGGAAAGCGATTCGCTTGGCTGTGCCAAGCTTGTGGTATTCTGCAACGCTCCGGATGACAATCCGTTTATGGCCGGGGCATTTCACGGAGTTACGGAAGCGGATACAATAATAAATGTCGGAGTCAGCGGTCCGGGTGTTGTAAACACGGCACTTAAAAAGGTAAGAGGTGAGAGCTTCGAGGTATTGTGTGAAACGATAAAGAAGACAGCCTTCAAGGTTACAAGAGTCGGCCAGCTGGTTGCAGGTGAAGCCTCCAGACGCCTTAATGTACCGTTCGGTATCGTGGATCTGTCGCTTGCGCCCACACCCGCAATAGGAGACAGCGTGGCTGATATCCTGTGTGAGATCGGTCTCGAGCATGCGGGAGCACCAGGTACAACTGCAGCCCTGGCACTGCTCAACGATCAGGTTAAAAAAGGCGGTGTGATGGCATCATCATATGTCGGTGGTTTAAGCGGTGCATTTATCCCTGTCAGTGAAGATCAGGGAATGATAAATGCGGTGGAAGCCGGCAGCCTTACACTTGAGAAGCTTGAAGCGATGACCTGTGTATGTTCGGTCGGTCTTGATATGATAGCAATACCCGGAGATACAAAGGAAACCACGATCTCCGGTATTATAGCGGATGAGATGGCAATAGGCATGGTCAATCAGAAGACCACGGCTGTAAGGGTAATCCCGGTTATAGGCAAGTCGGTAGGAGAGAGGGTGGAGTTCGGAGGACTGCTCGGATATGCTCCGATAATGCCCGTGAATCAGTATTCCTGTGAGGCATTTGTTAATCGTAAGGGCAGGATACCCGCACCGATACACAGTTTTAAAAACTGAAAGTTACCCTGACACCACCATTGTGTGTTCATATTCTGAGATAAAGGACTGTCTGCATTTGGAGCAGGCAGTTTTTTCATATATATCATCAGCATATATACCTTCACGGAACATCCTGACGGCCAGATCCAATCGTGAAATATCTTTGTTCGAAAAATTTTCTTTTTTGGAACCGCAGCCATAAAAGGCCCTGATCACGGTCTCATGATCTGCATTCTTTGATATTACCGGAATTAAAGCGTTGTGTTTGAGCTGATGCATAAGCTCTGCGGCATCCTTTCTGAAGCCAAGCGGCTTTATGTAGTAATTCCATCCGCTCCCGGTATATTCTCTCATG
>JAEEGL014064723.1_pt1 | contig 15062 bp, 17 predicted proteins | sample 9134231 | NCBI WGS metagenome assembly JAEEGL01 (sample SAMN16246548, study PRJNA631951) | gut metagenome | biome: gut microbiome; feature: rumen; material: fiber-attached | host: Bos | place: Iran: Karaj | collected 2018-10 | reverse complement strand
TCATAAAATTTAACTTCCTTATGAGTTATCTCTTTAATTTTATCAAGTACTTCTCTTTTACTATTGCTAAAATTATCAAGTCCAATTACATCGAATCCATTTTCAAGTAATTCTACACAAGTATGGCTACCTATATAGCCTGTTGCTCCTGTTACTAAAACTTTCATTTATTTACCTTCTTTCTTGTTAGATAACGCTAACATTGATTTTAATATTGTTATTACATATTCACTTGTTTCTTTATCAAGACTTCTTATTGTTTTAAATATATTAATTAGATCTTTAAAAGTAATACTAATATCTGATGTTTTTTTATAATCAATTACCTTAAAAGCTGCTTCAAAATATGCTTTAAATTTCTCTCTATCAACACCTTCTAATTGAGTAGAAGTTCTTCTATGCAATTCTTTACTCATGTTGGATAATTTCTCATGTTCAAATTCTACTCCATCAGTATTCCAAAATATCGGATAGTGTACATTTATTGCATGTGCACTAGTACTTATAATTTCATACTCATTATTAAACATAAGTACACCTATATATGAATTAGAAGGAACTATATTAATAAGTTTTTTACTCATCTTCTTATATTCAATTGAATCATAATCTTCCTTCATAAAACCTGGTCCATCAAAATTAACTACTTTTTTAACTTTCTTAATTTTGAAGTTATTTAATTTCATAGTACTATACATAGCAAGATTTCCACCTTTAGAATGACCAACCACATGTACCTTTTTATCAAAGAAGCCAATGTTCTTATCTAAATATTCTTTTGCTAAGACTTGCGTATATGTAGGAGTTTCATACATTAATCTAAAGTTTTCTATCCAACCAATTATACTTCTATCAGTACCTCTAAATGAAATAATTTTATTTCTATTAAATATACAAGTCATTGCTCCAAATTGTGTTTCTTTATCTATTTGATTAACAAAGTTTCTAAACTTCATTTTACTATATCTTTTAGACCCTTTAATAATCTCAATAAGTTCTCTAATTTTAGGGACCATATAATCATTAGATTTAGAAACATTACATTTAATAATTCTATTACACATTTCATCAAAAGAAATAGTTTCATTGAAACTCTTTAGTGGAATATATACAAGTATTGCTAGTAATAAATTATCTATATTATTCCATGGTATTTCTTTAATAGTTAAATCTTTATAATATCTTAGATAATCATATATTGTATACATATTACACCTCTATATAATTATATCATTTTACATTAAAAAAACCTATTAGTTTTACTAATAAGTATATTTATTAAATGAAAGATATTCATTTTCATCATCATCCATAATCCAATAACCAAATGTTCCAGTTATCTTATAAGGTTTTTCAAATTTTTTAAATTTTAAATATCTAGTATTCATTGCTTTAGCGTTATTAGAAATAGAAGCGGTTATGTGAGGAATCACATCTTTTGCTAAATAGTATTTATTTAACTTATTTGGTAATTTTACACTAAATCCACTATTTTTCCCATCATTTCCATAACCAATAAGTTCAATTACAAATTTATGGCCAACTATATCATTAAATATCTCTTCATTAGTTGGCTTGTATTTGAAAGTACAATGAATTTTATCATTAACGCATTCTAATTTATTTTCTTCTAATGAATGAATGTAATCTTCAGTTGCATTATCAAAAAATAGTCCTTCATACTTCAACATATACTATACCTCTAATCTACTAGTTCTGAATCTTGAAAAAGAATAATATTATCTACATTAGCATCTATTTTCTTTAATACTCTAATGTCATCATCTATAACTATCATTTGTTTATTAGTTTCATAGTTTTTAACAAATAACATTTTCATTTCAGATGAAGATTCATCTTTATTACCATGTTTAGATAATATATGAACATCTTCTTCTTTAAAAAATGGAGCATTTTCTTTCAACCACTGTTTCTTTTCTTCTATTTGAAAATCTTCTCTACATACAGATAATATATGTAATTCAAGGTTATTTAATGAAGCTATTTTTTCAAGTGTTCTTATATTGCTAATTAATGGTCTTTTATTAGCAAAATCTAATGGTTTACCATATTCATATGAAGCAATTACGCCATCCATATCCACAAATAATATTGATTCTTTATCTTTACATAATTCGTTTATTAAATTATAAAAATGCATATTTTCATCCTCTCATTTTTTTCTTTTTTAATACTATTAATACTATCGTTATAGTAACTAAAATAATCGCAAAAATAATTGACCATGTACTAATAATACCTTCGCCTATTTCAATGTAAGCTACCTTTTTACAATCATTTATTCCATATTCCCAAGTATAATAATCACTAACTTTATCTGCATTACTGTTACGAACTTTAAATGGAATTTTTACATTTATTTTAATAGTATCATTTGTTACAAATTCACCGCCATCTGAAAACAAAAACAAACATTTATCATAGTCAGGTTCAAATGATATTTCACTATCTGATACTTTTATATTTCCAAAGTAACTACTTATTTCACTATTATCATGTAAGTTAATATATTTATCAAAATGTCTAAGAATAGTAAGTTCATTTTCATCAACATCATAACTATAATTACTAGATGATATTGTATTTTCAATAAGTTCGCTAGCAGTTACTGAATCATAGTATGCTGAATAATTGTCAATTAATACTTTCTCATCACTACTGTTATCCTCATTTATAGTTAATGTGTATTCTGCATTACATCCTACCAAAAAGAAAGATATTAATAATAAAAATATAATCTTTTTCATATTCTATTCTCCATTTTTAATAGGTCTAATACATGCGAGTGGCATAGCAGTCCTATAGACCTTATCTATTGCTCTATATCTAACTATATGGTCTTGTTGGTTTGAATCAACTATCATATGTTTGCCATCTTCAAATCCGGTATATATAACTACGTGTTTTACACAATCATTATTTCCATAACTATAAAATATAACATCTCCTGGTTTGCAATCACCTGGAAAACTTTGCACAGATAGTGCAAGAGTAGAAGCAGAGGCTGGTCTTTCCCACACTACTCTTCCTTTTTCTTTATATTTTAAATACATTCCATATGAACCACGTGATTTTCCATCACAATGCCCAGAAGCTTTTGCTATATCATCTTGTAGATAATCAAGTGGTTTTAATACTTTATGTTTAACAAATCCACTACAATCAGTTCCAACATCCTTATTTATATATTTTTTAGCTTCATCAACTATAATCATATTACCTTGATATGAAGAAGAACCTCCACCGATATCTTCCTCCTCTTCTTCATTATTCTTATCTATTATTTCCTTTATATCTTCAAGTCTTCTCATATATTCATTTTTCTTATCTAAATCTTTAATATTATCTAAGTAACCTAATGCATTAAAATAATCAGAATATTTTAAACTATCTTCTGCTTTCTTAATAAGACCATCTATATTATTATAATATTTAATTGCTATTTCATCACTTGATAATCTAACCAAACATTTAGAATATGGGGTACTTGCCATAGATAGTCTAGCTATCATAATAACAATAGTCGGAATAAGAAAGATTAAAGTAGCCGCTATCATATTAGAAATAGAACTTTTAAATACCTTTTGAATTTCTCCTTCATCATGAGAAGAAACTGCTCTCATAAATTTAATCATCAAAAAGATAATTAAAATAATTGGTACTGCTACTTTAATAATATCTATAAGTAATAATATTTTACTAATAACTTCTAAAGCAGAAGGGCTATCACAAATACTTAGTATCATCATATAAATCACATTAATATTTTATCATTTATATAAAAGAAAAGAAAGTTATTGATTAAACTTTCTTTCTAATAATTTAATTGGTATTGATCTATCAGTAAGTATACTGGATATTGATAAATCATTATGTATATCATAAATAATATCTGCTACTTGTTTAGAACAGTCACATACATGTAACCATGGTTCTTTTCTATATTCTTCTGGTATATAAGATAAATTACTTACATATACACCATCTAATTTATGTTCATCATAATATTTTCTAAAATCCTTAATACCTCTTGTAAATAATGCATAAGTTACCATTAAATAAATATGTGATGCTCCTTTGTTATGCAATGTTTCAATAGTATCAAACATACTACCACCACTTGATATCATGTCATCTACTACTATAGCAGTTCTTCCACTTAAACTAGAGTGTCCCATATAATCATGACCTATAACAGGATACTTCCCATCTTCAAAATGATTATAATCTCTTTCTTTAGTAAAACCTCCAGCATCTCTATCTATATATTTAACATTAAATGAGTTTAAATATATATCTCTTCTTTCATCAGCACCACTATCAGGAGCAATAAAAACCATTTTATTAAATTGTTCTTTAGGAGTATCATTTATAAATTGTTCTAATATTGTATTAGTAACAAAGAAATTATCAAATTCTATTTTACGAGTTGCTTGTTCTACACCAGGATCATGAGCGTCAAATGTTATTAAACTCTTCATACCAGCCATTTCATCTATTTCAGCAAGAGTCGCAGCACAAGAAAGAGGTTCTCTTGTTTTCTTTCTATGTTGTCTACCATTATATAAAAGAGGCATTACTATATTAACTTTATCAGCATGTCTATTACTAGCATTAATACCATCTTTTAATTGTTGTATTAAATCATTTGGACTAGTATGATTATAAAATTCATGCATTTTATATGGGATACTATAATTACCTATATCAGTTAAAAAGAATAAATCTTTTCCTCTAATAGTTTCTTTTATTTCTACTTTAGAATGCCCATCTTCAAAGAAATACTCATTAATTGGTACTAAAAAAGTATATTTATTACTGTCATAATTATACATATCAAGCAAATGTTTATCTACTTTCTTTCCAAGTTCAAGTGCACTTTTAAATGCAATAAGTCTTAATTTTTCTTTCTCTAATTGTTCTTTCATATTACCTCCAACAACAAAAAAAGAGTACACAAAATACTCTTATCTTTTAAATATTTTTAAATCACTCATAATATTCTTCATATTATCACTACCTATTATAAGAATAACATTATATTAATATTTTTTCAAGTTATCTAGATCTTCTATTATTCTTAATATCTTTTTTAACTTTTTTCAGTACTTGCTTTATTTCTTCAAAAAATTCTATAGTAGGCTCTTTTAAACTACGATTAAGTTCTAGAAATTTATTATTCAAATACACATAACTATTATGATAATTATCTTCTAAATAATGAAGTAATCTATGTGAAGAAATTGTGAGTAATGCATAATTACTAACATCACTTTCTCCACCATCTTCTTTTTTAACTATATGATGACATGTTAAATCAGATAGAGATTTTATTTCATCCCCCATCCAGTCCACTTTATTAGTATTAAATATTATCATCATTAATTCTATAGTTGTTTTCATTATTTCATCATTTCCAAATATATTTTCTCCTTATCAAAATATATATCTTTAGTATCATTATATAGCTTACTAATAAGTTCAATTTTATCAATAAACATACTTGTATGAGGATTACTCATTTCCTCAAATTTATGTGATAATTTTTCTTTTCTTTCTTTACTAATATTCTTTAAATTATCCCCATTTTCATTAAACCATGTATCTATTTTAGCATTTTTAACAATTTGAACCTTTTCTGCAAGATTTCCAATAGCTTTACCAGCACTTCCTATTCCAGATATAATATTTCCTTGAATAGATTTATCTGCATTCTTTTGTATATACTTTAAAGCACTTTCATAACCATTAATATATTCTTTGGTTAAATTATCTAATTCATTCTTTTTTAAAAGTAGATAATCTTTATTAAAGTTTTCAAGCAACATTACCTCTAAAAAAGTAGCAAAACTATAAATATATAAAGATAATCTATAATATGTAAAATCATGCTCTATTTTATTTTGATTAGTATCAATAGTTTTATTAGTCATTAAGAAACTATTTTTAGACGTTTCATCTTTAATTTGTTTAATATAAAATTTAATATTCTTTAAAGCAGTTCTTTCAATATCCATAACATATTTATGATTATTATGTATATATTGATCATCTTGCCAATTATATTTATACTCATCAATTATATTACATAATGTTTTAATATCGGCTTCTATCTCAGATTCTTTATCATTTTCTAAAAAATTCAAAATATCTTGACTAATCTCTTTAATTTCAATTATTTGCTTTTCTATTTCAAATAAAACTATAGTCATCATTATGGTAGCAGGATTAAATCCTAGTTTTTTTAACTGTTTAATTTTATTTTTATTCTTAGGATCATTCCAATAATCTATAATTGATTTATAATTACTAAGACCATTTAATTTATAAAAACTTTTACCATCTACATTTTGAAATAGACTGGAAAACTCCTGAAAATGATTATTTAATTTAGTCATATCATTTAGATACACACTAAAACTGTTGGATTCTATTTTATTTTTATCTACATTTGATAAAAGATATTCTGCTTCTTCTTGAGTAGTTTCAAATACTTTCTTTTCTTCTTTTTTATTTTCTTCTTTTTTAAATATATCAAATATTCCCATAATTACTCCCCTACTGATGTTCTGCTATACATTTTTTAGTTTGATCATATATATATTTTGATCCAGTTTTAGTATAGTGTATTCCATCTTTATCTATATAACCGCTACTTGCCCATTCATCAAGTGATATTGATCCATACACATCGCAATAATATACTTTAGCATCAGGATTATTACTTTTGATTTGAGGAATGCAAGTATTCTTCATATAATTGTTGAATTTTTCCACTTTGGCATTAGTATTATCATCTTTGTATGCCGTTACTTTTTTCTCATCAAAAGGGTTTACTGACACTATATATAATTGATTTTTACTATCAATACTTTTTACAAAGTTTTCATATGAATCGCAAAATCCTTTGCTTGCTCTTTTTGCATTAGCTCCATAGTTCACAGTTACTGCATACGTTTTATTAGAATTCTTTTTTATTTCGCTTTTAGCACTAGCCATATGTGATTTAAAATAATCATCATAACCAGTACTATATCTTGCATAAATGCTCTCTTTAGAATCATCGAATCCTAAATAACTCTTTAAGTTTTTATATGCTTGTACTCTTGAATCTCCTAAATGAATTATGTTTATGTTATCTAAATTTTCATTTGATGTATTTCCTGAATCATCTATTCTACTTCCGGTAGTTAAATTTCTGCAATCATATACATGTGCATCTTTATAACGAAATGCAAGATCATGTCCAGATTTTAATGCTTCAACCATACCAGGAATATCTCTTCCTTCAGCTGCTGCTTTTTTCATAACATCTAGAATACCAGAGCTAACATTATATCTTACATCTATTAAATCACCATTGCTATCTACAAGAAGAAAATACCTAGTAGCATCCATTACTGAATCTATTTTTTCTTTAAATTCTCCAGATTCATATCTACTTCTAAATAAGCTTTCTCTATAGTTTTGTGCACAACTTCCAGCAGTATAATATAGTAAAGGTAATGCAACATTTGCTTCACCTCTTCTTACTTGACGTGGTACTAAACTACGGAAAATAACTCCAGTATACATTACAGCAAATGTTTGTAACATATTATCAGTTGAATAATTAGGAGGTATTTCTCCAAAGAATAATCCTTTCCTATATTTAGAAAAAGGAATATTTTCTTTTGCTTGCCAATTTCCACTAATGAATACAGCTCCACCCGGTAAATCACTGCTAGGATTTTTATATTGATGTGTATCTGTACATGTTTGTAAATGAACCTTAGTAGTATTTTCATTAAATATATATTCGCATGCAGTTTTTATTTGATCAGTTATAGGAATATCTTTTCCATACCCAGTTGTAACAACTATATTTTGTTCTGCTTCCTCTTCTTCTTTTAGTAATTCTTCTATCATTTCATTTACTTTTTCTAAACGTGCACTATATTCTTCTCTTTTACTAGCATCTTTAATATTAGATAAATAAGTTAAAGCATTAGAATAGTCACTCATAACTAAAGATTCCTCTGCTCTTACAACTAGAGCATCTTCTTTTCTAATATACATATCAGCAATCTCATCACGAGGAATTGTTTTTATGCAATTTTTATAATCGCTATTAGGAAAAGATAGTGAAACTACTATATTAACTATAGTAGGAATTAAAAATATAAGAACTGCAGCGACAATATTACCAATTGATGACTTTAATGTATTCGAAAGACTATCTTCTCCGCTAGATATTACTTTCATAAATTTTAAAGCCAAAGAAATAATCAGTACTATAGGTACTGCTATACGTATTATGTTAATAAGCAAATTTATCTTACTTATTATTTCCAAAAATTTTGGCTCACTACATATACTTGCTATCATATTATCACTGAAATAATTTTAACATAAATTATACAAAATAAAAAGTAAAAGAACTTATCTTTTACTTATCTTGTTAATAATAATACTAGGTAAAAAGCTGCAATAATTATCAATACCCATATTATAAAACTCATAAATCCTTTTGACTTTTTCATATTAATCTATATACTCCCATTTAATTTCAATATTTTTATTTTTAGCACGTATCATATTACTAATTAACTTTTGAGCATTCTCATCTGCTTTTTCAAGTAATCCAGCCTTTAATGCAGAATTCTTACCTTTCTCCACCATTGCATCTTCTAATGCATGCCTTTCAGTGCCATCAATTCTACTAAACCAGCTTTCATCGTCTAAATAAGATACATATGTATTTGGTACTTGATGTGGTTTATACACTGTTGCATGAGGTAACTTTATTGTTACGCTTTTTCCATCTTCAGAATAATCAGGTTTTATTTTGGCAAAATCAACTGCTGCAGATACCTCAATATCTAAACTAAATATTATTCTACTTGTTGTAAAAGGTATATGTATTTTTTCAAATAGTTTTCTATCTTCTTTACTATCTTCAAGTATTCTTCCATACCATTCTTGAGTAACAAGCATTCCAACGTTTTTAAATCCAAAATCTAAAATAGTTTCACGATGCACAGTATCATAAGAGAACTTGATTGCTACTGCAAAAACAATAACTAAGAGTACACCCACTATAACTTTTCTAATAGTTCTAGGAATCCTTTTAAAAAAATTTTTCTTCTTTTCCTTAACTACAACTTCCTTTTCTTCATTTTCCATAATAATACAACTCCTAATTCCAAAAAAAATTATATCATAATTACCATATAAAAGGAATCAATTTATACTTAACTTTCTTTTTATACTCACTATATCCTTTTAAATCATTTTCTAATACTTTTTCCTCATTTTTAATTCTTATACTAATAATAAATGGATATACAAGAAATATAACAAATGATATTAATGAATCTAATATAAGTGGCATTGATAAAAACAAAAATATAGTAGCAAAATACATAGGATGTCTTACTATTCCATATAAACCGGTATCGACTAATTTTTGTCCTTCTTCTACTCTAATAGTTCTTAAAAGATAAGAATTTTCTCTTAATACTTCTGCATACAAAATATAAGATAATATAAATATAACTGAAGCAATAATAATAACTATTCTAGGTAAATGTATCCAATTAAATCTATAATTTAAACCTGATATAACAAATCCAAGAATAAACATAATACCACTAAGTAATATAACTATTTTTTGTTCCTTTTCTTCTTCCTTAGCATCTAATCTACTTTTTAATAATTTAGGATTTTTAATCATCATTATTATTCCAGCCAAAATCATTGGAATAAATAAAAGTCCCATAAATAACCAACCGTTATAATAATTAAATGAACCAGCAGGAACAAATAATAAAACTCCTACTAAAAGTATTCCAAATATAACTTTAATTAAAGCTGATAATAATAATTTAAAACTCATAAAAACCTCTTATGAAATCCATGCCCATAATCTAAACTTATTAAATAACATAAATTCTTTTCCAGTAACACCAATAAATACTAAATCATCATGCGATTTAGGATCTTTATAGTATCTCATTTTAACTTTATAACAAATACTATAGTATTCCATCTCTATTTCTTCACCAATATTAATACATTCAACACAATATTTAGTTCTGTCTGTTATTATTAATGGTAAAGCAGTATCATTGCTTTTAAGTCTTATACTTTCTTCACAAATATATATTAAAAATAAACCAACTATAATAGATAACGTTATTAAAACTATTTTCCAAGTTTTCATATTATCTCCTTCAACTCTTCTATTTCTTTTTTCAATATCATTTATTCTATTTTCTAATTCTTGTATTTTATTATCCATAATTTTTTCTCCTATCTTTGAATTTCACTTTCAAATGGTTCTCTATAATCTCTCATTAGAGAAGTTATTTTTTTAAAATAATCTAAATATTTTTTTGAATTTTGTAAATACGTAGCATTTTCATATCCAAAATTAGCATATGATGCTCTTTTTAGTAATCCCATACTTTGTACAATTTGAAAAAATGCTGGCATTTGATTATCTTTAGTATATTCATCGATTATAGAATTTAAAAAGTTTGGATTTAATGCTCTTTCAGAAAGAAGATTTAGTGATAGCATATCATTATGTTCTTTTCCTATTCCTCTTAATGTTCTTGCAAACATAATTGCTGGTTCCTGTAATTCAGCATAAAAATCATAGTTAGAATGAAATACTTCACCATTAAATAAGTTCCTACTAACTCGATTATCTAAATTAGGTCTTTTTTTATTAGAAAAATCATATGCAAAATTTTCTGCTCTATTTTGAGTTATTGCTTCATCTAACATAGAAAATCCATCATATATTAGCTGGGCTTGATCTCTTGATAGAATACCTTCAGCTATTAGGCTATTAGCATAACTTACAGCTCTATTCATCCAATGACTATTTACTATATGTCCTAATTCATGGGCCATATATAATCTTATTCTTTCTTCACTTGTTAAATTTCTATTACCAGTCAAATCAGGATTAACATAGACAATTTTATTCTTATCCTGTGCTTCACCATATATTCCTCTTTTATTAGTAGGAAGCACTGCAACTGTTCTTACCTTATTCATAATAGTATTAAGAATATGATTGAACATATGTGGTGACTTTTTATAATTATAATATAAATATTCCTCTACGTTTTGTATAAGTCCTGCTAATGCATTAGAATCTTTTTCTTTATTTTTAATTTGACCGCTTCTTAATTGTTGTTGAAAGTTATTTTTGCTTTGTTCAATTAAAGATTCTATATATACAGATATAACTTCATTATATCTCCCAAAATCATAACTTAAACTATACATATATTATTCCTCCAATTATATTATAACATATATAGTTATTTATTAGATAGCATCGCACTTACAGCATTCATTACATCATTCTTTAATTCTTCTAATTTAGGATATTCAATTAATTGGTTTAAATAATAAACTATATCATAAATACATAATCTCTTATTTAAATAAGGATTACTAACTAATTCAGGATAGTATTTTTTAATATATTTCATTATATTAGAATAATGACTTGATTCAACATATTTTTCTGTTTCTTCACTAGCAAATTTCCAAGGTTTTCTTATCATTCTATATAATATATCCAATTCAAAATCTTTAGGTGCATACATTGATCTTTCAAAATCAATTATTTTAATTATTCCATTATTAACAATTATATTATCAAAATGAAGATCATTATGAACTAAGACAAACTCATCAGAATTAAGGTATTTATCAAAATGATTATATGATTCTTCTATTAACATTTTTTCACTATCATTAAATATATTTAGTTTTTTAACTTTATCATAAACAAGTTTAAATTCTTTTTTTATATATGAAGACCAATCATATTTATCACCTTTTATAATATGTATTTGTCTCATCACATCACATAATTGTTTTATTATATCTTCTCTTTGTTCTTCACTATATGTATGCCATACATTATATAGTGAAACACCATCTATTTTTTCAATTATTTCATAATAATATGGAACTTCTTTTTTACAAGTATTATAAGAATATAATTTAGGTATTAAACTATTATTTTTATTTGAATTATAAAAATTAATTTCTCTTTTAAAATCATTTTCATTATCTTTATTAGTACATACTTTAACTATATAAGAATCATTTACTTTATATAGTGTATTAGTAAATCCTACATTTATTTTTTCAATAGTGGGATTACTGCCAAATAAAGATATATTATTTTTAATTATTAATTCAATTATATTATCCATATTATCACATCCATTTTAATTATAACATAACGATAATAAAAAACTTGTAAGACAAACTTACAAGTTCTATTAATTACATATCTACTTTTTCAAATACATAATAACAACTTATGAAACCACCAAATACATAATCTCCACTTTTCCACTCTATTATTAAATAATCTTTGTCATTAATACTTTTAATTTCATAAGCACACATTGTTCCTTTAATACAAAAATCTCTAACAAATCCTTTTGTATATGAAATACTTCTAGAAACATCATTATTAAATGTAACATTAGCATTACCATCTGGAAAAAATGATAATCTACTAATTACACCATTCTTATCAATTTTAGATAAATCAAAGTCATCTTTATCATCAATTATACCAACACATTTCCATAATCCATTGATTCTCTTATCCTCAATAAATTCAGCACTAGTATCATCTAATTTCATAATCTCTTGTTCAGTATAATGTTTATCATCAATATGTTTATATACTGCTACTTTTTCATCTTCACCATATAAACCTTTTAGATTAACAAACATTTTATCATCATCAATTTCATATGAATATGGTTGATCATTAATATAGATAATTCCTTTTGACCAAGATATTACCCAGTATTTTTTTCCATCTTCCATTAGGTATAATTCTTTAATTGAAATATCATCTTCTAAAAATAATCCTTTATTAAAGTCATCTTTACTTTTTGATATTCCTACTAAAGACCATTTTCCAATTGCTTTTTCATCATTAATAAATGTTTTCATATTTTTCTTCTCCCCTTCTTGCAAAAGAGTATTTAAAGCATTTATTTGTGAATACATGACATTTATTTTTTTCTTATATTCTTCAATTTTATTAATAATTGATTCATCATGAACATTTTTAATCTCACTTAATTCAAATCCTAGGCTTTTATAAGCAAGAATTTCACTCATTTCATCAACATTCTTTTCATCGAAGTATCTATATCCAGTATAAACATCAACATATGCTGGTTTTAATAATTTCTTTTCCTCATAAAATCTTATTGTTTTAATTGAGACACCAAACATATTTGCAAAATCGCCAATTTTAATCATGCTTTTCTCCTTCACACATTCATCATATACCTACCCTTAAGGGAAGAGTCAATACTTTTTTAATCATTTAATCCTTTCATATATTTCAGCATTAAATGGTCCACATAATACATCATGTGACTGAAATTTTAAATTATTGTTATTAGCTACACTAAATTGATATTTAGTATCTTTTTGAGTAGTATATCCTTTATATTGATTTGCTTTAAATGATAAAGTAATCATATTCTTACTAACAGAATAAGTACCTTTAATAGTTGCAAAACCTTCACATAGATTTATTTCTAAACTAAATGTTTTATCAGATCCTCTTAATTTTAATATACTAGATTGTAAATCAGTTTTTTGTTTAAATGTTCCATATATAATATTACCTTTAGTAACACTTACTTTTCTAATACCAGTCTCACAATTTTCTGCTTTATCACAAACAGTATATGTTACATCATATGTTCCTTCTTTAGAAACATCTAACTTAGTTGTATCAATCTTTATAGATTTAGTTAAGTCACCATCAGCATTATCAGTTGCTTTAGCATTATATTCAATGTAATCTTCATTTACAAAAATAGTAATATCTCCTTTAGTTATTTCAATAACAGGTTTTTCAAAATCACCAACTAATACTTTTCTTGTCTTTTCAGTACCTTTATATTTGTAAGTAATCTTATATTCACCTAAAGTATTAGTATCAACTTTACCATCAATAGTAACTTCTTTTTTAAACTTAATACCAAACTTAGTTAAATAAGCTCCTTCTTCTTTATATTCTTCTTGATAATTTAAATTAATTACAGTTCCTCCATTAAGTTTAATCTTATAAGGAGTTAACAAGAATACCAATAAACAAATAATTAAAAACCCTACTACTGAAATACAAATTATTAAACCCTTTTTCATTTATATTCACCTTCCGTAATCATTATATCATATTTATACAAACAAAAAGTAGGGTAACCCTACTTCAAAATATAAAATGTCTAATTTCGACAATTTTCTATCTCTTTTTATAAATAATTATTTCTGGATTGCTTCCATTTTCTCCATATTCACATACAAGTAAAAAGTTCATATTAGCAAGTATTCCAAAGCACTTTTTCATTTTTTCATCATTAAATAAACACTTTACTTGATTACCAAGATATGCTTCATTATCATTAAGTAACTTAACATGTTCTCCATTTGGAAGAGGATATTCCATATTAACAAATTCACCATGTAATGGATATAGTTCTTCTATCTTAGGCATACCATCTATATTCAAAGAATTAAATTCACTTATTAATTCTTTCTTAATAGATTCAAAATTATCTTTTCCACCAACTTCGATATAACTTGCTATCCAGCATTTCTTGCCAAAAGGACACCCATTTGTTTCTTTGCATCCTTTGCATTTGCTACTTTTAAATAATTCGCATTCTTCACAATTAGCGCCACATATTGCTTCCATACTACTACCTCCATATATTTAATACAATAATATATAAACTATTACAAGTCTTGATTATTATCAAAATATATGCTTATTTTTTTAAATCATTACAAGTATCTAATACTATATCTTTTAATATTTCCATATTATCTACGTCATCTACAAGATACATAGGTTTTGCTCCTTCATATGGAATAGATTCTTTCATATTATATTTCTTATTGTTATCTACTATTTTAACAAGTAATCTATCATCATAAATACCACCAAAAAGTATTCCATTATAATATAGCAAATATTCACCCAT
>JAEEGL012649039.1_pt1 | contig 15062 bp, 12 predicted proteins | sample 9134231 | NCBI WGS metagenome assembly JAEEGL01 (sample SAMN16246548, study PRJNA631951) | gut metagenome | biome: gut microbiome; feature: rumen; material: fiber-attached | host: Bos | place: Iran: Karaj | collected 2018-10 | reverse complement strand
TAATACAGATCCAATTCAAGTCTTCTGAGCATTTTTTCCATGGTGTCTGTATAGCCGTTGTAAAGCGTGGCATACGAGGTGATGCCTGGTCGCATGCAGTAGAGCTGTTCATAACGGGGGTCATGCTCCATAATCTGGTCGATAAAGTATTTACGTTCAGGGCGATAACCAATGAAAGACATGTCACCTTTCAGAACATTCCATAACTGTGGCAGTTCATCCAGATGATGAGCTCTTAGGAACTTACCTATCTTAGTGAGGCGCTGGTCGTCTGGCTCAGCTAACATTGGCAGGCCGTTCTGCTCGTTGTTGACAATCATTGTGCGGAACTTATAGATATTAAAGGGCTTACCATGCAAGCCAATACGTTCCTGCTTGAAAATGATAGACCCCTTGCAGCTACATTTTATACCTATATATATAATGAGAAACAATGGCGAACCAAGAATGAGTCCAACCAACGAGAGTGCGATATCGAACAAACGCTTATTCATGCTACCTCCTGATTTGGCATATAGACAGGTAAATTCTTCTTCGTAATGGCTTTGTTGATACACCAGTGTAGAAGCATCCATATAACAATATCTATTATTACTACACAACTCATATTGATTTTTATCAGGTACCATAGAGCTAAGTTGATTAAGATGAATACTAATGTAATTGCTAATATTGTAATTAATGCCTGATGCTGATTCATGCCTGTGCGCATCAGTTTATGATGGATATGATTCTTGTCAGCCTGGAAAATATGGGCTTTGTGGAATAGTCTTACCAGCGAAACACGCACGACGTCGAATGAGGGGACTATCAATAGAGAGTAAGCCAGCATCATTGATTCCAGTCTGAAGTGCTTTACATTGGGATTATCCATCGTGAATTTCACAAACAGGAAACCTAGGATGAAACCTAAGGTGAGTGATCCCGAATCTCCCATGAATATCTTGCGGTTATCCTCTGCTTTCCCCAGTATATTATAATATAGGAAGGGAATCAGAATGCCAATCAGTCCGGAAATGAGAATGCAATATGCGATGATATCCTCACGTATGAAACATACAAGGAACCCTAATAATGCAATCAGTGAAGTACCCGCAGAAAGTCCGTCAATACCGTCTATCAGATTGAATGCATTGCTAATAAATACGATGATGAAAACCGTAAGCACGCTTCCTATACTAAAAGGAATCTCGTGGATACCGCAGAAACCATACAAGTTGTTGATATATAGTCCGCATACAGGCAATATCGTAGCAGCCATAATCTGAACTGTAAATTTAGATTTTGCACCTAACCCCACTAAATCGTCAACGAGCCCAACTCCATATATCATGAGAAGAGAAACAAAAAAACCAAGTGTCCATGTACTGACCTTAACTTGCTGGTCATGTATATTGTGATTATAGGCTATGATGGTAACTATAGAGGCTAATAACATACTTGGCAAGAAGGTGATACCACCAAGTCTTGGAGTCGCATTCTTATGGATTTTTCGTTCATTGGGAATATCGTATAGCCGTTTGCGCTTACAGAAATCAAGAATGAGAGGCGTATATGCCACCCCGCATATTATACTTAATAGGAAAGCGCTTAGTAGATATATTATCATAAACAATTCTTCATTATTTTTTATTATAATAACTAATTATTTGTGCTATTATTGTATGCTTCCTCAATTTTATTTCTTGCAGAGCCAGTATTATGAGCAGCCGTTTTTTGCAAATATAATAAGCAATATACAATATATTGCTGGCAATTGCGTTTGATATTGTGTAAACAGTATAAGAATTGTGAAGGTTTCTATAATAACAGTATCATATAATAGTGCAAAGACGGTAGGTGATACCATGCAGTCTGTCTTTAGACAGACCTATTCGGATATTGAATATATCGTTGTGGATGGGGCGTCGACCGATGGCACGCAAGATGTCATTCGACAGAACGAACCCTTGTTTGATGGTCGTCTGAAATGGATTTCCGAGAAAGACGGTGGTATCTATGATGCGATGAACAAAGGCATACAGATGGCAACAGGTGATGTTGTCGGCATTCTGAATTCAGACGATTATTTCACATCTTCTGACGTCATTGAACGGATGGTTAAGACTTTTGATGATCCGAAGATTGATGCTGTTTATGGCGATATTCATTTCATTCACGACGGTAAGCCAGATAAGTGTGTGCGCTATTACAGTTCAAAGCCTTTCCGTCCACTATGCCTCCGTTTCGGCTTTATGCCTGCTCATCCCTCATTCTACTGCCGTCGAGAGGTTTTTGAAAAGACCGGTCTCTATAAAACTGACTACAAGATAGGTTCTGACTATGAGATGATGGTTCGCCTGTTTATGGTTCATAAGATTAGAGCCAAATATCTGCCATTGGATTTTGTCACCATGCGAACAGGTGGTACTAGCACGCGTGACGTGAAGAGCCGCCTGCAACTCATCAAGGACGACGTGCGTGGCTGTCGTGAGAATGGTATCTATGCTAATCCGCTGATGATTAGCATGAAGTATCTATATAAAATTTTCGAATTTAAACTATAATTTGGGAAATGCAACTTATCTACGATAATATAGTATTTGGCGTTCAGCGTCAAGGTGGAATTTCCGTAGTATGGCAAGAACTGCTGGAACGTATACCGCAAACTATGGATGTAGGCTATATAGATGTAGATAATAGTAACGGATTTAATTATAGTCGCAGTAAACTGGAAATACCCTCATCGGCTATCCTCAAAGAGATTAGTTATCCAAAGATTACCAGATATTTCCCAGTTCGTCTCTCATTGGATAATCCTTTCCTCTTTCATTCCTCCTATTATCGCTATTGTACTAATCGTCATGCTCATAATATAACAACAGTGCATGATTTTACTTATGAATTGTTCAATAAAGGTATTCGTCAGAAAGTACATACATGGCAGAAATTCTCTGCAATTCGCCATTCTGCAGCAGTAGTTTGTATATCAGAAAATACTAAACGGGACTTGTTGCGATTGATGCCTGATGTGGACGAGGGAAAAGTGAGTGTTATATACAATGGCGTGTCTGATGCATATCATATATTAGATTGCCCTTTGAGTGATAAGGAACTGCCGTATCCTTCTCATTCTTATGTTATTTTTATTGGCCGTCGTGATAGCTATAAGAATTTTGAACTGACCGTAAAAGCGGTAGCAGGCACAAAATGGAACTTACTAATAGTAGGTTCGCAACTGAATGAATCAGAGTCTTTGTTGGTTGAAAAGTATCTTAAAAAAGACAGATACCAATGTCTAAGTCATATTCCTGACGAACTGCTAAACCGGTATTACAATGAAGCGGCAGCATTGGTATATCCCTCCTCATATGAAGGTTTTGGGTTACCAGTATTAGAGGCTCAGCGAGCAGGGTGTCCTGTTATTGCATTAAACGCATCTTCCATACCTGAGATAATAGGAAAGACTCCTCTGCTGATGAAGGAGCTTTCTGAAACGGAGTTGGTAGATAAACTGGAACTGTTGGATGATCAGAGGTTGATGCAGCAAGTCGTAACAGAGGGATTAGACAATTCCAAACGTTTTAGCTGGGAGAAGATGGCTTGCCAATATGCAGAACTATATCACAAACTATCTACTACAGATCGTAATGCTTTAATATAACCTTTTCCGTAACGAAGATCTGGTTCCATATAATTACCTTCTCCCCATTCGTTCCAAGATTTGATAAATACCAGCGGGTTCTCCTTGTTACTCACAGCAGAGAGTACATCTTTACAATGTTTCTCAAACTCCTGCGGTGTACTACCGACAAATAAATCTCCGTTAACCCCGCTCCGAGGCGTATGATCCCAATTGGGCATAATGACAGGAATATAATGGTTATCATAACGCTCCAATTGAGTAATAAGTTTGGGCCAAAGTTTTTTATATGAAGTCAACCGTGGACGATGAAGCAGTACGCTCAGTGTTTTACGTATAAACCATCGGAAGTTGTGAATCTTGTCAATGTTGTTTCTGCACGAAACAACAGCATCATATCCATTGCTAAGTATCTTCTTACCTTCGGTGTCAGGCCAAAATGTGAATGCCACGAAATAAAATCCTGGTAAGTCGTATTCTTTTGCTAATCTTTGCCAGGTTTCCATGAACAATTTTGTGTCAGGGTTATCGAAGGGTTTGTATATCATATATAATAACTTCCCGTTTACTTTGATATACCGAGAATCCTTAAAAGCTTCAAGTCGAGCCAAGAAATGGGCTGTGTAATCATCTTCTCCTGGGTAGGTTTGTTCAGCTAGAATCTGTTTGTCAACAACTGCGCCATCATTATTCCAAAACTTTTTATACCACGATTCGTTGGCCCAGCACAGACAAAAAGGAAAGTTTGGCTTCCCGGATTTTACCACTTCATGAAAAGGCAACTCCAGTTCTTCATGTCCATTGCCAAACCAATATTCATAATAACAGAATCCGTCCACCCCAGCTTCACGTGCCAACTCTGCTTGCTGTTCTCTTACTTCTGGCATTCTGAGGTCGTAAAAACCTAAGTCTGCAGGAATTTTTGGCTGATAATGTCCTCTGAATAATGGTTTCGCTTTTGCAACATTTGTCCATTCTGTGAAACCTTTTCCCCACCATTCGTCATTATGGGGAGTTGGATGATACTGTGGAAGATATAATGCGATAATATGTGGTCTGTTCATTTTCTAGAAGCAATAATAGTGATGTATGTATCATATATTTCACGAGCAATTTCTTTCCAAGACTGAAAGCCTGTGGAGAAGTCACTCTTTATTTGTTCTGACATTTTCTGTGCGATTCCTTCTTGCATGATTTTTCGAATGGCAATTTCCAAGGCTTGATTGTCTTTGGGCGGAACCAGAAAACCATGCCGTTCGTTCTGCATCATTTCTGACAAGGCACCAACATTAGTCGCAATAACAGGTTTGTTAAGGGCAAAAGCAGACATGATAACACCGCTTTGTGTGGCATCTGTATATGGACATACAACCGCAATAGCGTTATTGATAAGTGATGCTAGTTCTTCGTTGGTGATGAAGCGATTGATAAAGTGATACTGAGGATTATGCTCATATTTTGTCTTGTCGAAATAATATTTACCCTTCCCTGCTATAACAACCTGAATATCTGGCATCTCTTTGGTGATAGGCTCCATGGCTTGACAGAGATATTCGATACCTTTATGTGGCTGAATACTTCCAATATATAGAATGTATGGCTTATTACATAAAGGTTCAGAAGGAATGGTCTGTGATAGATGAGTATATATACTCAATCTTGACATGTGTATCCTATCCTCGCTAATGTTGTACTTCCTCATGAACTCAGCTTTCTGGGTCTTGTTAAGCAATATGAAGTGGGGGGTGGAATGTATGGCACACCATCTATGGAATATGTTCTCAAGGGTGATGTTGCTAGAATGAGGTATAGGGTCGTGCATGGTAAGAACCATCTTCTTGCGTAGAGAATATAATGGTAGTGAGCAATACCGTAAAGGCCATGTTACGTGAATAATGTCGTAATTCTTGTTGTATAACATCTTCATCCAGTACCATGATACTTTCCAGCTTATCCATTCCCACTCATGGTCAACTGGAGTATTGACGATATAGACATTTTCCAATTTTATCCAATTCTCAATATTTTTTAATTCTGGATAAAGAGTGCCGGAGAAGACTCCTCCTTGTTCTTTAAGATGGATGTCAATTGCAGTACCTCTTCTTTTGGTATTAGTTGCTATTAGATAATAATCCACGTCTGCCATTCTCTGCAACTCATGGAGTAATGGCAAATCACAATCCGAAAGGGCTGTTATGGAAAGGTATGCAATCTTCATTTGTTTAATACATTTTGAAGCAATACTTTAAAAAATATCTTTGTCGGTTTCAATAAAGAAATATGATGCCTGGAAACCAAATTACACCAATATATATAGCGATTCAGACCTTGATTTCTTATATCATTTGTAATATGATGCATTAATAGATTCTCTGTAAATCGCAGCATATCGCTCTTGGCTTGATGTATTTCCTGTTTCGTGGCTATATTATCTAGTTTCTGAAGCACATCAATGTACCATTCTCTTTGAAGTAACACAGCTAAAGCCTTCTCCTTCTCATGAGATGACAATGAAATACTGTGGTTGTTTTCTCTATATTGAAATCCGACGGCATTGGAATTTGCAATTCCCGTTGATACAGATGCTTTTAATGCAGTAATGTCGTCACTCCCCCATGCTAAAGGCATGAAGTGATATCCGCCACAGGACTTTAGATACTGCCTGCGATAACAGTAGTCGCCAATAAACTGTTTACGTCCGTTCCATCTGGCTCTGATCATGGTTAGAGCATCTTCCAGTTCTGGTCTTTCTACCAGGAGTTCTATGACTTCACCCTCTTCGTTGATGATTTCTGTTCGAGCATGATAGACGTTGAGTGCAGGGTGCTTTTCTATCAGTTTCTTATATTCTTCTAAACAACAGGGTAATAGGCGGTCGTCGTCGCCCATACAGACAACATAGTCTCCAGTACAATAGCCGAGGCAAATGTTCCAGTTATCAACAACATTGAGCGCTCCGCAATTCTTTTTGTTACGGTAATAGAGAATACGCTTGTCTTCAAGAAAAGGATTGACGATGGACTGTAAATCTTCTGGTGAACAGTCATCGACAATGATGAGTTCCCAGTCAGTGTAAGTCTGACTGACAACGCTTTCAATGGCCTCTTGAAGGTATTGTGCTTTGTATGCTGGTATGGTGACTGAGAACTTCATTGTTTGCAAAGATAATTAAAAAATGTGTGTTTGCAAAATTATTTGTTGTTTTTTATTGCCAGACTTGGTTTTTGTTCTGTTATTTCAGTTTGAATAGCAGAATGTCGCCAGCAGTGACCGTATAGGCATCTTGCATTTTTTCTTCCTCGAGTGATTTTGTTAGGTGCCTGGCTGTGTTGTTTAGAGGTTTGACATAGACTTTGATGCTGTTCGCATGGTCTTTGTTTACAATGGCGAGGTAGTGATGGGAGTTCTTCTCTAACTGCGATACGATGACTCCTTTTTTGCTGACCACTTTCAGCGAACTGAGGTTTAAGGGGGCTTGCGTCAGTTTGGTTGTTCCTTCTGGCAGTGTACCGCCCAGATGGTGAACGGACAGTATCTTGGCACCATAGAATAATCTCGATATTACTTTCAACTCACGATTCATCTTTTGCACTACGTTATATGTCTTGGTTTTCTTGCCGTCACGACTGATGGGTGCATCGTGAAAATGAAAACCTTGGCTGTCTTCAGGAGTCCAATAGGTGAAATACTGTATAGCCTGAGCTCCGTATGCCAAGTTCGCGTAAACTTGAAGACGCAGTGCTGCTAAAGTTGGAGTGGGGTAATAGGTATTGGGCGTGAAGGGCACGTCATGAGGCATAGACAATGCAAATCCCCAGAAAGGCTTTCCTGATCGCAGGCTTTCCTGACGTATCATTTCCAGGTTGTGGTACCATGTAGGACGGATGCCTTTGGTGGTCACGGGATAGAAATCAAAGGAAATCTGTTGGCACGAACTGGCCGTGAAAGCTTGAAGATACTCCTGATAGCTGTTGGCTTTGATGCCTTGTAAACTCTTCTCAGGATCGGAATATGGCAGCAGATTTATATAGAATAGATGCGTGCTGTCACTTCTTTTTAATGTGCTGATCAATACCTGTTTTTCTTTGATTTCTGGGAATGTAGGCTCGTCTTGTATGAGGTATCCCCAGAAACCTTTCTTTTCTTTTAAGGCCAGTGCGGTTCGGACAGGAGATGTCCAAAGCTCTGGACAGCATCCTATTATCTTGATGCCGAGTGGTTCTGCTGTGTTACATGCTTTTATCAGGCTCTCTAAAGAACTATATGGAAAGAGGCTGGCCGTAAAACCACAATCTCGGAATGTGCGGAATGTTTCTTCGCTGGTATGTTGTTCCGTTACTCCATAATAGGCAATAATTGGCATTTCGTTATCATTTGCATGACAGACAGACACCAGACAATTGAAGAATAGTAGAAAGAATATAATCTTTTTCATCTTGGGTCATGAATAGGGAATGTTATACCATCATAGATACCCTTGAAAAACATTTTCAGTCGCTTTGCTTTTTGAGGTTCGGCTAAAAGGATGCGTATAAATTTCTTGAAGTAGTGTTCCGAAAAAGTCTTCTTGTTCTCGGCGTATGTAAGCCAGTCTTTATGCTTTCTGTATTTGATGATATGACATTTGGAAATACTGTAGATCCTGTCTGGCCCATAGTTGTCAGTATAAAGATGAAAGGGCCCCATAATTTGTGGATCTCCAATAGTATGGTGCAACATGTGTTTTGTCAGGCATACGATGGAGTAACCTTGCTTTTGTATTCGAATGGCAATGTCGTGATCAAGTGCATCAAGAGGGAAGGCTAAATCTGCACCTTTGATTTGGTTCAGAATATGCGTAGGTATGACAGTACCTGAGTTGATAAAAACTCTTTTTTCTTGTACTGGCTTGGTAATAGTAAACGTGTCATTGTTAATGACGTATGGACAAAAAACACAGTTCGGTGAAGTTTGAAAATGCTCAATGACGTCTGTCTTAAACGAATGGAAATCCTCCCATTGGCTGTCTTGGTCCATGAGAAGAATCAAATCATAATTGTTATCTTGAGCATAATGCCAACTATAATTTATAGCAGGGGCTATACAATAATTCTTTCCGTCTCCGTGCCATATAATTTTACTCGTCTCCTCGTGAAGGACAGATAATATCTTATCTTTCAATCCAACTTCTAGTGCAGAGTTGTCCCAGATAATCAACTGGTCTATGTCATGAATGTATTGCTGAATATTACAAATAGCCTTGTCTGGGTCTGGATTGTAAAGTGTAACCAGACCTAATATCCTGCTGGCAGTGGTAGAATTGGTTTCAGTCATTGTTATTTTCTCCATATTCCGGTTGCTTTACCATTTAAAATCTTATGGAACTGTATCTTGTTGACCAAGAAACTTGGAAAAACGCAAATACACATGACTGCCAAGAGCCATAATATGTTATTGCTGAGGGTGCATGCCAAATAAACTGATGGAATGAAAATAATGGTCATGAAAGTCATATACAATTGAAGGCGAAGTGCTCCAACTCCATTGAGGAAATATGCATAGCGCATACTTATGATAAGCAGAAATTGGTATAGCGCAACCATCATGGTCATACCTAAAGGAATGTGACAGGCTTCTCCAATCCATATTTGATATACCCAGGGGGAAGCAATAATCATCAAAACTAAAAGTCCTGCGATGCCTATTGTCATCCAGTTCATCTTCTGATTTGCTTTGCGAATCCATTCAAAATCTTTTCGTTCATAGGCATCTGTTGTCGCATTCCAGAAAGGCATACAGAAAATAGTAAATATAACCATTGTCAAACTGATGTATCGATAGGCTATTTGATATGGAGTCACCATAGCAGGTGTGTAGAATCTTGAAATCAGTAGATTTGTTGTCATGAACTGTATAACAGATGCTATCTGAATCCAGAAAAACTTGACGCCCAAATTGCCGAGCTCTAATACTGATCTAAAGCTGACAAGACGTAATGCTGGACGAAGCTTCGGGAACCTGCAATAAAAGGAATATGCATATGCGATACAATATATTAATAGCGGGGATGCGGTATTTGCAATGACAATTGTCAGAAAGGTTGCATTGCCATTGATGTATAGAATCCAGGTCGCTATTAATACGATTGTCTGCCCTAAGGAAATCAGTAAATTACTAACAGCAGGCAGTTGCATTCCCATGTAAAAGTTCCCGATGAATTTCAGGACAAAGGTCATACATACCAATACGATAGCTACTATGACTGCTAATTGTAACTCTGGTATTTCTTCTGGGTCGACGTTTAAAAAACTGTAGACGTCAGCATTTTCAACGAGCAGAAGTAATAATATAAGTATGGGAAAAACAATACATGCCAGCATGGCAATAGTGGAACTGATCACTTTCCTCGCCTCGTGTATTTCCTGATGTGCTATATGAATAGCCAATTTGTTTCGCAGACCGTTACCTAGTCCAATGTCCATCATGTCAATCCATACTAAAATGCTGCTGATGGTCAGCCAAACACCGTTCCTTAGTTCTCCAAGGCAATTGAGCGTAAGGGGAACAAGTAGAAGTGAGATAATAGCCGCGTATCCTTTGATAAATACAGAAGCTATTACATTTTTATAGAGTAGTCGAGAACGTTGGCTGTTATCTGTCATATGTCAGTTTTATTAAATCCCTAATCCTAAAACATAAATTAAAGAACTCAAAAGGAAGATGATTGTCGAAGCAAAGCAAATCGCGGCCTTGCCCATTTGAATTGGACGAAATGCATAAATCGCAGAGGACCATAGGAAAATAGATACAACATCAAAGTACTCGAATAATCTACTGGCAAGAACAGAACTGAGATTGCCTAATGTGAATTTGCAAATGAATGCCAATCCCATTATTTTCAAAAGCATAGGACAGTATTTGTTGCTTTCAGATAATATCTGACGATAGAATATACAGCCATAATAAAGACAGATATTCAACAGAATAGCAGGATCTTCATAAAACTGAATACCTTCTAGATCTCCTTCAATTCCTTTGTCTTTTAATTCCCTATACATTTGTAGCTTGTCTCCTCCGAATTCTGTTGGTACGAATTGTCCAATATCCCAACCACTAAGGGAGAATAAAATTCCCAAAGGTATTATGGAATATAAAAGTATGCTATGCCATTGCTTTAATGGTTTGTTGTCTAATATGAAAATAACGAGTCCGGCTATAGCTGAATAGTGGAAAAACCAACCACAAAAGATACACAAAATGGAATAATGGTTTTTATGTTCTAAGTGGTAATAGAGTGCGAGAAGAAATAGAGCAGACGCCACAGCACATCTTATTTGCACAATATCATGCAGTTGATAGTAATGTGACATGTATATGCTCAAAGTAAAGATAGGTAAGCTTGATAATTTCCAAATGGCAGTCATCCTCAACGGTACGGAGATGATGGCATAGATGAGGAATAGAGCGGTGATTCCTAAATTACAAGATTGGAGCATGCCGCTGAGAATAGTAAAGGTCGGTTCTGTTATTTTTGTTGTGATAGAATCGCTTTTTGCATAAAACATGTCTTCATATACCTCAGAATCTGGCACAACACCCACGCCTTTCAGCCCAGCAATCAATATCATGACAATCCCTAACAATATATATATGACGACCTTGTCTCTTTGAAGAAGTCTCTCTTCAAAAAAAGACAGAGTCACGCATGTCGTGAAAAGTAATATCAGCGCAAATAGCATATTATTTTACTTTCACCAACAGCCACACGGATAGTACGAAGAATGACAATATCATCATCCCAAAAGAAATAAATACTCTTTTTGGTCCAGCAGGCTTGATGGGAACAGAAGCACTTTGGATGACAGTAAAGGCTGGAGTAGCCTCCTGTAGTTTTGCCACAGCAGTCTGCAACTGTGTATTCATTGCAGTATAAATGTTGTATTTCAACTGCATCTCGTTTTCCAGGTCTTCCTCTTTTGCTTTATATCTGGCCAATGTTACCTCTTGGTTGGCATCGGCATAGGCAGCATATTTCTGACGCGCCTTGACATAGGCTTCCTTGCTTTCGTCTGAAAGTTTCTTGTAGTACTCATAGTCGATACGCGCCTTGTTGGTTCGGTAGTTGACGATGAACTCTTGTAGTTTCTTGCAAGTGGAATCGGCCATTGTAGCACATACTAGGGGGTCTTGGTCTTGTACGGTTATGGAAACAATATCAGTCTTTTTGTCTATAGAACATCTGATATTGCCATTAGCTTTGCTGAAAATACCATTCTGTTGCTTCGTTAAATTGAAGACAGAAATCTTTTCCTTACCACCATAGCTGTCTTTTGGCGTGGGGCTTATCCATTCTAATATCTTACTTTGGGCGACATTCCACCAAGCTGTACTTTGATGGTCGCGCAAGTAGGTGTAATAGTTTGCTTTGACATCACCTTTTTGGGTTTTAACTTCAACTGTCATCAATTCTGCTATAAAGTTATTGCTTTTCAATATGTCTGGATAGATTTCGGAATAAAGTGCATCGTTATTTCCGATTTTTGATAAAGCCCCAATTCCAAAAGATGAAGCCAGTGAGCTCAGTGAGCCAGACATGGATGGCCCTGTCGGCTCTGGTGCCAGGCTGACGGTACATCTGTAATAACGGGGAACACAGATAGTCAGTAGATAGGTGATAATCAGTGTGGCGGGAAGCACCTTATAGTAGGTCTTGCGGTGTGGCCACAACTTTTCGAATATCTTTGCAAAGTCAATTGGAGCTTTCTTTTTTTCTTCTTCCATAATCAGTAAGTTCTTTTTATTACTTCATCAGATTTGCAATTGTAGCAATCATCGTGGCTATAGAGGCTACACCTGTGCCCAGAGCCATGGTTTCAGCAGCTGTCATACGACTGATAGCCTTCTGTGGTACTACGATTTCGCAGCCAGGGCGCACCTTCGTGCCGCTCTTTATCTTTGCTACGTCACCGTTCATATAGATGATGTATGCCTTTCTCTTTTTGGCATTGTTGCCGTAACCACCAGCCTGGTTGATATAGTACTTGGCTTTTTTGCCTGCAACGAAACCTACGGTATTGGGATACATTACCTCACCGCTAATCTTTACGGTACTGGTCATGCCGGGTACAACCAGTCGGTCGCCCTCACGCAGTACGATATCTTCATCAGCCCCCGGATTCTCCAAGGCTTTATCCAATTCGATACCTACAAAATAGGTCTCAGGGATTCTAAGCTTCTCTTCTGCAGCAGTGGCGGCAGCCTTGATTTCGGTTACAGAACGTCCGCTCTTCAGAGCCTGTTCCATCATTGTTGCTTCCTGTTGCTGACGCTGCATCTTGACGGATTCTTCGTAACGGATTCGTTCGGCCTCGTTCATCTTGCGCTCCAGTCGGGCACCAGCCACGTAGGCAATGTTTGTTACACCACCGGCTTTCTTGATCAGGTCGCTCAGACGCTCGTTCTGCTTGGTCAGTGTGTAGTCTCCGCTAAACTGCACCTCGCCATCCACACTTACGTTCTGCTGCTCCTTGTAGCCAGGGCTCTTACGTACAAACACCTCATCGAATGGCTGCAGATAGAAACCAGCCTCCCCGTCAATCACAAAGCCGTCTTTCAGGGCAAAACTGAATGAATGACCAAGGATCGAGTCGGATTCTGTGGCTCTAGGGTTGACCACGCGGCGAGATACGAATACATTCACCATGGCTGCCGTCTCCTTCAGTCCACCAGCTTGCAATACAAAATCCTCCAGTGTCTCGTTTTCTGCGTAGCGATAGACACCAGGATACTGCACTTCTCCGTGGATAGTGATGGTGCGATCCTCATGTATATCCTGACGGGTGGGGACAAACAGTACGTCTTCGTTTTGCAGGGGAATATCAGTAACTGTACCTTCCATGATACCTGCCAAGTCGACGGGTACCACTTCCAGTGTGCGGTCTTTTCTCATACGGTGCATTACAGCGTGGGCCGTAAAGGCTTCTTCGGTGACACCCTCGCAGTTTTCAATAAGCGTTTTTACACTGTTTACCTGCTCGCCCAACTGGTACATACCTGGACGGAACACGGCACCCTTTACCTCTACCATGTTCTGATAGCGGTTCAGTACGGAGTCAACCAGTACAGAGTCGCCGTCGGCCATCTTAAATGAACTCATGTCAAACTCGTTGACGTTGAATACACTCATCTGTGAGTTCGCCTTACGGATAACGCGTACCGACTTGCGATAGGCATCACTGGCAAAGTCACCGGCATAGTTGAGCAGCGACTTCATGCTCTCGTCACGCTTCATCTCGTAGTACATGGGGCGTTTTACCTTACCACCTACGTTTACCATACAGTCGTAGGTGCCTACGGTAATCACGTCATTGTCGGCCAGACGTACGTTACCTTTTAGATTGCCATTCAGAATATAGTCGTACACGTCGATGGTGGTTACCAGTCGGTTGTTTCTGTATACCTTGATGTTTCTCAGTGTACCGATATCGCTTGGACCACCAGCCATATAAAGGGCATGGAATACGGTGGCAAAGGCTGACAAGGTGAAAGAACCTGGCGTCTTGACTTCACCCATCACATTGACGGTGATGGTACGTGTCTGACCAACGGTAAGCATAATCTGTGAACTGCTGTAACGGGCGCCAAGCTGCTGACGCACTTTGCGCTGTGCCTGTTCTACTGTCAGTCCGGCAACCTGAATAGGACCAAAATTCTCTATGACCACATAACCGTCGGGGGTTACGGTCAGATTCTCACTTTTCTGTGAGGCACCATAGATATCGATGTTGACGGCATCACCTGCTCCTAATACATAACTCTGGGGAGTGGCTATGTTCATTGCTGGTTCGAAGGTCAATTCCTCATTCTGGAATAGGTCATGACCGAAGATTTTCTTCCTTGAGCGCTTTTCATGTTCATCTTTTGCTTTCAGATAGTCCTTAATGACCTTCTGGTCATAGATGTCGAAAGAGTCTGGCATGAAGACGTCAAGATCTTTTTTCAGTGTGCTTGCCTTTTCTTCGTCACTCTCCATTTCGTCTTCCTCTAAGGCAATGCGGCGTGGGTTCTTGTTCTTCAACTTCTGGCTTGATGCATTGTCGTCTTTCTTAGCTTTTCCGTTGTTCTTACGCATACGGCCATCGCCGTCTTCCAGTTCTTTTCCAGTGGCGCCTAATCCTTGGTCTTTCTTGAGGCGTTCCACCTTTTTCTGTACACGTTTAATCTGGTCGGTGGTTACACCTTTCTGTACCAGTTTGACGGCAATTTCCTGCTGTGTGGAACCTGCCTTTTGCTCTTTTGCTACGAATTTGATGATCTGTTCGTCAGTCATGCTTGACTGTGCAGTCATTGATGTGCAGGTAAGCAGCATCATTCCTAAGAGGAATAGGTATTTTCTCATATCTTGTCTATTGTTTTGGCATAATAATACATTATAATAAACCGATTCACGGCAAAATTATTG
>JAEEGL012648336.1_pt1 | contig 15062 bp, 20 predicted proteins | sample 9134231 | NCBI WGS metagenome assembly JAEEGL01 (sample SAMN16246548, study PRJNA631951) | gut metagenome | biome: gut microbiome; feature: rumen; material: fiber-attached | host: Bos | place: Iran: Karaj | collected 2018-10 | reverse complement strand
TAATGTCAGTATAATAAATTGCATGGCTCCTTTTTTGACTGCAATTCTTACTTTATTTTTTTTGAAGATTAAAGAATATATCAACAGATATTTTTTCATCGGTTTTGCTGTTGCAATAACGGGCATATGGTTGATTTTATTTAACGGACAACAAATCCATCTTAATCCCACAGGAGATATCTTGGCTATTTGCGGGGCTATTGCTTGGGCATTTTATTCATTTCTGATAAAAAAAATCTCATTATATAAGCTCCACACATTATTAGTTACATGAAAAACTTTTTTATACGGCATAATTTTTATGGTTCCGTTTTTATTTATGTTTAATTTTAAATTAGAACTATCTCGTTTTGCAAATCCTATTAACTTGATTAATCTTTTGTTTTTAGGCTTTATTGCTTCAGGAGTTTGTTTTTTAACGTGGAATAAAGCAATAAAAATACTTGGAGCTGTCAAAAGTGGAGTTTATATATATTTAATTCCGGTTGTAACGGTTATTTTGTCATCAATAATATTAAATGAACCTGTTTCAATGCTTTTAATCATCGGAATAGTTTTAACTCTCTCCGGCTTAATTGTATCGGAATTAAAAAAGTAAGTTTAAAATATATTGATTTATTCTTTAGTTCTTGCAATAGAAAATACTAACCCCAATAGCATCAAAATCGGATAGAACATTCCTTTTAATATGGTAAACGAGCTTACACCAATTGAAGCAGCTAATCCTGTTGCAATAAGTATTTGTGCGCCATAAGGTATCATGCCCTGAACAATGCAGGAGGTGGTATCCAACAAACTTGCTGTTCTGACAGGAGAAACACCGAATTTTGTTGACAATTCCTTAGCTATTAAGCCGGAAGTTATTATTGCAACGGTATTATTTGCCGTAAACAAATCAATTATACCAACCAAAAAGCAAAGTCCGACTTCACAAGATTTTTTATTAAATATAAATTTTTCTGTTTTCTTTATTATATAAATTATTCCGCCGTTATCTCTGACAAGCAGTAATAATCCTCCTGCAAGCATTGCAACTATTAATGTTGTTGCCATACTTGTTGTTCCGTCACCTATGTATCCGAAAGCATCGAAAATATCAAACATACCAAAAGATAACCCGATAATTATATTCAGCATTGTCCCGAAAAACAAAAGGAACATAACATTAACACCCAATATACCGAGTATTAAAAGGAATATATAAGGACATACTTTTATATAATTGTCGAAAGTCAATACAGTTTGGATAACGTCATGATTTGTACTTGCAAAAATAGGCAAAGCATAAAGAATTATACATAAAATTGCAGGAATAGTAATTATACGGAGATTTGCAAACATTTCATCCCTTATTTCAACATTTTGAGTTCGGCTTGCGGCAATTTTTGTATCTGAAATCAAAGACATATTATCACCAAACATAGCTCCTCCAACGGTTGCACCGAGTACAAAAGACGGATTTATGCCGAAGGACTGCGAAATAGTAACCGCAATAGGTACAATAGCCGCAATAGTTCCACAAGAAGTACCTATGGATAATGAAATCAATGCAGAAATAACAAATAAGCCAAGCACCATAAACTGCTCGGGAATAAAATGCTGTGCTATTACTACCGCAGCATGAACTCCGCCTACAGCCTGCGCACTTGCGGTAAATGCACCTGCCAAAATAAATATCAGGCACATTATCATTATATCCTTATTGCCCATTCCCAATGCATATAACTCTATTTTTTTGTTTAATTTTTCCTTGTGATTAAGGGTAAGTGCAACTGCTGAAGATATTATAAAAGCAACAGTCATGGGCACTTTTGAAAAATCTCTTGTCCATATTGAAAACCCGAAATAAAATAATATAAATACTATAAAAGGTATTATCGCTTTAAACCTCGGCTTGCCCCATTGAACATTTTCTTCTTGTTTCAATTACATGTTTCCTTTCTTCATATATTCAGCTATTAATAAGTGTATATAAGAATTAATAATATTGCAAATTAAAAAAAATTAGCATAATATTAAGTCAGATATGAAAAGGAGATTAAGTATGAAAAAATTATTGTGCTGCTTGGCGCTGCTTGCTGCTTTCATTTTTACAATGAATACTGCTTTAGCTTACGAAAAATGTAAAGGGGATTGTGATTGCCCCCCCAAATGCAATTGCGAAAAAACACAAACCGACTGTGATAAAAATTGCAAAAAAGATTGTGCAAAAAAATGCGATTGCAAAAAACAAAAATGTAATTGCGAAAAGAAAAAATGTAATTGCAAATGCAAAGAAAACTGCAAATGTGCAAAAGAAAAATGTAATTGCGGCTGCCAAGAAGGCAAAAAATGTACATGTGAATGCTGCAAAAATTGCAACTGCGACAACGGAAAATGCTGCGAAAAGAAAAAATGTAATTGCAAATGCAAAGAAAACTGCAAATGTGCAAAAGAAAAATGTAATTGTGGCTGCCAAGAAGGCAAAAAATGCACATGTGAATGCTGCAAAAATTGCAACTGCGACAACGGAAAATGCTGCGAAAAGAAAAAATTTAAACTCTTTAAGAAAAAATGTAAATGTAAAAAAGATTGCAAAGAAAAAACAGATTGCAATTGTCAAAAATAAAATTTAATTTCAAAAAAGGACTGCTAAACAGGCAGTCCTTTTAATTATCATATTTAAAATATCAATTTTTCCAATATGCCTTAAAATTTTCAATTTCTTCAAATGTTTTATTAAAATCTCCGGTATAAGTATTCAATACACCGTCTAAATCTATTAATATTGTCTTTTTATATATTTCTTTCATTTTTATAACTTATATATTCTAAAATAGAACTTATAACATAATTATATTTATATGTCAATATTTATATACTTATAAATATGGATAAGAAAACTTTACTTAAAAAATTTGGCAAAAATGTCAAAATTGAACGAATAAAAAAAGACCTGACTCAAGAACAATTAGCAGAAATTATGAATGTTTCACAAAATTATATTGCTAATATTGAGGGAGGTAAAGCCAATATGTCTTTGGGAAAAATTCTTGAATTATCTCAATTTTTAGATGTAGATATTGATAAGTTATTAATATTTAACCAATAAAAGACATTCATATTTTTGTCAAGCAATGCTTGACCTACAAACTATATTTATATACTTACATATAAAAAAGGGTTGAACAAAAATTCAACCCTTTTAATCTAAAATAAATAATTAATTAAGCATTAAAATGTAATGCTAATTCTCTTTTGGCGGAGTCTACGCCGTCAGAAGAGTGAACAGCATTAACTGTTTTATCAGTTCCCCAAACCGTTCTGAAAGCTTTTGCCAAATCTCTGACTTTTTGAATAGCATCATCACCTTCCACCTGAACTTTTATAACAGGTCCTGAGGTAACATAGTTTACCAATTTGTTGAAAAACGGCTTGCCAGCGTGTTCAGCATAATGTTTTTTTGCTGTTTCTACAGACAAAGTGTCTTTTTCCACCCTTGTCAAAGTCAGTCCGTTTTTTGTCAGACATTCAAACATCGGAGTTTCAGCGGCTTTTCTGACTGCATCAGGTTTAAGCATAAAAAAAGTTGCTTGATGCTCGCCGAAATTTGTGTTCCCTATACTTCTTACATTCATAATAAAAGACCTTTCCTTTCCTTCTCAAGTATATTAAACCCGAAAAATAAGCATTTTGCTATTTCTTTTAACAAAATTTTACATGCACTTTACAATACTTTTTCAAATATTTTTTCAAAAATCAAAAGTATTTCCTTTGGAATATCATCATTACTTGTAATATTATCAGCTAAAATCTGCGCAAATTCCGCTTTTTGGAATTCGCCAAACCCCTTTTCTTTATATAAATTATTTAAAAGCTTTGTAGCTTTGTCATCACTAATTAAGTCTTTTTCTTCAACAACTCCGTAATTTTGATAATAATTATTTAAAGCTTTTAAAATCAGGAATTTTGGCAAAGTATCTTCTATTTCCCCGCTTTTTATAAGATAAAGAGTATCTTTTGATTTTAAAATCGAACGCAGATTTTTCTCTATATCAACTCCGTCTGCATCTAACAGTATAAATACCGGTATCTTAAATAAATCCTTATTTTCCGTATAAAAGCGCAAAATTGGATTTTTCCCGCCAATGGCTTTTAATTTTATGCCCCTGCGTCTGAAATCCATATTTGCATATTTTGCAAATACAGGTAATAACTTTTCTTCGGTAATTCCTTCGACCAATAATAACAGTTTTACAGAGTGAAATTCATCTAATCCTGATTTGAAAACTTCTTCCTTTGTTTTGGTTTGTAATTCCCGTTTTATTTTTAAAAATCTGTCTAAAGAAGCCGATTTAAACCCGTTTTCGGATAAAAACTTTACCGGAACATCTATGTTAAAGAACAGTTTTTTTAATAGCAATTCTCTGTCGATATTTTCGTTAAAAGAGCAAAGCTCTTTAAAAAAAACATCGGGATTAAACGTTTGTATTTCTTCAAAATTTATATAATCCGTTAATTCTGTTGAGTTGATTTTTTCAGGCAGCGAGCCTACCCAAATCTGTTTTGCAATTTCTATTTTTTCTGAAATAGGAATTTTTTCAATTTGAAATTTTTTTAAGCAGGGGAATTTTAAGTTTTTGGTTAAAATCCTTTCGCTTACTCTGTTGAGTTTAAACAAAGCAGGTCTAAATCTGCTTAACCAGTCGATATATAAGAAAAAATCTTCATGCTTGATTTTTTCGAACTGTATATTTTCAAATTGTTCTATCGTATTGCCACCTTGCTGTCATCTAAAATTTGCGCAGGATGTCTATTAGTTTGAGGAACTCCGATAATCCTCACTAATTCCAGCACGGTTGATTTCATTTGACATTTTTGCGGACTATCCTTAAAAAAGTTTTTGTAAAAACAACCCTGACAAACACATCCTCTTGAATAACAATCTATAGCAATATCCGTCCATCTGCGAACTGATGAATTTCTCCCAAAATCTCTCATTCTAATCAATTTGCCAATCCTCCAAGCAATACCCCTGTTTTCAATATCCACTCGGTACATACTCCCCTAATCCTACGGTCTAACCGTTTTTCGCAGAAATTTTATAACGTTCCACCGAGTTCATATTATGATTATATTACTACATGGGATATTTTCAAGGTAAATCAAGTGTTTTATTACATTTCGCAACAATTGCCCGAATGGCATGCTCCTATTTTATTTGAGCATGACGAACATGCCAAAATTAAAGTTATAACATGATTTCCATGAATAGAAATCTGTTTTTTTAGTCAATAGTTGACTTTGAAGGATGAAAAACCCTCAATTTTCCGATAAAAAATTGTAACGTTTTGTAAAAATTATATTTTATCAAGAAAATTTATCGTTTTTTCGATAACAAAATTTTGGTTTTCCTTCGTTAAACCAAAAAATAGCGGAAGCCTTACCAATGTATCCGAAATATTATCGGTATTTTTCATTTCTCCTGATATTCTTCCGTATTTTTTGCCTGCTTTTGAAGAATGAAGCGGAATATAATGAAAAACACACAAAACGGAAAAATCCTTCATGTAGTTTATGAAATTATCTCTTATTTCTTTAGAATTAAAAATAAGATAAAAAATATGCCCATTATATTGAGTTATATAATCAGGAACATAAGGAAGCCTTATTATATCCTTTTTTTCAAAATTTTCAAAAGCATTTTTATATTTTTCCCAATCATCAAGTCTTTTGTTATTAATTTCACCAATAGAAGCAAGCTGCGAATATAAATAGGCAGCAATAATATCACTAGGCAAAAAAGATGAGCCTATATCCACCCAGCTATATTTATCAACCGTTCCCAAATTAAATTGTTTTCTGTTTGTTCCCTTATCTCTTATTATTTCAGCTCTTTCCGTATATTTTTCGTTATTAAGAATAATAGCTCCGCCTTCGCCTGAAGAAATATTTTTCGTTTCATGAAAACTCAATGCACCTATATCACCGATTGTTCCTAAAAATTGGTTCTTATACATGGAACTAATGGCTTGAGCCGCATCTTCAATAAAAATAAGCTTATGCTTTTTTGCAATATCCTTGATTTTATCCATATCACAGGAAATACCTGCATAATGAACAACAACAATTGCTTTTGTTTTGTTTGTTATAGCTTGTTCTATTAAGTTTTCATCAATACAAAGAGTTTTCGGATTTATATCAACAAAAACAGGAACTCCACCTCTTAAAACAAACGCATTTGCGGTAGAAACAAAAGTATAAGAGGGCATTATTATTTCATCGCCCTGTTTTATTTCAGCCAAAATCGCAGCCATTTCAAGAGCCGATGTACAAGAATTTGTTAAAAAAACAGACGGCACTTTTAAATATTTTTGCAAAAAATCATTACATTTTTGCGTAAAATAACCGTTGCCAGATACCTGCCTGTAATCAATAAAAGCGGATTTGATATTTTCTAATATTTTTTCATCAAAATACGGTTCATTAAAACTGATTTTCATAAAAGCATGATAACAAGATTATATTTGTTAAGCAAGAAATATAAAAGAAGATACCAAAAAAGGTATCCTCGTTTATATTTTATTCAAATAATACGTACTTTATTTTTTCAATTTATTTAAGAAAAATTAAATTTTACTTTATTCATATTTGCTTCAAGAAGCTGCCATACTTTATCTTCAGGTTGAATCATTGTTACTTGCTGTGCTTGATTTTCTTGATTAGTTTGTGTTTCAGGTTTTACATTTTCTCTTGTTTGATTGAATAATTCTACTGAACGCGCTGCTAATACAAGACGACGAACATTTGAAACATTTAAACTCATAACTATTTCTCCTATATATACCCATACACACTGTTTATATGATTTCCATATAAACCTTACTTCTAAATAAAAACATTTTGTTTTTTAAGATTTCAATTTTTAAAAAAACATTTACAAAACTTTGCACAATCTGTTTCTTCTTAATATATCTATTTTTTCCCTTAGTGTATTTACACAAATCGAATACAAAAGTATAATTATAAATATATCTATTAGGAGAATTGTTTTGTCAAAAGAGGAAAGAGTTTGTCAGTTTTATAAATTATCAATAAGAAAAGAAGGAGATGTATTTCCATGCTGTTTGGGTAAATGGCAAGCAAGATTGGGAAGTATTTTTGACGAAGATATTTTTGAAAAAATCGAAAATACAAATATAACTTGCGAATGTGAACTGTATAAAACGAGAGATATTACTCCCGATGATAAAATGGATTTGCAAAGATTACATCTTATGTTTTCGCATGAATGTCAGGCTAATTGTGTTTGCTGCCCCCAGCATAAAGAAAAGATGGAAAGAGAAGAAGAACATTTGGAAAAGCTTTTGCTTTTTATCGAAAAATATCATCCAAAATATATTACCGTACTTGGCGGAGAAGTTTTAATTCAGCCGAAGGTATTGGACTTTGTTGAAAATATAAAAGCAAAATATCCTGATGTTGCTTTTGATACGGTTACTAACCTTTGTGTCGGTGAAAATACAATAAAAAGAGCTGCAAATATTTTCAGTGATGTAACAATCTCTATTTTAGGCTTTACTAAAAACACTTATAATAAAATAATGGGACTTGATTTTGACATTACGATGAAAAATATAGATTATTTGCAAAATAATACAAACGTAAAAATACGTCCGAAATACCTTACTATGCCAACAAATGTTTATGAATTACCGTTGTTTTTTGAATGGGCATTAAACCAAAAATCAGAAAAGATATACATTCATAATATATTTGAATTTAATGATTGCTGCAATTTAGAAGATATTTTTTGGCAAAAAACTTTTGCTCAAGTTGAAAATGATATGAAAAAATTACTTTTACAATATAAAGAGCATATTATTAATCAAAATAAACATTTTATATCTTTCCATCCCATAATATCAAACATGCTGAAAATTGATAACAATTATTTAGATGAAAACGGATTTACAAATATAATCAAAATTACTTCGTAAAAATCCATAAACTTACTTGCAGTTTGAAATCAATTTAGCTATGATGTTATTGGAAGTTGAGGAAAATAATGCCAAAAAAACAACAAACATATATAGTATTAGATGTAGAAACAACGGGTTTAGATGTTACAAAAGAAAAAATGATAGAGTTTGCCGCAGTAAAACTCGTTAACGGCAAAATTAAAGACAGATATGAAACATTAATCAATCCCGAGCAGCATATAAGACATTCAAGCTTTTTAATTCATAATATTTCGCAAGAAATGGTTGAAGATGCACCGAAAATTGATGAGGTCATGCCGAAAATTCTTGAATTTATCGGAGATTATCCTATAGTAGGGCATAACGTTATTTTTGATTACAGTTTTTTAAATGAAGCTTCAAAAACACTTTATGACCGAATTATTCCTAACAAAACCTTTGACAGTCAGGCTATGTTTAGAGAGGTTTTTCCGGATGAAATTTCGCACGGACTTGGAGCCTTGATGGAAAAATTTGGTATTACGGCAGAAACAAGGCACAGAGCTATGGCAGATACCGAAGCCCTTGCAAAATGTTTTCCTCAATTATTGAAATTGTATGAACAAAGATTTAATTGGCAGTTATCCCAATGTGATAAAGTACCTTATCTTTTTGAAAGATATTTACGAATACAAAATGCAATACATTATATGCAATCCGAGCTTTTGGATTTGAAATCCGTATTCAAAGTCTATTTTGAACATGGAGGAGAAGATGTTGTTGCATCAACGGGCGAAACTCTTACTTATTCTCAAAAGTATAATTATTCTTACGATTTTGAAAAAATCATTCCTTACATAAACGAATTTTCTTCAATAAATAAGCTGGTAAAATTGAATAATGGCTTGTTAGACAGAATGCTTAACGGAAAATCGATAGAAGACGAATTAAAAGAAAAAATTCAAGAGGCAAGAACCGAATTTTGCCAAAATTGCTCTGTTCAAATTCTTAAGCCTCAAAAAAATGACTCAGAATCGGAAGAACAACAGATAAAATGAGAATTGTTTCGGGAAAATTCAAAAACAAACTCGTAAATACTCTTGAAACAAAAGAATTGCGGCCTACTCTATCAAAAATAAGGGAGAGCATATTTGATGTTTTGCAGGAAAAAGTTGTTGATTCCGTTTGGCTCGATTTATTTGCAGGAAGCGGTTTGGTCGGTATAGAGGCAGCGTCAAGATTAGCCAAAGAAGTTATTTTTGTTGAAAAAAATCCCAAACATTTTAAACTGCTTAAGCAAAATCTTTCTTCTTTTGATTTTGAATATAAGGTTTATCTCAATGATGCGACCAGGGCTTTGAAATATTTTAATGAAGAACAATTTGATGTAATTTTTTTAGACCCGCCTTATGAAACAGGGTGCATAGAAAAAGCTTTGCCTTTAATATCAGAAAAAAACATCTTAAAAAATGACGGATTTATTATTATAGAATGTACCAAAAATGAGGATTTTGATGATTTAATCAATAATCTCGGTTTTGAAAAAACAAAAGAAAAAATTTACGGCGGAACAAAGTTGTTGTATTTGCAGAAAAAACAGTTTTAATAAATATTAATAAGCACTATTTTCTCTTTCTTTTTTTTTAATTTTTTAGTAGAATTAGGTAGGTAGTGTTATGAGAGTTCTATGTCTACAGATTTAAAGTATAAGAGAGTGCTGTTAAAAATTAGCGGTGAAGCACTAATGGGTGAATGTGGTTTCGGAATAGATCCGAATGTAATAAATGATGTGGCAAAAGAAATTAAAAAGGTGCATGATTTAGGCGCACAGGTTGCAGTTGTTGTCGGCGGAGGAAATATTTTCAGAGGTGTACAAAATTGTACAAAACTCGGCATGCCGCAAGCTTCTGCAGATTATGTAGGGATGCTTGCAACGGTTATGAACGGTTCTGTTCTTCAGTCTATGCTTAGAAATATTGATGTTCCTTGCAGATTGGTTAGTGCAATAGAAATGCACGCAATTGCCGAGCCTTATATAAGATATAAAGCAATAAGACACCTTGAAAAAGACAGAGTTGTTATATTCGCAGCAGGTACGGGTAATCCCTTCTTTACAACAGATACAGCAGCAGGTTTAAGGGCTGCAGAAATTGATGCCCAAGCTATGTTGATGGCAAAGAATAAAGTTGATGGCATTTATGATAAGGATCCTAGAAAATTCCCCGATGCCAAAAAATTTGACAGGCTTAGCTATGATGATGTCATAAAAAAAGATTTAAAAATTATGGATATGTCTGCAGTTTCGCTTTGCAGAGAAAATAAAATTCCTCTTTTCGTTTTTGATTTTGAACAAAAAGGTGCAATAGAGGGTATTTTAAAAGGTGAAAAGATAGGTACTTATGTAGGAGAATAATAATGTCAGTAAGTGATGTATTAAAACAAACCGAAGAAAAAATGGAAAAAGCAATTCAAAATTTGAAAAAAGAATTTGGCAATGTAAGAACAGGCAGAGCTAATCCTCTTATTTTAGAAAAGGTTAGCGTTGAATATTATGGAGTACCTACTCCGCTAAGACAATTATCAAATGTTTCCGTTCAAGACGGACAAACTCTTGTTATTACACCTTTTGATAAAAATTTGGTTCATGAAATAGAAAAATCTATTACAAAATCAGATATAGGTATTACTCCAAACAGCGATGGTACTTGCGTAAGATTAACATTCCCTCCGTTAACCGAAGAGAGAAGAAAAGAGCTATCTAAATCAGTTAAAAAAATGGCTGAGGATGCAAAAGTAGCTATAAGAAATATCAGACGTGACGGTGTTGATGATGTAAAGAAGTTGGAAAAAACCGATAATTTATCTGAAGATGAAGTAAAAAATAATCAAAATGAAGTTCAAAAAATAACAGATAAATATACAAAGATTATTGATTCATTGGCACAAGAAAAAGAACAAGAGGTTTTAAAAGTATAGTGGACAAAAGAACCATAACAGCATCTATATTTATGCTGATAACAATAGCTGCTATAGTTGTGGGTGATTGGTTATTAGCACTTTTTGTCGGTTTGCTTTTAATTTTCGGACTAAAAGAATTGATAAATATGCTTTATTTGAAGCATATTTATCCGAGCAGACAGAGTGTCTATTTGGGTTGTACCTTATATCTTTTTATTGCGGCTCTTAATCGTATTGATTTAATGCTTATGGTGAGTGTATTTACAGCATTATATTGTTTCGCAGCCATATTAAAAAGAGGAAAAGAAGCCCGAATTTGTGATGTGGGTGCAACGTTGATGTGCATAATATACGGAGGTGCGCTTCCTTCACATTTCTTATTTATAAGAAATCTCGAAGCAGGAAAACTCGAATATTTCGGATTTTCTTTTGATACTGCAATAGGATATGTATTATTGATGTTTACGGCTATATCATTAACCGATATTGCTGCTTATTTTATAGGAACAAGATTTGGTAAACATAAGTTGTGGGAGGTAATCAGCCCTAAAAAAACCATTGAAGGGGCAATAGGCGGTGCATTTTTTGCAATATTATCTGCCGTAATTGTTGGTTATATTGTTCATTTAGAGCTTTGGCAGTCATTATTAGCAGGGGTTGTAATTACTTTAGCTGCACAATTTGGTGATTTGTTTGAATCAATGCTTAAACGTGATGCCGGAACAAAGGATTCCTCCAATATATTACCCGGACATGGGGGCTTCTTGGATAGGGCTGACAGCTATGTCTTTACCGTTGCCGTTACATATTATTTCTTTTACTACATTGTAGTAAATCCTTTTTGGACTAATTTTTAAGAAGATTAAAATATCGGTTTTTGTTCTTCTTCTATAAGATCATCGCCAATTATTTCAATGATTTCTTGTTTGTCTGCTTTTTTAAGAATATCCATTATATTGAAATTTTTAAGAAATGAACCCTGTTTCTCATCTTTTTCTTGAGGTTTTTCCTGCTGAACAAAAAAATTTTCCGATGGATTAATTCCTAGCAGTGTGTTAATTTCTTCGATATTCATTGTATACCCCTTATATATTTTGTATATATAAATAAAAACATTTTTATAAGGTGATATTTATTTTTTGTGATTTTCTTTACAAAATTTAATATAATTACTAAGAACGAATTGTCAAAAATAAAATTTAAAATAAATGTTAATTTTTATTACAATTTCTAAACATAATAATAAAATTATCATTGTTTCGATTTATTATAATCAAGAAAGGGTTACGGTTAAAATTCTATTATGAATACAAGTAATATATTACCATATAATGTCGGAAGCTATGCCCGCCTTTCGTTTGAGGACATTAATCGTCTGCCCAAAACAGCAATTTCTTCTTCTAAAAAAGATTTAATAAGCAGAGAAGACAGTGTCAAAACAACAAAATTTGCAAAAATATTTACTGTATCTGTTTCTGCTTTGTTAGGGTTGTATATAGCACACAGGAATAATTTATTCAGCCCTATAATGAAGGAAACAAAAAAAATATTAAAAACTCCCGATACATTTGAAAAAATAAATAAATATGTCAATGATAATTTTAGTTTTGATGCGTGTGCAAAAGTAGCAAAGAGATTTTTGAATAATTTTGATGCTTCACAACCGGAAGCATTATCAAAACAAGCCAAAATACTTGCTAATGACAATAAAAAGTTCAATAGCCTTACAAAAAGGCTTTTCTCCGAATTAAGGGATGATAACAACGCAGAAAGATTTAAACGTGGACTTTGCGTTGATATGATGGATTTATATTTGCCTAAAATAGTCAAAAAACTTCAAAACCTAAAAAGCAATAAAAAGCCATATAAGAACTTGCAGCCAGAGGTTGTAGCTGATTTATTTAAAAAAGGTCCTGATGGAGTTATGCCGATTGAAGATTTATTTTATAATGCCATAAAAAACAGGATTAAAAATAGCATTATTGATTCTGTTCAAAAAGAAAGAACATTAGCATTAATATAAAATTAATATAAAATTAATCTACATTTATTTTGTCTATTTGCCTGTATAATATCCAATTTTTTGTATTTTGTGAAAAATATAGGTTAATTATATAATCTTTTATTCTTTCTTTGTTTCTAAATCCGTTTTTAAAAACAATTTCAAATACGTTACTTTTTTCAGACGGTTTTAATTCATTTTGCATATCAGGAAATATTTTTTCTTGCAATTCTTCAACCGTATGTTCTTTTTTTGAAATTATAACTGCTTTTACATACAATTTATTTAATGTATTTTTTGAATTATTTGTTATTTGAAAACTTAGAGCAGGAAAGTATTTTGTATCAATATGTTTAATAGAAGTCTGAATATCAGAAATATTAATTATTGCTTCTCTTTCATCAACTAAAATAGAATCTTCTCCAAGCTGAACAAGATATGTTTTACATAATTTTTGATTAAACGTATCACCTTCTTTTTCAAAAAAATAAAACATATTAATTAATTGTTCTTTTACACGTCTTTTTTCTTCTTGAGTTTTTGCAATATAAAAAGCATTTTTTATACTCTGCATAGCTTTATTTTTGTCTTTTTCCAAAAATAATTTAGCAAAGCAAGTTTGTAATTTAGCATTATTTTTATAATTTAATATAGAATTGTATGCAGTCAATGCTAAATCAAAATCGTTATTTTCTATTGCACTATTTGCTATATCATAATAAGTATTTGCAATATCGTTTACAGTTTCATTGTATAAAATAATATCCTCTTGTTTTTTTGAATTTTTCAAATAATCCAAAACTAAATTATAATAAAGGATTTTTTCTTCAGGATTTTCTATTTTTTCTGATAATTTCTTATACGCATAAGCTTTTTTGGGTGCATCACTTTCTTTCTTTAACGGCATTAATCTTATAATATTTTCCGCAGATGCTAAATCATTAGTATCAACATATAATATTGCCAAATCAGAATAATTCTCTATATAATATGGTGCAATTTCTTTTGATAAAAAGAAATAAAATTTTGCTTTTTCATAATCTTTTAATTGAAGATAAGTTTTCCCTATTCTGTTGGCTGCATAATAATCATTTTCATCCTGAGAAAATAAATTTGAAAAATATTGAAGGGCATCAGGTGAATTTCCGTTTGCCAAAAATTCTTCACCTTTATTTGCAAAAGCGGGTATATTTTCAGCAGGATTAAGATTTGGTTTCTCCCCAAAAATCCCATATAAAGTAAAAAAGGAAACAAAATATATTAAAGCCAAAATACCGGCTCTTCTTATTAATCGTTTTTTCAGTTGATTTCTTTTCTTTTTTACAATTATATTTGTCATCTCTCAAAATTCACGCTTGATACATAAACATCATCAATATTTTCTATTTCATTAATTTTTTTGTACATATCCAAAACAGGCGAAGTAGATATTTCTTTTGTTGTAAAGCTGATTTTATCCTTATATTCATGTTTATCGCTTTTTGAATGATTTAATTCTGATATTCTTTGGAATTTTTCTGAAATATCTTGGATAACTTTACCGACATTTTCAGGAGCAACAGTTAAAGTTGCATGAATATTAACTGTTTTTTGGCTGATATTTTTAACAAAAACGATTTCAATTTTTCTGACTAAAATTAAAACAATTAAAGTAAGAATTGTAGCAATTATACCGAGTATAATAGAACCCGTACCTACAGCCATACCGATACTTGCTGTTGTCCAAAGTGTCGCAGCAGTGGTTAAGCCAAATACAGTCGGACCTTGTCTTAAAACAGTACCGCCGCCGATAAAACCAATACCTGTAAGTATTTGTGCAGCAATACGAGCAGGATCGCCATAAGCCTGCGGATCACCTTCTGCAGCAAATGTCGGAAAAACAAATATTGATAAAATTGTAAATACGCAAGAACCTAAGCAAACTAAAATATGAGTTCTTAAGCCTGCAAATTTACTTGTTAATTCTCTCTCCAAACCTATTGCAAAACCCAATACAACGGAAAGAACCACTCTTATTATTATATCTGAATAATATGAAAATTCATGAATCGGATATTCCATTTTTATCTCCTCTGACTTTTCGGGTCAAGTATATCTCGAATTGTATCACCTATTACGTTAAATGCCAAAATAGTTACAAAAATCAAAAATCCGGGAGTAAG
>JAEEGL011478793.1_pt1 | contig 15062 bp, 17 predicted proteins | sample 9134231 | NCBI WGS metagenome assembly JAEEGL01 (sample SAMN16246548, study PRJNA631951) | gut metagenome | biome: gut microbiome; feature: rumen; material: fiber-attached | host: Bos | place: Iran: Karaj | collected 2018-10 | reverse complement strand
GTCAACTGTACATATAAGGAGGGCTCGGGCATTTACGCGGGCAAGAAGCAATAACTCCTTTGAATAAGTATCTTCGGTATATGAGTTTGTAAAGGAAAGAAGACGGAAGTAAGCTCAGAATATACATAAATAATACAAAAAGGCGCTATCCTGGATTATAATAATGACTATGAAAAAGATAAGACCACTAATACTTACGATCATAATGGTTCTGTCCATCCCGGCAATGACAATTACGGGATGCATGTCCGAGAATGCTCCGGATGATGAGACGGATGGGGCCCTTAAGATCATCAATAGGACATCCGAAAGTGAGCAGGATGCTTCACAGAACATCCCGGAAGAGGACCTGCATAATACGGACATCAAGCCTCTTGGCATGGATTATGACAGTGATTCGCCGGCTGATGCGACTGTCAGCGCGGAGTTTACGATCAAGGATTTTGACCTTGACGCAGGAACGCTGTCGTTTACCGCATATACAGAGGAACTGTTCGATGCGGCAGAGATATCTCTTATGCAGATAGGCGATACGCTTAATGTCGGCGGACAGGCCCTGGTAGTGGAGTCCATCCAGGATAAGGACGGAGAACTCATAGTCAACGGAGGAGTTGATGAGGGCGGAACAAACCTCATATCAAACGGAGGCGGAACCTACAGGGTTCATGGTCTGGATGATTACGCCACATATGTCGAGATCGGAAGGAGCACACTGTCCATAAGCGAAGATCTTAAGATAAGCGACGGATATAAGGATGCTTCCTCACCCATAGAATCAGACTATGAGGGACTTGGTGAATATCTGGAGAATCTTGAGGGTGCAGCGGATTCGTACAATTATCTGTCTACGAGGGTGACGATAGAAAAGGGCAAGATAGTTGACATAACAAGGATCTGGACACCATAGAACAAAGAAGTATCCCAGATACAAATACTGCATTATCACGGGAGAGCAGCATAAACACAAAGAAAGGGAGGTTGACATAATGAGTAGAGTTTTGGTTTTTCTTGCAGACGGATTTGAGGAGATAGAAGCTCTGACCGTCGTGGATCTGTGCAGGAGAGCAGGTATAGATACAGAGACTGTATCCATCACGGATAAGCCCTCGGTGGTCGGTTCGCACGGAATAGAGATCGGGGCTGATATAACCATAGATGCGGCCGATTTTGCATCGGCTGACATGATCGTACTTCCGGGAGGTATGCCGGGAACTAAAAACCTTGAAGCCTGCGATGCTCTTATGACTAAGGTTGATGAGTTCATAGCATCGGGAAAGAAGGTATCTGCCATATGCGCGGCTCCCACTATCCTCGGACACAGAGGACATCTAAACGGTCTTAAGGCCGGCTGCTATCCGGGACTTGAAGGGGAGCTTAAGGGGGCTTCCGTAAGCTACGATAAGGTGTCGGTGGCTGGCAATATCATCACGAGCAGGGGACTCGGGACAGCCATAGAGTTTGCACTGGCCATAATCACATCACTTACGGATAAGGCCACAGCGGACAAGATAGGGCAAAGTGTGGTATACTTACCGATATAGGCGCGGAAGCGCATTTTGTGTAAAAGTGGGGTAAAAACTAAGGGTATGATAGGGAAAAGGCTTAACGTCTATGTAGACAGTTTTATTAAGCAAAAGGAAGTGATAAGATCTGTTGTTGATGCACAGAATGCCCTGAATGAGGGCAAGCACGAGGCGGTCAGGAATGAATTCGTTCTGATCCCCTATGACGGCAGACCTGATCATGAGAAGAATACGCTCAGCCTGCTCATAAGCGATGACACCATGCTGCTTGCGGAGTTTTCATCCTATGAGGGCGTGAGCACGCTCTTTATCGGCGATTGCAGCGGACTTACCGAGAAGGAGCAGAATAAGATCAATAACATCCTGTCGGCTGATATGCCGAGGCTTGTCTTATATAAGGCCATCACTCATATCATAGAGGGTATCATCGGCCGCTACAATGAGTGGCTCTACAGATACGTTTTCCAGTCTCTTATCGACAGTTCTCCCGATATGGTATGGGTTAAGGACGAGAAGGGACGTCATGTGATCCTCAATGAGATGTTCGGCAGGATCGTCAACAAGCCGGTAGACTTCTGTCTCAATAAGGAGCATCCGGATATCTGGGATATTCCGTGGGATGAATATGAATCATCTGATTTTGCATGCAGGAGGTCTGAGGAGGCCATAATCTCTTCGGGCAAAATGGGGACGTTTGATGAACTGGTGCTCACAGGCGGTGAGATGAAGCAGTTCACGACCTATAAGACTCCGCTGTTTGATAAGCTGGGCAATGTGATCGGTACCTGCGGGATCGGCCATGATGTGACCAATCTCTCCAACATGGGTATCGAGCTGTCGATGCTTGTAGATAACATTCCCTTCCCGATGGCTGTTCTGGATTCAGGATGGAAGACCGTTCAGATGAACACCACTCTTATGGACCTCGCAGGGGTTCACAGGGCAGAGAAGTTCAATTACAGGGACTGGAAGTCGAGTAATCTGCAGCCTTCCGGCGAGATCAGACAGTCCGATGACAGGAAGTCCTGCAGACAGGAGTTTAAGTTCATCAAGGGTGACAAGAGCTACAACTTCAATGTGCTCGAGCAGGTCATCATAGATTTCCAGGGCAACATCACGGGATACTTCATCCTGATGCAGGATATCACGTATCAGCGCATATATGAGGATACTATTCTCACGGCCGCCAATACTGATGTGCTGACGGGTATCTATAACAGAAGATACTTCTATGAGTATCTTGAAGAGAACATATCGGGATCCATGACGCTTCTGTACATGGATCTGGATAATTTCAAGAAGATCAACGACACTTATTCTCATGCAAGAGGAGACGATATACTTAAGCGTACCGCCAACCACCTAAAGGAGATCTTCCCTGACGGAGTGGTAGCCAGACTGGGCGGGGATGAGTATGCCGTGGTATTATGCGGTGGTATCAACCAGGCCGAGCTTGACGTGAAGTGCCACAGACTTGAAAAGGCAGTCCGTAACCTGTGCAGACCGGGAGGTCCCTATGTGACGATCAGCATAGGTATTGCGTTCACGGACGGTTCTAAGACCGTGGATGACCTTATCAACGAAGGTGACGGCCTTATGTATGAGATCAAGAAGAAGCATCATGAGATAATGGACAATGACCCTGCCACATATGAGACGGGCAAGAGGTAGATTTCAGCCGTTTGATTTATGGACAACCGAACGATCAGAGATAACAGAAGGAATGAATATATTGAATTGCTCCGCTTTGTCTTATGCGTGATGATCTTCATCCATCACTCGGGACATTTAACAGGCGGAGCAGTCACTTTGTTACCCTCGGGAGGCCTCATAGGAGATGCCTTCTTCATGCTGACAGGGTATTATGCGATACGTCATATATCTGTCCGCATGGGAAAAACCGGGGCGGCTGACTCTGCAGACAGCTCCGCAGATCCCGAACTTTCGGGGCGACCGCTCCTCTACTGTATTAAGTATACACTCCGTAAGCTGTTAAGACTGTTTCCCTATATGGCATTCGGAACAGTCATCATCTATATCCTTGAATTCGTAAATGATATAAGGCTCAACGGCTCGATCGCATCGGTTGACATAATTCCGAGACTTAAGGACATGATCATCGAACTCCTCTATCTCCCTCTTACGGGACTAATGGGTGAGATCAGTGCCCTTAACTACCGTAATGCTCCGATGTGGTATCTTTCAGCCATGCTTATCGCCCTGCCTGTCGTTATGTATCTGTGCATACGTCTGGGCAGGATATTTAAGTATTGTCTTGTCTGGGCAGTTCCGCTTTGCCTGCAGGTATTCATGCTTAAGTATTTCGGCGGTGTGCTTCCCTGGCAGCAGTTTGCGGGAGTAGTAAGCAGCGGTTATATAAGGGGTATATCAAGTCTCCTGATGGGAGGAGGGATATACTATGTATCGGAATATTTAAGGAGCAGATATGCCGTTTCTGGTGCGGCCGGTGATCCTGCGAGTTTTGATACCGATGCATGGCAGAAGTCGGATAAGTCCGCGGCTTATATGGTGTTCTCGATCGCAGAAGTCATTCTTCTCATAGTATTTTTTGCTTGTGTTATTGTCGGGGTGACCGGTTATTTTGAACTGCTCGCTCTGTATGTCATAGAAGTGGTGTTTATGCTGAGCCTGAGCGGTATAACATATTCATCAAGGCTGTCGCTTAAGTGTGCCGGCTATCTGGGGCGGCTCAGCCTTCCCATATACTGTATCCACTGGGGGATATACAGATGGGTGGCATCCTTCTTCGGATATCTGGACTACAGAGTTTCGATGATGCTTGCATTCATTCTCTGTATAATCGCGGCTGTCGTGATGGTAACATTGCTTGACAGAATTTCAAGACATAAGAATAATCCATAATATGACAGAAGTGTCATATCTGTAATATCTGATCCGTGATCAAATGAAAAGGAATAGAACTGACAATGCCTGATACGAAAACAGAAAGAGACTATTATGCATATAAGAAAATGAGCTTCGGCAAGAGACTGTTCGGCCATATAGGGACGGTACTTACGCATAAAAAGCATGTAAGATACGGCTGTTTTAAGATGGGACTGTACTGGCAGGGTATCACCCATGATATGAGCAAGTTCTCTCCTACGGAGTTCATACCCAGCGTGAAGTACTATTCGGGTACATTCTCGCCCAATGCGACTGACAGGGTGCTCTCGGGAGTGTCCACGAGCTGGCTGCATCACAAGGGACGCAACAAGCATCACTTCGAATACTGGATAGACTATATGCCCGATACCGATCCCAAGCTCGCGGGATGCAGGATGCCTCTTAAGTATGTGGCGGAGATGACGGCCGATCGCTATGCGGCCTGTGTGGCATATAACGGAGATAAATATACCTGTGCGGATCCGTGGAACTACTATTCCAAGAATGCGGATCACCTTACAATCGATGACGATACCAGGGCAGTGCTCGAAGCTGCCCTGCGCAAGATGAGGGATGAAGGAGAGGAAGCGGCCTTCGCCTATGTGAAGCGCCTGCTCAAGATAACCCGCGGCCGTGACTATGATGCGTCGATAATCGATAAGGCATGATTGCAAAAGTCATACGACAAAGAGAGCAGGCCTTAACGGCCTGCTCTCTGCAATTCTTATAATCTAGATACTTCAGTTCTATTCCCAGAACAATTCATCCAATGTCTTATCCAGTGCCTTGCATATCTTGATGCAGAGATTGATAGTGGGATTGTAATCTCCCTTCTCAATCGAACTGATTGTCTGTCTCGATACTTCACACAACTTTGCCAGATCATCCTGTGACAAGTCCTTGCCGGCACGGGCGGCTTTAAGCTTAAGATTCTTCATACTTATTCCTCCTCTTCGTTGTCGGCTTTCTTATCAATAGCCTTCTTAATGAGATACTCGATACCGAATACTGAAAGCATTACAATTACTGCTATGTTAAGAACGGGTATACCGATCTTGCCGTCTTCTTCGAATAAGAATCCGCTCATTGCAGGACCGACTACAGCGATAATGTTGATTACTATGGCAATGACAAATACGAGACCGTATCTTCTGCGATCGTTGTTCATTCCCCAGTACACATCATTCCATACACAGTAGCTGCCGAGTGTCAGGCATCCTGCGAGTATTCCCATAAAGTGAAGTACATAATCCTTAACAGGTATCTCTATGCCGCATATTGATGCCATGCTGAGCAGCGCTTCAACGATAAGTGCGGTATAGAAAGCGTACATATAAGCCTTGCCTCTGACCTTTTCCTGTCTCTCATCATATTCCGTCTTGACCTTCTTATCCGTGTTGGCGTACTTAAAAAGTATCACTACCAATATAAGACCTACTATCAATCCTACGATAAATCCAATTCCCTGTGCATTCATTTCTAATTTCCTCCTTATCTCTGTTAACTGAATTATCATCCTATATCTCTTTGTATAATCTGTCCTTGTACCTGCATATACCGAAGAGGTTTATGATCTGTGATGCAACTACACATGCCATGCCGGCTGTAAGTATTCCTCTGTCTGTGTAGACATCGACCAGGATCAAAACCATTCCCGTGGCTGCTATCAGCAGAGCGGCGATCCACATTATCCTTACTCTCATCGGTACGTTCCTAAACTCCTTAAAACTTATGACCTTCATCTTCCTTCTCCTTTTCTATGACCAGTTACTGTTTTGTTTTAATCTGCTTTGTGAAAGGTGACGTCTTTGCCTTTCATGAGCTTATAATAATCCCTCAATAGAATAATGTCAAGTATATTTTACAAAAAATATAAAAGATTTTTCATTTTGCATATCCGACCGGGAGAAAAACAATAAGAAAACCCCGTAAATACGGGGTTTTTCGGGATCTGACATAAAACAGATTTTTTATCTTAATTCCATTGAAAGGCTGTAACTGTTGCCTCTGGTACTCAGCGTTGCGTATGAACCGCATATAACTGGCAGCATCGGAGGATGGTGACCGACGTCCGCATCCATAAGGATAGGAACTTCCATATCCGAGACCGTATCGACCACGGCATTATACATATCCACGCCCATCATCTCTTCGCCGTATCTGCAGGGACGGCCTATGATAAAGCCTTTTGCATTACTGAACCAGCCGGCTTCCTTCATATGCCACATGGCTCTTCTTAAGTCGACAGGGCTCAGATCACAGCATTCCAGGAACCATATGATGCCGTCATCCTCATATCTCTCCGCAAACTCCTTAACTCTGTCATAGGGTGTTCCGATGATGTTTGTAAGACAGTCAACGCATCCTCCGATCAGTCTTCCGGACATCTTAAGGTCTCCGGTTGATACAGGTCTGTTATCCTCATATTCTCCGAGCTTACCGTCGGGCAGGCTTATGATCCTTGAATCCATCGTTACATTATATGGAACGAACGGATTCTCCTCATCCTTAAGGGAGAACATCTCCCACTTATCATAACCTGTAAATGTAATGGTGCCGTTCTTACATGCCCTGCCTGTTAAGAGCTCAAATGCATCGGCAAGCGACCTGTGCCAGGGCTTCATACCGAAAGCCGCCGCACACGGACCGTAGACCGCAGCCGTATCAGCAAGAGTCGCAGACAGAAATACGAAATTGGTATTATCGGAATAGCCCATATACCATTTGGGCCTTGAACCGGCGATCCTCTCAAAGTCGATATACGGGACAACCTCGCACATAAGCTCTCCGCCGCCGCAGGAGATAAGTATGTCTGCATCCCCTTCCATATAGAAGGAATTAAGTTCCTCCCCGCACTTAACAGGCGTATTGCTTATGCCCACGCCCTCTGTTGCATAGCAGTTGGGTCCAAGCCTTAAGGAATAGCCCATATCCGTAAGTACCTTCTGCGCATTTGCAAATGCACTCTTATAAGGTTCGATCGCACATCCGAAGGCCGGAGCCACGAAGCCGATCGTTCCGTCGTTGCTTAAAAAGTCGGGATATCTCATTTTCCAATTGCCTCTTATGTTATATAATAATATGTAGTTTTATTTTACCATAAGAGGGTCTGTATGAATATAGTATTGCACCAGCCGGAGATCCCGCTCAACACGGGCAATATAGGCAGGACCTGTGTGGCAACGGGCACGAGGCTGCACCTTATCGAGCCGCTGGGATTCAGGCTGGATGAGAAGTCCGTTAAGCGCGCCGGTATGGATTACTGGGATAAGCTTGATCTGACAAGATATATCAATTATGAAGACTTTTTGGCAAAAATCAGAGCGACTGACTCTTCCGCTCCCGAAGCGGGCCGGCCTTCCGGGGCGAACACACATGCTCCCCGCATATGGTATGCCACGACCAAGGCGCATCAGAACTATACGGATGTGGAGTATGCACCGGATGACTATATAATGTTCGGCAAGGAGAGTGCAGGGATCCCGGAGGAGATACTTGTCAGTAACGAACCTTTTTGCATAAGGATCCCCATGCTGGAAGATATCAGGTCGCTTAACTTAAGCAACAGCGTTGCCATCGTATTGTACGAGGCACTCAGACAGCAGGGATTTGCGGGACTGTCCGATAAAGGAGAATTACACAGACTGAGCTGGAATGATCAGCACATATGATGAGCATATGGTAAGTCGGAAAATGTGAGAAATGGCTGATAAGAGAAGGAACTTACAGGAACTTAAGATGAATATGGAGGCGGGCGAGGTACCGTTTAGTGATTATCCCAGACCGCAGCTTGTCAGAAACACCAGGTGGATCAATCTGAACGGGCGCTGGGACTGCGGTGTGGTTGTTCCCTTCCCGCTTCAGTCTAAGCTCTCGCGCTTCGATACTCTGCCCGAATATAAGGGAAGAGTTCCCGATGAGTATGATTACCATACAACATTTGAATACAGACATGACACAAGTGTCACAAGCACAGGCAGGACCAGGAGATTCTTTAAGATAAGAGAGAAGAAGAATGAGAGCAGGGATGCTAACAGAGTGATCCTGCATTTCGGAGCCGTGGATCAGATCTGCGATGTCTTTATAGACGATGTTCATGTCGGCCATCATGAGGGCGGATATCTGCCCTTTAGTTTTGATGTTACGGGCCTGCTTAAGAACGACGGTACACACGAGTTAAAAGTCCATGTGACCGACAGACTGGACCTTAAGTATCCGTACGGCAAGCAGAGCAGGACACCCGGCGGTATGTGGTATACTCCCGTGTCCGGAATATGGCAGACGGTCTGGCTCGAGGAAGTACCCGACAGGTTTATAAGAGGTCTTAAGATCACACCGGACTTAGACGGTATAAGACTTGTTGTGGACGGAGATGCGGACAGTTATACGGTTGAGGTCTTTGAGCCGGTACTCGGAGAGAACCCGGCCATGCTCATAGAACAGGCTGAGCCCAGGGCAGAAGCACCTAACCGGATGATATACAGAGAGACCTATAACGGCAATAAGACTTATATAGAAGTCGAGGATCCCAAGCACTGGACTCCCGACAGTCCGTACCTGTACGGGATCAGAGTCAGCTCCGCAACAGACTCAGTCACATCATATTTTGCACTGAGGACCATAGGCATACGAAAGGTTGGAGAGCATAAGAGGTTCCTGCTTAACGGTAAGCCCGTCTTCTTCCACGGAGTATTGGATCAGGGATACTATCCCGAGGGGATATTCCTGCCCAACAGCGAAGCAGGATATGACAATGATGTCATGTATATGAAGGAACTTGGCTTTAATACCCTCCGTAAGCATATCAAGATAGAGCCGCCGGCATTCTATGTGGCCTGTGATGTGAGAGGGATGATCGTATGGCAGGATATGATCAACAATTCCGACTATCAGTTCATGAGGGATACAATTCTTCCCACCTTCGGTATCAAGGCCAAGACGGATCATTATACCCATCACGACCCTGAGACCAGACGGATCTTCGAGGAGCATATGAGGGACACGGTCAAGTATCTGTACAACTTCCCCTGCATATGCTATTACACGATCTTCAATGAGGGCTGGGGACAGTTTGATTCGGACAGATTATATGAGGACCTTAAGGAGCTGGATCCTACCAGGATCGTGGATTCGACTTCGGGATGGTTCAGACAGTTTAAGAGTGATGTGGTGAGCCGCCATGTTTACTTCCATAAGGTGGCGAAGATCCTGCATCACCATCACCCTGTGGTCATTTCGGAATTCGGCGGATACAATTACGCCGAGCAGGGGCATACATTCAATCCTCTCAACAACTACGGCTACAAGAGCTTTAAGGACAAACAGGTACTGAGCAAGGCCATCCGTGATCTGTATAAGGAAGATATCATCTCATATATCGAGATGGGCTGCTCAGGAAGTATCTATACCCAGCTCTCCGATGTGGAGGATGAGACCAACGGCTTCTATACTTACGACAGACAGATCTGTAAGGTGGATAAGGAGATAATGAGATCCATCGCAGATGACCTGTATACGGAGTTCTATAAGTGCGTGCACTAGGGACATGGTATCCTGTTTTGCACGATCATCTCAATCCTATCTGACCTGACATATGATTATTGTATATGACAGGAATTGTTCCCGCTCCGATTATATAATCCACACATAGAACAGAAGCAGTTTATTGTAAAAGATCTATGTGATGGAGGATAAGATTATGAAGCAGAGAATGGCAATAGGAGCAGGAATAGCGGTTTTGATCATATGTATCATAGTACTGATCACAGGAGCCGATATGATATCCGCGGATGCAAAGACGGGATCCGGCACGGAGAGTATAACGGTCTGTGAAGATATGACCGGGAAATGGTATCTGTCAGGCGATACGGATTTTAAGGTTCTTGAGAGCAGGTTCCCTGATGTATTCGCATTCGGATGTGAGCTGGAGATACTGCAGGACGGCAGGATCAACTGGCACGTGGGTGCGGCAGGAGCAGCAGGTACATACAGGATACACGGAAATCAGCTGATCGCCGAAGTATCTGAAGTGATGGAATATGATGAATACCAGGTGATATTCACTATGGATGAAGAGGGAACGCTCAGAATGAAGTATAAAAACGTTCCTCTGGAATGGACCAGATAGGCATTTGTATCTGTATCCTGCCATAGTGAGAGCGTAAGGGAAAGGGAGCACTATGGAGTGGATGACAGCGATACGTGAAAGTATCAGATATATGGAAGAGAATATATTGACGGTCTCAGGTCCGACTGAGATAGCTGAGCATGTCAATATATCAGAGATGTATCTTCAGAGAGGTTTTCAGGTGGTCACGGGCCTGACTCTTGGTGAATATGTCAGAAACCGCAGGTTGTATATGGCTGCCATGGAACTGGCCACTGCGGATGATAAGATAATAGATATATCCTACAAGTACGGATATGAGACACCGGAGAGTTTTACCAAGGCATTTGGGAGATTCCATGACGCAACGCCATCCCAGATCCGAAAGAAAGAGAAACCGCCAAGGGTTTTTCTGCCAATGCGGGTGACACTTGATGTCAAAGGGGGCAGCGATTTGGATGTTAGGATAGAGAAACATGACAGTTTTAAACTGATAGGAGTGTCAAAGGATTTCCTCTTTGATAATTGTAATAAGGAGATTCCGGAGTATTGGGAAGAGTACGGAAGTAAATATGCCGGGATGCTCTTATCGGATGAGCCGTCACCGGGCCTTAATGATCTCGAAAGAACGCTGTATGACAGTAAGGTATGGAGCTACGGTGTTTTTACCGACCTGAGTATAGGTAAGGGGTGGTGCAGATATCTCATCGCAGGTGCATATGACGGAAGAGATATCCCGGATGGACTTGATGTATGGACGATCCCGGGATCATACTGGGCCAAGTTTGATTGCGTAGGTCCGCTTCCCACGGCTGTTGACAATGTCAACAGGGTAATATGGTATGAATGGCTCCCCGGCAATCCGGACTATGAGCTGGATGGCAGCTATATAGTAGAGAAGTATGACCGTGACAGATCAGCCAAGGCAATTGACTATCATTGTGAGATCTGGATACCGGTTAAGAAGAAATAATAAAAGCAGCGAGGTGGTGACGATCGTTACCGCCTCGCTTTTTCTGTTCAACCCGGTATGCTTTTTTTATTATCAGCAATTCAGAGTTAAGAGAAGATGAAAAAACTTATGGATAGATAGAGGGGATTGGGTATATACTGATAGATGTAAGTATTTGAACAGGTATGAGAAGAAATGATTACTGCCTGCTTAACTTAAGCATAGACAAACAGGAAGATCATGAGAGAGATAGAGAGTATTAAGATAACTGAAGCAGTACGGGATATGTGCATCGAGGCCAATCATTATCTGACAGAGGATATGAAGAAAGCGCTTGATGAGGCCGCAGGGAGTGAGAAGTCACCTCTCGGCAGACAGGTGTTATGTCAACTGCAGGACAATCTCCGGATCGCAGGCGAGGATATGATCCCCATCTGTCAGGATACCGGGATGGCTGTGATATTTGCAGAAGTCGGCCAGGATGTGCATATAGACGGGAATCTCACGGATGCCGTCAATAAGGGTGTCCGTCTCGGATATACGGAAGGATTTCTTCGCAAGTCCGTAGTCCGCGATCCATTGGACAGGGTAAATACGGGCGATAATACACCTGCGGTCATCCACTACGATATAGTACCGGGCGATAAGCTTAAGCTCACGCTTGCACCCAAGGGCTTCGGCTCAGAGAACATGAGCAGGGTATTCATGCTCAAGCCCGCAGACGGAGAAGAGGGAGTTAAGAATGCGATCCTTACTGCAGTCAGGGACGCAGGTCCCAATGCCTGTCCTCCGATGGTAGTCGGTGTCGGCATAGGCGGTACATTTGAAAAATGTGCGCTCCTTGCCAAGAAGGCCCTCACAAGACCTCTGGGCATCCCGGCGAACACCGGTTGGGCAAGGGATATGGAAGAGGAGCTTTTGGAGCGTATCAACAAGTCAGGTATAGGTCCCGGCGGCCTGGGCGGTACCACTACGGCACTGGCTGTCAATATCGAGACCTATCCCACTCACATAGCGGGACTTCCCGTGGCAGTCAATATATGCTGCCATGTGAACCGTCACAGTGTAAGAGAACTGTAGGAGCGGGTATAACGGGATCCCCTCACTTTTACAAGGAAGAATGCTATAAGGAGTAATAGCCATATGATGAATGAATTTGCCAGTTTCAGCAATGTCGAAGAGATCATACATCTTATAAGAATAGTGGCAGCGGCCCTGTGCGGCTATATCATAGGTTATAACAGGGAGAAGCACACCAAGGCGGCAGGCATCAAGGCACATATGATGATCTGTATCGCGGCAGCGCTTATGATGCTGATCTCCAAGTACGGATTCGGAGATGTGATGAATATAGCGGGCTTCAGCTGTGATGTAGCCAGAGTGGCAGCCGGTATCATCACCGGTATGGGAATACTCGGCGGCATCATCATGGTCCGTGACAGAGGCGTGGCATCCGGTATCAATACGGCAGCAGGCCTTTGGGTCACATTGGGTGTCGGCATGGCACTTGGTTCGGGAATGTATGTCTCAGCCATAGGAGTGGTACTGATCACCATGATCGTTCAGCGCCTCCCTCATCTGGCAGGAGAGCATACGGACATATCACAGGATTGAGTTGATCTATGAATCTCAGTAAGCGACTGACATTAACATTTGTATCACTTCTAACGATACCGGTGGTATTGGCGATCGTGTCTTGTGTTTTTCTGATCGTGAATGAAGACGCAGAGATTTCGAGAACACTGGTTGTTGAGGCTATCTGGATCCTTATAGCCGTGCTTGTGGCCCTTGATATTATGTTAACCATGTGGGTCAATAAGGGCGTATTCCTCCATATCAAGGAGATGAACAAGGCTATGGAGGATATAGCCGAGGGAGATTTTGATCACGTGCTGGATGCGGGATCCGTAGAAGGCGAGATAGCCGAACTCTACAGGAGCTATGAAGACATGAGACTAAAGCTCAAGGAGTCGGCTGAGGAACGCCTGAGAGATGATGCCACGGGCAGAGAGCTTATCAGTAATATAACTCACGACCTTAAAACTCCGATCACTTCGATCAAGGGTTACGCCGAAGGTATACTGGACGGCGTGGCAGGCACCGAGGAGAAGAAGGAGCGTTACATCCGCATCATTTATGACAAGACCAAGGACCTTGACAGACTGCTCAATGAGCTGACATATTATTCAAGTATCGACAGCAACAGGATCCCCTATACTTTTCACCGCATCAATGTGGGCGACTTCTTCTCGGACTGTATCGAAGAAGTCGGAATGGATCTGGATAACAAGAATATCAGGCTTGAGTTTAACAATCTCTTATCGCCTGATACACGTATCGTAGCGGATCCGGTGCAGATGCGTAAGGTCATTGACAATATCATCGGCAACAGTGTCAAGTATATGGACAAGCCGGAGGGCAGGATAGTTATCCGCCTCTTAGATGCTGCGGACAGTGTCCGTATTGAGATAGAAGATAACGGAAAAGGAATCGCGACTAAGGATCTGGCAAACATTTTCCAGAGATTCTTCAGAACGGACGCCTCCCGTAATTCGGCACAGGGCGGAAGCGGTATCGGTCTTTCCATCGTCAAGAAGATCGTTGAAGATCACGGTGGATATATATGGGCTACCAGCAAGGAAGGTGAAGGCACCTGCATACACTTTGTGCTCCGTAAGTATAAGGAAGACATTAAAAAAGAAGAGACAGTTGAAGAAACAGAAGTAAAGGAAACAAAGAAGGAAAGTAAAAAAGAGAAAGAGAAAGAAAAGGAAACAAAGGAAGGTTAACATAACAAAGGAGAACGGTTATGAGCAGAGTACTTATCATAGAAGATGAAAAGAGTATCGCGGAACTGGAGAAGGATTATCTCGAGCTTTCGGACTTTTCCGTGGATATAGAGAATGACGGTGAAGCCGGTCTTAAGAAGGCGCTTAGCGGCGACTATGACATCATCGTCCTGGATCTTATGCTTCCCGGACTTGACGGTTTTGAAGTTTGCAAGCAGATAAGGGAACAGAAGCAGATCCCGATCCTCATGGTATCGGCCAAGAAGGATGATGTGGACAAGATAAGAGGTCTGGGTATCGGTGCCGATGATTATATGACCAAGCCCTTCTCGCCGAGTGAGCTGGTTGCGAGAGTAAAGGCGCACTTATCACGTTATGAGCGTCTGCTGTCCAACAATCAGAAGCAGAATGATCTCATTGAGATCAGAGGGATCAAGATCGACAAGACTGCCAGAAGGGTGTTCGTGGACGGAGAGGAGAAGCCTTTTACCACCAAGGAATTCGATCTCCTCACATTTTTGGCAGAGAATCCCAACCATGTATACAGTAAGGAAGAACTCTTCCGTGAGATCTGGGACATGGATTCCATCGGTGATATAGCGACAGTCACGGTGCATATCAAGAAGATCCGAGAGAAGATTGAGGTTGATACATCCAATCCCCAGTATATCGAAACTATCTGGGGTGTCGGCTATAGATTTAAGGTCTGAGACCGGTCGTATAGCGGTACAGCAAGTTGACATAACTTATAGACACAATGAGGATATATGGCAGGTAACACAGAT
>JAEEGL017279579.1_pt1 | contig 15063 bp, 10 predicted proteins | sample 9134231 | NCBI WGS metagenome assembly JAEEGL01 (sample SAMN16246548, study PRJNA631951) | gut metagenome | biome: gut microbiome; feature: rumen; material: fiber-attached | host: Bos | place: Iran: Karaj | collected 2018-10 | reverse complement strand
TCAGAATACGAAAGTCCGTAGCCGAACGGAAACAGCGGTTTTTGCTTCATATATTTATAGGTGTGACCTTGCATGTTGTAGTCGTCGAAGTCGGGAAGTTGTGAGGTTGATTTGTAGAAAGTCACAGGCAGACGGCCAAAATTGTCGCTCTCGCCAGCCAATGCCGAAGCAACAGCTTTTCCCATATCCTCGCCACCATACCAGCATACCATTATGGCATTTGTCTCGTTGATGATATTTTCGAGAGCAATAGCACTGCCAGTACACAACAGCAATACCAATGGTTTGCCAAGTTTTTTCAGTTGCCTTATTTCTTCAACTTGATTTTCGGGAAGTTCTATCCTAGTGCGGTCACCCTTGTGGAAACCAGGAATGTCGATTGGAAGTTCCTCGCCTTCGAGCTGCGGGTTAAGCCCACCAGCATACACGATTATGTCGGCATCGGTGGCTGTTTCTGCAATTGCAAAACGTTGGTTCAGACCTTCCTCTATGGTTGAAGTGTGAAGCGGAGTGCCATTGTAGTTGCCCAACGGCATAAGAGTGTCGCTTGCATTAGGACCTACGAGGAAAATCCGTTTTCCGTCAATTGGTAAAATACCATCATTTTTTAGCAAAACGAATGTTTCTACTGCCGCATCGTGGGGTGTAATTTGTGGTAAATAATTGAAATCTGGATTTGATTCTGTGAGTTCCATTCGCAGCGACAAAACTCTCCGCAGATGTTCGTCAATCTTGCTTTCGGGAATGTATCCCGAATCTATGGCTGTTTTCAATGCTTGCAGTCCGCTACCGCATTCAAGGTCAACTTCGCTGCCGAAAGCATCGGAGGCTGCAAGAGCTGCCGTAGCGTGGGTTTTGTGGCGAAGAATCACGGTGTCGCGTTCCCAGCAATCGTTCAGCGCCCAGCAATCGGTGACGACAATGCCGTCGTATTTCCACTTGTTGCGCAGAATGTCAACAAGCAATTCGCGGTTGGTACAGCAAGGAGTTCCGTTCAGGCGGTTGTAGCCGCACATTACTTGCTTTACATCACTAAAGCCGATAATGTATTCAAATGCAGGTAGATAGGTCGTCCATAGGTCACGTTGCGAAACATTTGCATCGAATTGGTGACGAGTGCCTTCGGGACCACTATGTACAGCGAAGTGCTTAAGACAGGCTGCAGCAGTAATCGACCCGTCAATACTGCCATGCTGAAGTCCACTAACGCAGGCTGCGCCCATTTTTGCCGTTAGGTAAGGGTCTTCGCCGTAGGTTTCCATGCCTCGTCCCCAGCGCGGGTCTCGGAAAATATTGATGTTTGGTGTGAAAAATGTAAGTCCTGCATAATCGCCGTAGTTGCCTTGTGCTTGTGCCTCACGAAATTTTTTGTGGGCTTCGGCGGCAACCAGCGCAAAAATATTTCCAACCATTTTGCTGTCGAACGATGCAGCCAGAGCTATTGGCATCGGCCACACGGTTGCAGTTCCGTTGCGACCAACGCCGTGCAGGGCTTCGTTCCACCAGCTGTAAGGTTTCAGTCCGAGGCGCGAAATTGCCGGGTTCTGGTGTTCAAGAAGCGAAAGTTTTTCATCAATGGTAAGCCGTCCAATAAGGTCACTGACGCGGGTTTCGATGTCGAGTGTAGTGTCTTGGAAAGGATATTGCTGGGAGAAGCCAATTATAGGAAATAATGAGAATACTGTCAACGCGAACAATATGAATAATCGGTGCATCATTGGCAAAATAATCTTGTAAAGAATAATAAAAGCCCTCCGAAGAGAGCTTTTTATGTTATTGGAATTCTATTTTAGAAGTCGTCGCTATCGGAATGTTGTATTACAGCATTGCCTTTCTTTGCAGCTTCCTCTTCAGCAGCCTTCTTTACTTCTTCCTCGTAGCCATAGTCGGTAGAAACGACACTGAATTCTGTACGACGGTTGAGCTGGTGGCAGATTTCCTTCTTTCCGAAATCGGTAATCTTGTTGATGTATTCTTCGTTCAATACATCACCAACTTTCAAGAACGGATATTGCTTTGCCATCTGTGCAGTTACTGTCTTAGGTTCTGTTTCACCAAACCCCTTTGCTGTAAGTCTATCCGGTTTTATGCCCTTTGAAATAAGGTAGTCAACACACGACTTTGCACGAGCTAACGAAAGCGTCATGTTGTAGTCGTCGTTGCCACGGAAGTCGGTGTGAGCACGCATTTCGATTGTGATGTTCGGGTTGTCGTTCAAGGTCTTTACCAATCCGTCGAGAGAAACAGTTGATTCCGGCTTCAAGTCAGCCTTGTCGTATGCATATTCAATGTTAGGCAATTCTATAACCCTTGGAATTCTACCGAGGTTAAGTATTACATTGTAAGCAGTATCGTATTCAACCTTTGCTGTTGAGAATCGAGTTGAATTAGAGAAATAATCCTTTGATACTTCGCCTTTTACTTCATATACCTTATCTTTCTCCAACTGCATTGTAAACTGACCTTTTTCGTTTGATGTCAGTTCCTTTACAACAGCACCGTCGGCATATACTGTGATTTTAGCTTCCTTGATTGGAATCTTCTTGTCAATATTTGTGGTGTCGTAAATTACACCATTCATAGTAATCATAAGTGGCGGCAATATGAACGAATAAATATCATCGCTTCCCTTTCCGCCCTTGCGGTTCGACGAAAAGTAACCAGATTCTTCCTTGCCGTTGAAGATAATGCCGAAATCGTCAAATGAAGAGTTTATCGGGTATTTAAGGTTTTCAACGCCAGAGAATTCACGGCCCTTCTTAACAGCCTTGTAGATATCAAGACCACCCATTCCCTGATGACCGTCAGAAGCAAAGTACAGGTCGCCGTTTTCGCGAACAGTCGGGAAAACCTCATCGCCAAGAGTATTGATTTTTGGACCAAGGTTGATTGGCTTTGTAAACTTGTTGGATGTTCCAACACGCTGAGCCATATAAATGTCTTGTCCACCATAACCGCCTTCAACTTCTGCACTGAAGTACAAGGTCTTGTCATCGGGAGACAAAGCAGGATAACCAACTTCTGCCGCCTCGAATCCTGGGATTTCAAGAAGAACAGGCTGTCCCCAAGCGTTACCTTTCTTAGAGCTAAGGTATATCTTGCAAGGTTCATCGACCTTCTTGCCAGCCTTACAACGTGTAAAGTACATATCGGTACCCTTCAGCGAAACAGTCGAAGCACCTTCATCGTCCTCGGTATTTACACCGCCTACGATTGGTGTCGGCGATGACCAAGCGCCTTTTCTATCTTGAGTTACCTCGAAAATATCTGTAAATTTCTGTCCAGACTTGTAGTTGTCGCGGCTACCCTGAGAACCTTCGCGTGACGATGTGAAATAAACCGTGCGGTAATCCTTCGATGCCCAGACTATCGAGAAGTCGGCCTGTGCAGTATTGAACTTCGACACATTGGTAACCTTGTAGCGTGTCGGACGGCTTATCCAATTAGGAACAATCGTACACGATTCCTTACCACTCTTAGCACGGTGGTCCTGAGGAGCATATCTCAGATATTGCTGATAGTAGTCAACAGCCTCCTCGTATTTTCCATTCATTCTGAGCGCATCGGCATAGAAAAGCAAAACGTCGGGCTTGATGACACCCCTGACAAAATTTTTCACTGCAACCCTGAAGTACATTTCAGACTTGTCGGTATTGCCAAGTTCCTTGTAGCAATATCCCAACTGATAATTGACTTTTGCAAGGTCTTCCTTTGCGGAAATACTTGGCAGAGCCTTTTCATAATAGTCCTTAGCCAAGTCAAATGAATACTGGTTGAAATATTCGTTTCCCTTGTCAATCAAAGCTTTCTGTGCTTGCATGAACAGCACCGAGAAAACCATCATTGCTATTGTGAGCAGTCGTTTCATATTTACAGAATATCCATTTTAAAAAATTGCCCAAATATACATTTATTTTTTCAATCTATTGCAAACATATTAAAATTTTATAATCGAAAAAACATCTGCATGGCAAACAAGCAACGATGCGAAACCACATCCAATGCAAATAACTCTTACATGTACAAGATTTATACCACCAAGGCAAAATTGCCTTGGTGTAATCTTTGTACAACGCCTAAACAAGGATTCTGTTTATCCTCGTTACTATACGGTCATCAGTTCCTTTTCCTTGGCGTCGATAACAGCATCAACCTTCTTGATGAAGTCTTCGTGAGCCTTGTGAACGGTTTGTTCTGCATCCTTTGCTTCGTCTTCCGAAACGCCTTCCTTCTTCAGTTTCTTGAATTCTTCGATTGCGTTGCGGCGAGCGTTCCTGATGACAACCTTCGAGTCTTCGCCGAGTCCCTTGACCTGCTTAACGAGCTGCTTGCGGCGTTCCTCTGTCAGAGGCGGAACGATTATGCGGATAACTTCGCCGTTGTTTGCCGGATTGAAACCAAGATTTGCAGCGAGGATAGCCTTTTCGATAGCCGGGATAGTTGATTTGTCCCATGGCTGGATGAAGATGGTCTTAGGGTCTGGAGCCGAAAGGTTTGCAACTTGCGAAATAGGTGATGCTGTTCCGTAGCATTCAACCTTTACCGATTCGAGCATAGCTGGGTTAGCTTTGCCTGCGCGGATCTTTGCAAGTTCCTTTTCGAGGTGTTCGAGTGCGGACTTCATTCCGTCCTTTGCATCTTCTATATACAATTCTAATTCTTCCATAAATTACTTTGTAATGTAAGTTCCTATATTTTCGTTATTTATTACTTTTTCAAGATTTCCGTAGGTGTCCATGTCGAATACGATTACCGGCATGTTGTTTTCCTTGCACAATGTAAAAGCTGTGAGGTCCATAATCTTAAGTCCGCGCTTGTAAACCTCGTCGAAGGTAATGGTGTCGAACTTGGTTGCAGTCGGATCCTTTTCTGGGTCGGCTGTATAGACGCCGTTTACGCGCGTACCTTTAAGGAAAACGTCGGCTTCGATTTCGATTGCACGCAGAGCCGATGCGCTGTCGGTCGAGAAATATGGATTTCCTGTTCCGCCAGCAAGTATGCAAACATACGAGTTTTCTAAAGCCTCGACAACCTTTGGCTTCGAAATGCGTTCGCCGATTGATTCTATTCCTATCGAGGTGAAAAGTCTGGTCTTAACGCCAACAGATTCGAGTCCGTTCTGCAATGCCAACGAGTTGATTATTGTTGCGAGCATTCCCATCTGGTCGCCTTTCACACGGTCGAAGCCCTTGCTTTCGCCCGAAATGCCGCGGAAAATGTTGCCTCCGCCGATTACTATTCCTATCTGTACGCCCTTGTCGTGTACGGCTTTAATCTGGTTGGCGTATTCCATAAGGTGGGTTTCGCTTATGCCCTGTTTCGATGCTCCGGCAAGTGATTCGCCGCTAAGCTTTAACAATATTCGTTTGAATCTCATCGCAATAATTTTTAGGTTACAAAAGTAATAAAATTTGATAATTTGACGATTTGAAAATTCAATAATTCAAAAATTCAATGTTGGAGACATTTGGCAATATTTCTTTTTATTGTTGAGACGCAAAATTTTGCGTCTTTACAATAATTAGTTCTAACTATCATTGATATGGTAATGTTTGATTGTTAATGTGTTGATTTGTAGTAATTTGTCTGTGATATGTTTTGCTGTATATTACGTTAAAAAACGTTCTCCCTTGAAAATCCGATGGTTATAAATGCACAATAAACACTAATGTGTTGATTACTTTGTGATTTGTGTTGATTTTGTTGTTTTTATGAAATATATTTTTGTACGTTTTTATAGATTTAGACTACGGATGGAGAAACTGATTTACAGACATACCGATGTGGAAAGACTCGAAATACTGAGGTCTTTCGATGCGTATTTGCGCGAGAATCCACTGGGTGAAGATTGTTTATTTGCTGAATACCAGGCTAATATAGCAGAAGAGAATCTTTCTGTTTTCGAGAAGTTCAGAACCTATAAGGAATGCTTAAGACAGCAGGAGGAGGCATTCAACAACAACTACAACAATCTTTTCAGCAAGGCAAAGACTTTCGTCGTTCACTACTACATGTCGATGCACATGGCTATCGAACGTGGCGAATTGCCTGTTGACATCACATCGTGGTATGGTCTGCAGTACCCGTTTGTAATTCCCAATCCGCGCAATGGAGAGGAACTTCTCGAAGTTGCTGCTCAACTTTTCGAATGCGACTCGAACCGAGTTGCCAATGGAGGACGTCTGCTTACAAACCCCAATATCTCATCCGTAAAAATCTGGGTTGAAAAGTTTGAAGACATACATAAGGAACGTGCTTATCGTCAGAATCTTAACAAGGCAGAGGTTGAAAATATCGACTACATACGCGACACAACCGACAAGCTCATTGTAGAAGTTTTCGATGCTGCTTGCGAAAGATATGCCGACCTTGAATTCGAAGACCGCCTGAGACTGATGAACGAATTAGGTTTCAACATCCAGCAGGTTGTTCGCAAACCACGCGTTCGCAAGCAGGAGGAGATGGCAATGCAAATGGCCGAAGCCCAGCTTCAAATACCTCTTTTCTAACAGATGAGAATTTTTCTCGTTGGCTTTATGGGGGCAGGTAAGTCCGTTGTCGGGCGACGCCTAGCCAAATCACTCAACTTGTCGTTCTACGACCTCGACGAGGAAATCGAGTCGCATTACAAGATGTCGGTGTCGGCAATTTTCCAGAAGTACGACGAGGCTTGTTTCCGCAAACTAGAAACTTCCGTACTCGAATCGTTTTCCAACAAGGATGACTTTGTACTTTCGTGCGGTGGCGGTACTCCTTGCTTCGGCGAAAATATGGCACTTATGAATTCCATTGGTACTACCATATATATAAAATTGCCTACCGACGAGCTAGTGGGTAGGATTTCCAGTTCTTACCACAAGCGTCCGCTTACCGATGGAAAGTCTGACGAAGATCTTGCCAGCTACGTGGATGCAATGCTAAAAAAACGGGAACCATTCTACTCGATGGCAAAGATTACAGTTGATGCATCGGGAACAGATAAGGAGACATTGGTGGAAAAGATTTTGCTGGTATTGCAAAAATAAATTCCATAGTTTGTTCTACCAATCAAAAAAAAACTTACCTTTGACGTAAATTTTAAATACATTTAGCTATGAAAGTTTTGATAATTGTTATTGTAGTGACCTTAGTTGTCATATTGTTCTTGTGCGGCTTCAAGGTTGTTCGTCCTACTCATAGGGCATTGGTCGAGAGACTCGGTAAGTATCATCATTTTGCAAATCCCGGTTTGCACTGGATTATTCCTATAATCGACCGCATATACCGTGTGAATGTCACAGAGCAGATGGTCGATGCCGACCCGCAGGAAATCATTACCAACGATAACCTGAATGCAACTGTCGATGCACAGATTTATTTCCGTGTGCGCGAAGACGAGCAGAGTGTAAAGAATTCGCAGTACAACGTGTACAACTATCAGGTTCAGATAGTTAATCTTGCACGTACAACTTTGCGTAACATCATTGGTACGCTTACGCTAAAGTCGGCAAACAGCGAACGTGGGCGTATCAATACCGAATTGCACCAGATTTTGTCGGAAGAGACTACCGACTGGGGTATTTCGATTGTTCGTGCCGAATTGAAGCAGATTGATCCGCCTCAGGACGTACAGGCAACCATGAACAAAGTCGTTAAGGCCGAGAACGAGAAGATTGCCGCTATCGACTATGCTACCGCAGCCGAGACCGAGGCTGATGGTGTAAAGCGTGCCAAGATTAAGGAGGCCGAAGGTTTCCGTCAGGCAAAGATTTTGAACGCCGAAGGTGAGGCAGAGGCAATCAGGTTGGTTAACGAGGCTGCAGAAAAGTATTTCATTGGCAATGCACAGATTTTAAGGAAGATTGAGGCTGTTGAAACATCTCTTAAGAACAATGCCAAGATAGTTGTTCCATCGGATTCCGATTTGGTAAACGTAATTGGCGAGATGGCAGGAGTGTTGCCGCTGGAAAAGAAAGATAAGAAATCGGAATAATTGCTGATTCCCCAAAATAAATAAGCCCGACATTAGCCGGGCTTATTTTTATGTCATGCCAAAAGTTATTTTGTGAGTTCGTATAGGACGTCAAGTTTCGGAGTAAGAATTATTTCCGTTCTGCGGTTCTTTGCGCGAGCCTCTGCTGTTTTTGCATCGTCAACAGGCAGATAGCAGCTGCGTCCCGATGCAATCAGGCGGACAGGGTCAATTTTCGAGTTCGACAATATTATCTTTACAATCGATGTTGCACGCTTGGTGCTTAAGTCCCAGTTGTCCTGTATGTTGCCGTTGCCGCTGTATGCAAGGTCGTCGGTGTGGCCTTCGATAGTGATGTTTACATCGTGATTATTCTCCAATACGGCAGCCAGTTTCTTAAGAGCTTCCTGTCCCTTGGGGTCAACGTCCCACTTGCCCGATTTGAAAAGCAATTTTTCGTCAAGCGACACATATACCTTGCCTTCCTTCTGCGTTACGGTCAATCCGTTGCCTTCGAATCCCGATAGCGCTTCCGAAACCTTGGTTCTCAATGCGTTCATTGCCGAATCCTTTGCGTTGAGTATTGCTTGCAGTTCGGCAACCTTTGCGTTTTTCGAATCCAATTCCGAATTCTTGCTGCTCAATTCGTTGCGTTGCGATTCGAGCAGAGCGTTCTTTTCGTTCAACTCGCGTTCCTTCTGTTCGTTGATGGTTTTCATTGCTTCGAGGCTTGCCCTTTCCTGGTTGAGCCTTGCTTCGAGGTTTCTTAGCTCATCCTCCTTTACCTGAAGTTCGTCGCGGGTCTTTTGTAGCATCTGCATTGCCTTCTGCTGCTCGTTGTCGGCGTCGGCACGAAGTTTCTGCTGGTTCTCAAGCAATTGCTTGTACAACTCGCTTATCTTGTCGTACTGCATGGTGAGAATCCTGTTGGTGTTGCTCTTCATGGCGGTGTCGGCTATAAGGGCAGCCATTTCTCGCTCGTATCTGGCGATTGTCGCCTTAAGCTCGTTGTTGGCCGTTGTTAGGCTTTCGTTCTGCTTGTTCAGGTTTTCTCGTTCTTTTTCGCATGCTTCGTTGGCTGCTTTTACGTCCTCAAACTTGCGCGCAGGTACACACGAGAAAAGAATTCCCGATATTACCGATGCGAAAACTATCAGTTTTATTAGTGTTAACGAATTGGTTCTCATGACTATATAAAATCTATTGATATAATTTGCAAATATATGCCTCTTTAATTCGTCTTAATGTTTGTTGTCAACTTATTTATTTACAATTATATGTTAATATTTACTTGTGTGTGATACTATATTTTTTGTAATTTTGTAACCTTAAAAAACAATGAAATAGGTATAGGTTAACGGTATAGTAGCGACATGTCATATAGATTTTTAGACAAAATAGATTCTCCGGCAGATTTGAAGTCGTTGGATGTGGCTGACTTACCGTTAGTGTGCGAAGAATTGAGGCAGTTCATAATAGAGTCGGAGGCTGTCAATCCTGCTCATTTCGGAGCTAATCTCGGTGTCATAGAACTTACTGTTGCTTTGCATTATGTATTCGATGTTCCCAACGACAACCTTATTTGGGATGTCGGACACCAGGCATACGGTCACAAAATTCTTACCGGACGTCGTGATGTTTTCAAGACAAACAGGAAATACAAGGGGATAAGCGGTTTTCCGTCGCCTGCCGAGAGCAAATACGATAGTTTTGGCGTTGGGCATTCGTCAACTAGTATATCGGCTGCTTTGGGAATGGCTATGGCTGCAAAAATGCGCGGAAGCGACGAGCGTACAATTGCTGTGATTGGCGATGGCGCCCTCACTGGTGGCGAGGCTTTCGAGGCTTTGAACAATGCTGCAGTCAGCAAGCCGAATCTTCTGATTGTCCTTAACGACAACAAGATTGCCATCGACGAAACTCCTGGTTCGCTTCGCGAGTACCTAACCGATATTGCAACATCGAAAACTTACAACAAGGTAAAGAACGATGTGTGGCGGTTGCTTGGCAAGGTAGGACCCGATATAAGGCATTTTACCCAGCGTATCGACAATGCTGTGAAGTCTGTAATGATGAAGCAGGGCAACTTGTTCGAGTCGATGGGTGTAAGATATTTCGGACCGGTCGACGGTCATGATGTGGTTTCGCTTGTGCGTTTGTTCGAGGACCTGAAAAATATCGATGGCCCCAATTTGTTGCACCTTATAACACAAAAGGGCAGGGGATTCAAGCCGGCAGAGGACAATCCGCAGCGTTGGCATGCAGCTCCAGGCAAGTTCGACGTAACTACTGGCGAGTTAATTGCCGATGCCGAAGACCCAATGTGCCCGCAGAAATTCCAGGATGTGTTCGGAGATGCCGTTCTGCAGCTTGCTCGCAACAATCCAAACATAGTCGCAATATCACCAGCAATGGTTTCGGGCAGTGGCCTTACAAAAATGTTCGATGAGTTACCCGACAGATGTTTCGATGTGGGAATATCGGAACAACATGCGGTGACATTCGCTGCCGGACTGGCAATTAAGGGAATGATTCCTTATTGCTGTATTTATAGTACTTTCTCGCAGCGTGCTTTCGACCAGATAGTTCACGATGTCGCTCTGCAGAAACTGCATGTTGTGCTTTGTCTCGACCGTGCTGGACTAGTAGGAAAAGATGGAGCAACTCATCATGGCTCGTTCGACATTTCTTTCCTGCGATGCATACCAAATCTGGTAATTGCGGCTCCGTCCGACGAATTCCAATTGCGGGACATGCTTTACACTGCCCAGCTCGAAAAGAATAAATTTCCATTCGTAATTAGATATCCGCGAGGAAAGTCATTCCACCCAAAGTCCGAAATTAATTTTTCGGAAATGGAGATCGGAAAAGGCCGTTGCGTAAAACGTGGCACGGATGTTGCTATAGTTACCGCCGGCACGGCAGGGCGGACAGCCGCCATTGTTGCCGACCGCCTGCACAACGAAGGTATTGAGGTTTCGGTGTACGATATGATTTTCGTCAAGCCAGTGGACAAGGACCTGCTAAGCGAGGCATGTGCTGGACATCGACAAATTGTAACTATCGAGGACAACGCTCTGCAGGGAGGATTTGGAAGCATGGTTCTGGAGTTCATTTCCGACAACGGATTCGACACAAAGGTAAAGCGCTTCGGAATTCCCGATTACTTCGTGACGCATGGCACACAGGAGGAGTTAATAAAGGAATGCGGCTACGATGCCGATACTATATACGAATGGATAAAAAATTATATTGGTTATAAATAGTAGGATAAGATTAAATTTAGATAAAAAAGGATTTAAAGGACTATTTGTTATATGTTTGTTTATAATTATTAAAAGATGAAAAAACTGTTACTATTTTTCTTATGTACGGCAATGTTTGCGGTGTGTTACTCGCAGAAGCCCAGCAAAGCTTTTATGAGTAATTTTTATGATGCACAAGCCTTTATGTACGAGGATAATTTTGAGGAGGCTCTTAAGATGTGGCGTTTGGCCGAGGATAAAGACCCTGAAAATCCAAATGTCTGGTATAATATTGGTGTGTGCTGCAAAAACACTTCAAAGGACCGAGAAATGTCGGAGCAATATCTGCGTAAGGCTTTGGATTATGTAAATCCAAAATACAAAAGGGGTGAACATAAGGAGCGTACGGCGCCTATCGACTGCTACTATCACCTCGGATCGGTTCTTCGTATGTTGGGGAAATATGAGGAAAGTACCGAGATGCTTGTGAAAGCTAGGCAGCTCGCGCAGGAAAATAACAGGGAAAAGCTTGTCGAGCTGATTGACGAGGAAATGGAAATCACCATAAATGCAAAAAATATTTCGACACGTAAGTCGTGCTTGAAGATGGAGGTCGAAAATATTGGCGATGTGGTCAATTCGGAGTATTCCGATCACTCACCAATAATTTCGTGCGACGGTAGAACATTATATTTTACTTCGAAACGACCTAATTCTCTTGGGTCCGAGGGTTTCGAAAATATTTATGTGACTACCAAGGACGATGACGGCAAATGGCGCGAACCTGAGATGTTGCCTGCAGGTATTAATACCAAAGGCAGCAATGAGTCTGTCGTGGCACTCTCTCCTGACGGAAAGGAATTGTATTTTTTTAGGTCGGGTACTTCGTTGCAAGGCAATTTGTATGTTGTCGAAAAAGGTCGCAATGGTTCGTGGGGAAAACCTAGCAATTTGAGCACGTCAATAAATACAAAGTACAGGGAATCGCACGTGACTATCTCTCCCGATGGTAGCAGTATGTATTTTACTAGCGACCGTCCTGGTGGTTTCGGCGGACTCGACATTTATGTCATGAAAAAGTTGCCTAACGGACAATGGTCGGAACCTAAGGTTCTTCCTGCCGAGGTTAATACCCCGAAAGATGAGGAATATCCTTTTGTTCATCCCAATGGTTCGATTTTGTATTTCAACTCAAAGGGTCATGAGACCGTCGGTGGATACGATGTATTTTTCTCCCGCATAAACGAGGATGGAACCTTCAGTCCTGCCGAGAATATGTGTAGTCCTATCAATACTCCCGACAACGATATATGCTATTCGCTTAGTTGCGATGGAAAGACCGCATACGTTGCTGGTGTTCGCGCCGATTCGTATGGAGAGTACGACTTGTATGTAATTTCCGACAAGACCGAGGAAAGCAACATGATAGTGTATCGCGGAGCTGTAAAATATGCCGACAATGCAGTTCCTAAGGGTGTCTTGGTGTGGGTGAAGAACACTACTACTGGCGCCGATTTGGGTTCGTATAAGCTCGACAGCGCCGGCAATTATACATGCTACTTGCTGCCAAGCAACGACTACAGCCTTACATATTCGAAAAATGGCGAAAAGTTGAACGATATGCAGAAGACTCCTGCAGATAATGAAGTCACTGCTTTCAGGGAAAGCGGAAATCCGGTACAACTCGACGATATTATTCTTCCGTTGTCGACAAGCGAAGCTTCGGTTACTTTGTATGGCAATAGCGACCTTACCGCCGATGCAATCTCGGTACTCAACAAGGTTAAAAAGACAGCCGACGAACTTAACGAGGAGTCGAGAATTCTTTGTGTAAACTTCGAATTCGATGAAAACCAGATTGCTCCCAATTCACCTCAGCTAAAGAAAGTTGTCGATTATTTGGCCGGTTCGGTGAACAAGGCAAATATGTCGTACAACGAGAAACCAATGGACAGGAACCTGTATAATGTAACTGTATTGTACGAGCCTGAACTCATTGCCGACAATCCTCCACAGGCAGTTATGGATACTGTAGAAATTGGTAATGTATATTTCGATTTCGACAAGTATAACATCAAGTCCGAATACGAAGGCTTGCTCAATAAGTTGTCCGAATTTATGGTCGATAACCCAGGTGCTAAGATAGAAGTTGGCGGTCATGCCGACTATACTGGTACCGACGAATACAACTACTTGCTTTCTGGCCGCCGTGCTATGGCAGTAAAGGATTATCTTGTTGGCAAGGGCGTAAAGCAGGACAAGATCGAAATTGTTAAGTACGGTGAATCGAAGCCTATAGCTAACAACAGCAGAAGCTCGCTTAGAAAGTATAACCGTCGTGTAGATTTTAGGGTCCTCATTCAGGGTAGCGATGCTTACCTGAAAATTAAGTCAGAAACAATAGTTGACGACGGTAAGGGTGACCCCACGGCTTACAATGCAAGCAGAACAACCAAGGTATTCAGAGTTCAGGTATTTGCATTGTCAACCCAGAAGCCAGTAAATAGCTTTGGTATTCCAAACCTTAAGGTACGCGAGTTTAATGGAGTATATAAGTATTACATAGGAGATTTTGATACTTATGAAGAAGCTAAGCAGGTAATGGAATCGCTTGACGAGCAGTATCGCTCTTCGGCAATAGTACTCGAATCGAGAAAGTAAATTTATGTATACATATTTCGAAAATGCTGCGCTTAGGCGCGGCATTTTTTTTATGGAGTTTCTATATCAACATGAAATTTTGACGTTTTTAGGCGCGTGTGGTATAAATGCCTAGAAAATACATTTATTATTAAGTTGCTTATTATCAAAAATATACCATCTAGAGAATAATATCCTGTTTTTCTATATAGTCGCAGGTTTGCGAAAATTCTAGAAAAAAATATTTGGCTCAAACCGTTGATAGTTAATGGTTTATTGGCTAATTTTGAAAATTTTCTGATTTTCTGAAAAATGGCAAATATGTTGATACATATTAAATTCAAATATAATAAAAATTTATACATTGCACGATAATTGTGCTAATTAAGGTGATATTTTGATGAAAAAATGCTTTTTCATCTCTTGTACCTTATAAAAAAGATTTAACTTTGTAGCAGATTTCGCTTTTATAGAAGTGGAAATTTTGGTTCAACATTAAAAAATAAAGAAGGCTCGCAGAGCCTTTCTTTTTTTGTGTCCACAAAAAAAACTGCGCAGCACCCGAAAGTACTGCGCAGCGACATTATGAAACACTTAATTTATACAAGTCCTGAGAATCCCATGAAAGCAAGTGCGAGGATACCAGCAACTACGAGAGCTGCGGGAACGCCCTTCATGCCTTCTGGAATCGGGAGCTTTGCCAGATGTTCGCGGATACCTGCGAAGATTACCAATGCAAGCATGAATCCCAATGCGGTACCTATTGCGAATACTATTGCCGGCAAAAGCGAAGTTGCATCGAGTCCCATCGAGTTGTATGTTCCGTTGCCAACCAATATTGCAACACCAAGTATTGCGCAGTTGGTGGTAATAAGCGGAAGGAAAATACCGAGTGCCTGATACAGCGACGGGCTTATCTTCTTGAGGATAATCTCGACCATCTGTACGAGGGCAGCGATGATGAGGATGAATGCAACTGTCTGCATAAACTGAATTCCCAACGGATTGAGGATGTAGGTCTGCACGAGCCATGTCACAATGGTTGCAAGAGTCATTACGAACAGGACTGCGCTTCCCATTCCTACTGCCGTCTTAACCTTTCCCGATACGCCAAGGAACGGGCATATTCCGAGAAACTGGGCAAGCACGATGTTATTTACGAGCATTGCCGATATTATGATGAGTATGTATGCCATAGTCGTAAATTTTATTTGTTAAACCTTCTTA
>JAEEGL016669960.1_pt1 | contig 15063 bp, 11 predicted proteins | sample 9134231 | NCBI WGS metagenome assembly JAEEGL01 (sample SAMN16246548, study PRJNA631951) | gut metagenome | biome: gut microbiome; feature: rumen; material: fiber-attached | host: Bos | place: Iran: Karaj | collected 2018-10 | reverse complement strand
GGCATCATGCGCGGCCTGCGCACCATACAGGTGCTGAAAGGATTTGCCCGGGATATGGAGGAAGTCTGTCCGGATGCGCTCTTCCTGAACTACACCAATCCCATGGCTATTGTTACGGGCTTCATGCAGAGATATTCGAAGATACGCACCGTCGGATTGTGCCATTCGGGGCAAGCCTGCACGTACTGCCTGCTCACGGAGCTCGGCATGGAGGACAAGCTGGACGGGCGCATCGAGACGATCGCCGGCATCAACCACATGGGCTGGCTCCTGGACATCCGGGATAAGTTCGGCAACGATCTGTATCCGGAGATCAGGCGCCGGGCAAAAGAGAAGAACGCCTCGGAGAAGCACGACGATATGGTGAGGCTCGATTATATCGACAAGCTGGGCTATTTCTGCACCGAATCCTCCGAGCACAACGCGGAGTACAACCCATTCTACATCAAGGCTGGCCGGGAGGATCTCATCGAGAAATTCAACATTCCGCTGGACGAGTACCCCCGGCGGTGCGTCGAGCAGATCAACGGCTGGGAGAAGCAGCGGGACGAGATCATGGCGGGGGGCAATGTTTCGCACACGCGTACCGCCGAATACGTCTCGCACATCATCGAGGCCATCATCACCGGTCGGCCGTTCAAGCTGGGCGGCAACGTCATCAACAACGGCCTTATCTCCAACCTGCCTAAAGAGGCCTGTGTAGAGGTGCCGTGCTTCGTTGACCGGGGCGGCGTCCATCCCACGTATATCGGCGACCTGCCGCTCCAGCTGGCAATGATGAATTCCAGCAATATCTACATGCAGCTGCTGACGATCGAAGCGGCCGTAAAAAATTGCCGCCAGACGGTATATCAGGCGGCAATGGCGGATCCGCACACCGGCGCCCAGCTGTCCCCGGACGAGATCGTGGCGATGTGCGATGAACTTCTGGATGCCCACGAAGCGGCGGGCTATCCGTGCTTAAGAGAACCTTAAGGACAATATATTATTACTATTATTCGTTGCCCTCGCTCAGCTGTACCGCCGTGTCTTCGGCAGCGCCGACCGTGTCGTCTGCCGCCTGCGCGGCTTCGTTTGCGGCTGCGTCTGCCTCGGTGTACGCGGCGTCGTAGACGTTGCCGACAGCGCCGGCGGTCTGCTCCGGAAGGTTGGCTGCGGCGTTCGCCTCCTGTGCGGCCTGGTTATTGGCCGCCTGTGCCGCGGCATACTGCTGGTTCTGTTTGATCTGGTTGGAGATGTTGGCGATCAGCGCAAACGATCCGGCCACGGCGAACAACAGCCCCAGCACCAGATTCACGATGGCGGCGCGCAGGAAGCCCGCGTCTTTGAAGAACATCGGGGTCATCATCACGCATTCGAAGAATTTCGGTTTTTCCGCCAGGTCGCCGGCTTTGTAAAGCTCGCTGAGCGCTTTATACACGTCAATGGTCAGCGAAACGTACCACGCCAGTATCAACACGAGGAACGCGATCACGACCGCGATGATCAGGCCGCGCTTCGACAGCCCTTTGGCGAACACCGAATAACCCTTTATCGCCAGGAACACGGCTACCATGCCGCTGATGCCCGCGATAAACCCGACCTGCGCCAGCAGCAGGTAAAGCAGTCCGCCGCCCAGCGCAAACAGAAACGCGCCGAGGATGCCGGCGACAACGTTCTCCTTCACGCCCTGGTGCGCGGCGGTGTCAATATTAAACAGTCCTTTTGCCATGGATATTGCCTCCCGAAACCCGTTGTAGTCAATGTTTCGGTCAATATTATACTCCGCCCGGCCAGCGCTGGCAACCCGGCGGCGCGGTCGAGTTTCCCGTCAGGTTGACAAGTCACTTTTTTGCCCGGTTTTTGTCCCGTCCAAAATGCCCCGGTACTCCCGAAGCACGCGCTCATAGCTCTCCGGGTCGCCGATATCGTACCGCTTTCCGGGCATCTCCATACTATAGACCACCGAATGCGAACACATCCAGGCGGCAAGACTTCCCGGCGCGTCGGTACCGCATCCGTCAGCGATCGCTTCACGGATCTTCGCCGCGTCAGCTCCGGTGTAAAAATAGAACGGAGGCGTGCACCATTCCGCCCCGGGGTTCACGGGTTTTTCTTCCAGTGATATCAAACGCCCGTCCTCGCCGATCTCGCTCGCGCAAGATCCCGCAAGGCGCTTAACGTCTGTCTCGCGGTAGTGCATCACGCAGGACGTTCCTTTTTCGCGTGCGAATTCGATGAAACGCGTCAGCGAAAAGTCAAGAACGTTGTCCCCGGCGATGACGAGCATGTCTCCTTCAAGACCGAGATGCTCAATTGCAAATTGTATGTCGCGGACCGCGCCCAGCCGCGTAGCGTTGGTCGTCGTACCGTCGTCGACAACCGTGATATGCCGCGCGTGCGCTTTTGCTTTTGCCCACTCTTCAAAACGGCGGACAAATCTGTGATTTGTAACTACCACGTATTCGTCCACCGCCCCCGCGGAGTCAATGTCCTCTATGAGCCGGTCTAGAATGGCCTTGCCCCCGACCTTCAGCAGCGGCTTCGGATAATTCTCCGTCAACGGATAAAGCCGCGTCGCGTAACCCGCGGCCAGTATCAAACACTTCATTTTTCACTCTCCGCCCCGTAGCGCGCCTCGATACCGTCCGTGCTCTCGCAAAGAAAGAATCCGTACTTTCCCTTCATTTCGGGAAAAGACGTCAGATACTCGCGTTCGACTCTTTCCTGAATATAACCGGCTTTTGCGGGATCGATCAGCGCTATGCAGAAGCCCTTGAAACCTGCGCCGCTGAAACGGCCTCCGTATATTCCTCCGGTTTCGCGCATGATTTCATAAAGCCTGATCTGTTCCGGCGCGCCGGACTCCCAGTTGTAAATTGACGACCAGCCTGACTCAAACGACAGCCTGCCGAACGCCTCTATATCGCCGCGCCTCCAGGCCTCCGCGCCTTCTTCCACACGCCGGAATTCGGTATACCAGTGCTCACAGCGCTTTGCCCACGCAGCAGGCAGACGGTCTTTGTACTGCCGGTAAACTTCGAAGCTGACGTCGCGCGCGTTAGTCGTGCTGAAGCTGCCGTAATCCGCCCCGCTCAATGCCTTCAGCGCGTACACACCGGCACGAAGTTCATCCACTCGCACGTTGTACTTTGAACCGGTCAGGCACCGTTCGAGACCGCTGAAGAAAAGCGCGATTTTGTATGGCTTCATTGCGGGGCCGGCGGGAATAAGCTCGTAACTGCCGTCGACGCAGTCAAGGTACAGAAGGCGGTCTTTGACGGACAGCACCTCGCAGTTCTGGTCAAGCTTGCCCAGATTGATACCCACGTAATTCTTTTCCGCGTCGTACGCGATATCGATCAATTCCTGCGGCGTAAGGCGGATCCCGTTGACGCGGGACAGCGCCTCCAGAAAGGCCAGTATGACCGCGGCGGAGGAACTGAGTCCTCCGACAGGCAGCGTGCCCTCGATCACGCCGCAAATACCCGCCGAAAGCTTATAAGCCTTGTTCAGCGCCCACGTTGCGCCGCGCAGATAATCTGCCCAGTCGCCTGCCTTTCCGTCCGGCTCTCCTGCAGACCACTTAACGTGTTTCGCAAACTGCATGCTCTGAAGCTCGACAGCCCCGTTCTGACTTGGATTGTACGCGATGTAAATCCCTTTGTCGATGGCAAGCCCCGTGATCTTACCCAGATTGTGGTCGCTCTGCGCCCCTATCGGGCAGACGCGGTACGGCGCAAACGCTATGCCCCCGGCTTCTTTTCCGTATGTTTCGTAAAATAATTCTTCGCAGCGCATCCGTCAACCTCTTCAAAACATATTGTCAGCCGGGCAGGCGCCAGTCAATCAGCGGTATTTTGTTCAGCGCCTCGGACGAATTAAATTCAACGCTTCCGCTGTACATCAGCGTTTGACTTCTATTTTTGCCAAAGAAGGCCATATATTGCCTGTATAACACCCCGTTTCCAACGAAAGTCGATTGAGCCGACGCCCTTTTCCTGTATTCCTCCATATCATCATCTATGAATTTATAATGGAGAATGCCCATAAAACAAGGCGCCGCATTGATCCCGCTGTGAGGGTATTGATAGTGCGCGTCGGCGCTCACCGTCCCTTTTTCGCAATATACGAGCGGATGTTTGTCCAGCGGAACGCGCGAGCTCATAAGCCTGTATCTCGGTCCCCCGATAAACCGTCTTATGCGATAAATGCCCGCGTTGACGGTTTTTTCTTCATAGCTGTCCGAATCTATCCACCTGAAATCCCTGCGGATGTCCGGCGATCTTTCAAATAACGGTTTATCGCTGTACGTGTCGAGAGTTAGTGCCTTGACCCGCTTCACGCCCGCAGTTTCCAGTCTCGCCGTCAGGTTATAGAGAGGAAGTCGCTCCATATCCGGGTAAACGGCCAGCTCGTCGGAATCCGTAATGATATACCACCTTTCGAATCCGTAATGACTTATAATTCTGTTGATCCAGCCCTCTTTAACGTTTGTTTGGTACTGATCGCGGCACCGGTACAGGTCTATGTCCGGCTGGCCCTGCATCCACTCAAACGTCCCGTCGTCCGATCCGTTGTCGAGGATCGCGAATTTTGCGACGCCAAGCGCTCTGTAATGCTCCACGAGCATTGTGATACGCCTGATATCATTCCTGACGCAGAGCGTAACTATCGGGTCGTTCCTGTCGCAGGGCTCTGTTTTTCTGACAACTTCAATTCGCGCGTCACAAAAAGATAAAACGACCTTCCTGCGTACAAATCCGTAATGCCCCTTCACCCAGTACTCCCTGATCATTTCGCACATGGAGCGCTTCCAGACGCCGCGGTCCTCTTTTGCGAGGTGTGACAGTCCGCCTTTTTTGAATGAAATCGCGAACTTTATGTCAAAAACGGCTTTGTAGAAAACATAGATCAGCGGATAGCCTATCCGTCTCAAAAACGATTTGATCGATTTAGTCATAAGTTTGTCCGGAAAAATAGATTTTTACACATTTCGCCTTGCTCCAAAGAAGGAACCGGATGCGGTGTTCCGAAGTTAATTATGAAAGCAGCCCGACCTCTGGTTGACCCGGAGATCGGGCTTTTTGTTCAGCTACGTATTCTTCACTAATGGAAGAGTTTCAGATCATAATACCGCATCACTCTTTGTCCGCGGCAGCCGCGTTGTCCTCGGCTACCTCAACGGCCTCTTTGTCCTTGCGGCCTTTGACCAGCAGCACGTTGGCCAGGATGCCCAGGATCAGCGCGCAGGCCACTTCGGTGATCGTCACTTTGCCGAAGGTGAGGGTCATGCCGCCCACGCCGGCGATGAGGATGACGGATACGACGAAGAGATTGCTGTTGTCGCCCAGGTCGACTTTCTGGATCATCTTAAGACCGGAGACGGCAATGAAGCCGTACAGCGCGATGCAGACGCCGCCCATGACGCAGGAGGGGATCGTTGCCAGCAGCGTTACGAAGGGAGCGATGAAAGACGCAACGATCGCGATGCAGGCGGTGCAGAAGATGGTGATGACGGAAGCGTTGCCCGTGATCGCCACGCAGCCGATGGACTCGCCGTAAGTGGTGTTGGGGCAGCCGCCGAAGAACGCGCCTGCCATGGAGCCGATGCCGTCACCCAGCAGTGTGCGGGAGAGGCCGGGATCCTTGGTGAGGTCGGTGCCGATGATGGAGGACAGGTTCTTGTGGTCGGCAATGTGCTCCGCGAATACCACGAACGCCACCGGGATGTAGCCTACCGCGACGGTGCCGATGAACGCGCCGTCAATAGCCTTGAAGCCCTTAAACGCTTCCAGGAAGGCAAAGTCGGGGACCCATTTCATGTTGGCGAAACCGGAGAAGTTGATGATCTGCAGCGCTTCGATGCCGGCGCTGTTGCCGATGACGGTCAGGATGGCGGCCACAATGTAGCCCGCGGCGATACCGATAATGAAGGGGATGAGCTTCATCATCTTCTTGCCGTACACGGAAGCGATCATCGTGACGGCGAGGGTGATGAGACCGATCAGCATGCAGATGTAGATGTTGGCGTTCTGGACCTGGTTCTTGACCTCGCTGACGACGGCGGTGCCTTCTTCAGTGAGTTCGGCGACTTTTTCTACTACCTCGTGGGTCACGTTGCCCTTGAACAGGTCGCCGATGGCGTTGCCCGCCAGGGACAATCCGATGATCGCGACCGTGGGGCCGATGACAACGGCGGGCATGATCTTGTTGATCCAGCCAACGCCCGCGAACTTAACTACGATGGCGATGACAACATATACCAGACCGGCAAATATTGCACCGATGATCAGTCCGAGATAGCCGGCCGCAGCGGAAGCCGCGCCGCCGAAGGCTGCGAACATGGAGCCCAGGAACGCAAAGGACGAACCCAGGAACACGGGGCTGCTGAACTTGGTGAACAGCAGGTAAACGATCGTACCTACGCCGGCGCCGAAAAGGGCGGCGGACTGGCTCATGCCGTTGCCGACGATGGCAGGCACTGCGATGGTTGCCGCCAGGATCGCCAGCAGCTGCTGGAGCGCGAAGACCAGCACCTGACCGAAAGGCGGACGGTCTTTAACATTGTAGATGAGTTTCATGGTTACCCTCCCGATATTGTTTTTGCTGCGCGGCGGGTCAGGCCGCGCTATGGCACAGAAAAAAGAGCCCTGTGGGAGGGCTCTTATTCTGTAACGATCAGATTTTGGATTTTGGAGATGAAGGCTTCGTCGCTGAAATCCTCGGGCGCCGTCAGTGTGATCGGCTTGCTGAGGTCAAGACTGAAGATCCCCATGATCGATTTGGCGTCAACGACGTACCGTCCGCTGGAAAGATCCAGTTCCGCGCTGCACCCGGCGGCCGCGGCGGCGAACACTTTGATGTCGTCGATCGTCTTGAGCATGATCTTGTATTTTTTCATATTTCTATACCTCCGTCAGCGTACGTGCTGACAACGGAATTATAACTGTACGGGGGAAAGATGTCAATCTTTTTTTCTTTTATAGAATTAGGTTTAGTCTGTAGTAGAATTAGGTTTAGCGCTTGAGTAGAATTAGGCTTATATCTTATATAGAATTAGGGAATGCGGAGCGGCCGATCGGCCGCGGATCTCACGGGCGGCAAGGAGCGGCGACTTCGTTGCGCGTGAGTTCATCGCCGCCGGCGATTCCTCAATTCCCTAATTCTATTCAAAGATTAAATCTAATTCCCTAATTCTATACAGGCACTAAACCTAATTCTCAAAAAAGTATCCTTCTCCTGTCTTTCCCCGCGGCATCGAGGGTAAGATCGCGCATGTTGGTCAGCGGGGCGAGGTCGGGGGCTTTGTCCGCAGCGGCGGGTTCGCTGCGGCTCAAGAGCAGGTCGCCGCGCAGGTACTTGAATTTGCGGCCGTCGGCGGTGCGCTCGCGAGAGTCGGGCAGTTCGAACGTGCTTTCGAGGGTCAGTTCTTCGCCGGGCGCCAGGTCGAGTTCGTGGCGGTCAATGCCCGCAGGCGTGTACACGAAGAGCGCGCCGCGGAGCCGCGCGGCGGCGGTCAGTCTTATATAGTAGGAACCGCGCTCCGGCAGGCCCGAGCGGACAACGGCGGAAAAGCGGGGAGAGGTGACGTTGACGTCGGTGGCGAAGGGGAGCCAGAGTTCGACGGCGCCGGCGTGGTCAACGCGCTCCAGCACGGAATGCATTGCCCGCGCCCGGAGCCCTTCGGAACCGCGCATCGTGCAGCACCAGTACGCCTCGGAGATGCCGTCGCCGGAAGGCCGCAGGATGTCGCCCGCGGGACCCACGCAGCTGTCGGTGCCGTAGCCTCCGTTGGGCCGCTGGGCGTAGCCGAGGGCGTTGTACCAGATCCGGTTGGCCAGGGTGAGATATTTCGGGTCTTCGGTCAGGCGGAACAGCGAAAGCGCCGCCATCATCGAATCCACGATGGCGCACGGCTCGGTCCAGGTGTCCGGGCGGCCGAACCAGTTGAAGTTGGCGTAGTTTTCCGTCATGCCGCGGTCCAGGTACAGCCGGAAGATGCGCTGACCGGCGGCGAGATAACGGGCGGAGGCGGCGTTGTCCACGTCCTCCAGCGCTTCAGCCAGCCGCAAAATGCCGCGGGTTGCGCTCAGCGTGGCGTGGGTCTGCATATGGGCGCCCACGAAGTCAATGGCGGTGAAAGTCTCGATCATCTCGTCCAGCAGCGCGAGGACTTCGGGCAGGCGGAACAGCTCTTACTCCTGGGACAACGCGTCCCGACACATATACGCGCAGCCGATATCGGTGGACAGACGCCAGCGGCCGCTTTCCACGCTTATGGTGCCGCCGTAGCTGCCGATCTCCGCGCGGAGGTCGGGGTCAACGGGGTAGGTGCGATATTGACCGGCGAGCGGCAGATAGAGATTTTTGGTGATGCGGAGAATAATGTCGCGGATGGCGTTGTCCCCGGTGCGCAGCCAGTATTCGCACAGGCCGCGGACCAGCCAGTTGTGCCCCGAGAGCCGCTGCTCGTCGAACCGCCCGTCGCTCACCGGGCCCAGATAACCTTCGGCGTTCAGGTGTTCCGGCAGGCTCTCCATGATCGGATCCAGGTACGCGGGCTTCGTGCCGAGCGCGTTCCACAGGCTCACCAGCGCCAGGATCGTGCGGCCTTCCCAGTCGCCCGGCCAGCCTGCCTGGTCCATGCGGTAAATGGTCTCCGGCCGGTAGCACTCGGCGGACAACCGCCCCAGATTCAACGCCAGCCGCTCCGCCAGCTCGCCCACGGGTTCGATCTTGCAGTCAACAAATTTCAGCATATTATTTCGCAGCTCCTCTCCGGTTTTGTCCGGTATTTGCGTGGTTTTATTGTAACCGCCCGGCGACTAGGCGTCAAGGGGTTTTACAAATGGCAAATGGCAAGGGGCAAATGGCAAGGGGCAAATGGCAAATGGCAAATGGGTGCGACTACCTAAGTTCGTTTGCCGGATCGATTAATAGCCATCCCGGCCGGAGGCAAAACCAGAGGCATCCGGAGGCAAAATGTAAATTGCAAATTGCCGCCGAATCGGGTATAATCAAGGGCGGTGCCGCGGCGGCCTTACGGCGCGGATCGAAATGAATTTTAATTGACGGAGAAGGACAAAATGTACACCACCTCGGATACCAAACAATACAGCGTAAACCCTAAAGAAATGATCAACGACGCGTTCAACCGGAGCTATTCGCGGTACGCGGATACGCAGAAGGAGTTGCCGCCGGACACGGTGACGATGGTCTGCTCCGTCGTGAGCATGGTGCTGCTGGTGGGGATGTTCGCGTTGACCGCGCTCCGGCACAAAGAAGAAGTGGCGATCTGGACCGCGTTCAGCGTTGCCGCCGTGGCGGTGATCTTCCTGATCGTTTATAAATATCTGAAAACGCGCAGCGCGTACCTGAAAGCCGCCGGCAAGCCCGATCTGATCGTTTCGCGCCGCAACTATTTTCTGTCGCTGTTCGGGGAGACCGCGGAGCAGACGGAACCTATGCTGGCCGTGGATCTGCAGGACCAGGTGCGCCGCCTCAAAGAGCGGGAGCAGGACGAAGTACGCAAAAACGCGCTCAAAGACATGTTTGACCGGCTCACGGCGATCAACAACCCCGATCTGCCCGTCTGCCGTCTCGTGACGAAACTGCCCGAGCGCTTTACGCAGCCCCGCGCGCGGTTGTACATGAAAAAAGAAGGCAGCAAATTCCTGTTCTTCGACTACAGCTGGGCCAATCCGCTGGGACAGATCGAGTGCGACGAGGACGATATTGTGTCTTTCGGCAGATTTTCGGCGTATCCGCCCGCGATCAACACCTCCGGCAGCAAGATCCGCCCCGAATGCGGCATCATCGAGCTCGCGGGGGCAAACGGCCCGATATATCTGGATCTTGTTGACGACGAGTATGAAAAGGCGCTGAAGCTCCTGCCCAGACGGAAGGAAAAGAATTAAGCGATGAGTCGCGATTTCAAAGTCAAAATAGATAAAGTTGAAGTGTCGGAAGCGGACCGCAAGATCACGGTCTATTGTTTCTATACGCCCCGTGAGGCTTCGGATGAAGACAAAGAATCGTTCCGGCGGAGGCTGGCGGCGCGCTGCGGTTTTGACACGCTGGATGTAGTGTTCCGGCTGGAAAACGAGGCGCCGGCAGAAGCTCCGGCGGAGGACGCGGCAGCGGAAGAGCCCGCGGGCGATGCCCAGGACAACGACCCGCCTCTCCCTGAACCTCCGGCGGAGGACAATGACTTCTATTCCGCCCCCGCGCCGCACTACGCTGACCCGGAGCCCGAAACAGCTCCCGCAGTTGTGCCTGAAACTGTTCCGGAAAACGTGTCAGAAACTGCGCCGGCTGAAACCGCTGACGCCGAAGCGCCGGCGCGCATGCCCGAGACGGTGGTCGTTGACTTCAGTGAGGCCGATTATTTGAAAGAACAGGAAGCGCTGATTCGCGCTGATTCGCGCAGCCGCGGCTATTATCCCCGGAACGGCGAAGACGGCGGGATCGCGGAATTTCCGCGGAACCCCGGCCCCGGCGCGGGGTTTTACAACGGCAGAGGCGACGGCCGGCGCAACAAACGCACGCGGATCGCGCCGCCGGAAGGAGAAGAACCCAAGAAAGACGCCGACGGCAACGTCATCCTCATCGGCAAAGATTTTGACGCCCCGGTCGTGCGCATGATCGACCTTACCGCCGATTCCGGCTATGTAGCGCTGCGCGGCCGCGTATTCGCGTTCGAGAACAAAAAGCTTAGCAGCGGGTCGTATATTGCCATCATTTCGCTCACCGACGACACGTATTCCGTTGTGGCCAAATTCTTCTTCCAGCCCGAAGACCTCAAATACGTTGAGGACTTTTTCGAAAAGAATAAATACATCCGGCTGTACGGCGAAGCGCAGCTGGATAAATTCTCCCACGAGCTTACCATCATGGCGAAGGCGATCATCGCCTCGAAGCAGGAATTCCGTACCGATAAAGCGCCGCAGAAGCGCGTGGAGCTGCATCTGCATACGCTGATGAGCGCCGTTGACGCCATCACCCGCCCGAGCGAGCTGATGGAGACCCTCAGCCGCTGGAACTGGGACGCCTGCGCTATCACCGACCACGGCGTGGTGCAGGGATATTCGGAACTGACACAGATCTACAACAAAAAATACAAAAAGTCCATGCCCGACTTTAAGTTCATATACGGCTGCGAAGTGTATCTGTGCCACCAGACGCCGGAAATGAGCGAGGCGGAAGCGCGGAAACTGCCCACATACCACTGCATCATACTGGTCAAAAACCAGACCGGTCTCAAGAACCTGTACGAACTGATCTCCAAGTCCAATCTGGATTATTACCACAAGCGGCCGCGGATGCCGAAATTCGAGATCGACGCACACCGCGAAGGGCTTATAATATCAACGGCCTGCTCGCTGGGTGAGTTCTACGACGCGATCATCAACGGTGAGAGCGACGAAAAGCTGCTGGAGATCGCGAGCTGGTACGACTATCTCGAGATCCAGCCCTCCGGGAACAATATGTATCTGGTGCGGGAAGGCACCGTTGACTCCCTCGAGGACGTGCAGCGGTTCAATTTCAAAGTCATCGAGATCGCCGACCGGCTGGGCAAGCCCGTTGTCGCCACCTGCGACGTGCATTATCTGAACCCCGACGACGAGATATACCGTTCCGTACTGCAGGCGGGGCAGGGGTTTGACGACTACATGTACCAGGCGCCGGTGTACCTCAGGACCACAGAAGAAATGCTCAAAGAATTCGAGTATTTAGGCGACCGCGCGCAGGAGATCGTGGTGGACAATACCCGCCTGATCGCCGCGCAGATCGAAAAGATCCAGCCGGTCCCCGACGGTTTCTACCCGCCCAGCATTCCCGGCTCCGACGAGACGCTGCGCACCAGTGCGTACGAAAAAGCGCACAGTATTTACGGCGATCCGCTGCCGGAACTGGTGGAAAAGCGCCTGGAACGCGAGCTGGACTCGATCATCGGCAACGGCTACTCCATCATGTACATCACCGCCAAAGAACTGGTGGCGGAATCCGCCCGCAACGGCTACCAGGTGGGTTCGCGGGGCTCCGTGGGCTCGTCGCTGGCCGCGTACATGGCCGGGATCACGGAGGTCAATTCGCTGCCCGCCCACTACCGCTGCCCGAATTGCCGCTACCTCGAATTCCACGAAAACGAAGGGTACGACTGCGGGTTCGACATGCCGAAAAAGAATTGTCCCAAATGCGGCACGGAACTGATCCGCGACGGCTACGACATCCCGTTTGAAACGTTCCTGGGCTTCGAGGGCGACAAGGTGCCGGATATTGACCTCAACTTCGCGTCCGACGACCAGCCCAACGCTCACAAATACACCGAAGTGCTGTTCGGCAAGGGCAAAGTGTTCCGCGCCGGCACCGTCACCGGCCTGGCCGAAAAGAACGCGCGCGGCTACGTGTTGAAGTACCTGGAACGCAGCGGCAAGACCGCCAGCAACGCGGAGATCAACCGCCTCGCGTCCGGTTTCGTGGGCGTCAAAAAGACCACCGGCCAGCATCCGGGCGGCATAATCGTCATCCCGCGGGACAAGGAAGTCACTGACTTCACGCCGGTGCAGCATCCCGCCGAGAAAGCGGATTCGGACACCATCACCACGCATTTTGAGTTCAAATATCTGCACGATACGATCCTGAAACTGGATATTCTGGGCCACGAAGGACCCGAAATGCTGAAGCTGCTGGAGAGTTATACCGGCGTGGACAGCCGGGGCGTTGACATCAACGATGAGAACATGCTGACGATCTTCAGCTCGCCCGACGCGCTCAAAATGGACATGAGCAAAGTCAAGATCAGCATGCCGCTCGGCACATACGGCGTGCCGGAGCTGGGCACGAATTTCGTTATCAAAATGCTGCAGGAAACGCGGCCGAAGAAAGTGTCCGAGCTGGTGCGCATATCCGGATTGTCCCACGGCACCGACGTGTGGGCGGGCAACGTCCAGACGCTGATCCAGAGCCATACATGTACGTTGTCCGAAGCTATCTGCTGCCGCGACGACATAATGCTGTATCTGATCAACAAGGGGCTGGACAAAAAACTGTCCTTCACCATCATGGAATCCGTCCGCAAGGGCAAAGGCCTTAAGCCCGAGTGGGAGACCGAGATGCGCGCGCACGATGTGCCGGAGTGGTACATCGGCTCCTGCAAAAAAATCAAATACATGTTCCCGAAAGCGCACGCGGTGGCGTACGTTATATTGTCACTGCGCATCGCCTGGTTCAAAGTGTACCGCCCCGACGCGTATTACGCGGCCCGGTTCTCTTTAAAGATCGACGATTTCGACGGCGCCAACATGCTCCACGGCCCCGACAAGATGTACGCCCGCATGGCGGCGATGAACCTCCTGGGCGACAACGTGCAGCTGGGCGACGATGACGAGGACGGCGATTTCGATGTCGATCCCGCGCTCCCCGATGAGTTGACTGCGGGGGACAATGACAGCAGCGGCGATTCTGCGGGCGGCGAAATCACCGAAAAGGACAAGAGCCAGGCTTCCGTTTACTACCTGCTGGTGGAACTTTACGCCCGCGGCCTGAAGTTCCTGCCGGTGGATCTGTACGAGTCCGAAGCGCGCAATTTCGTGCCCACGCCCGAAGGCATCCGGCCGCCGATCGCGTGTCTGCAGGGCATCGGCTCTTCAGCGGCGGAGAGCATCGTGGCGGAGAGCCGGCGGCGCAAAGCGCGCGGCGAAAAGTTTATTTCGATCGACGATTTCCAGACCTCTACCGGCGCCAACAAAGCCGTGACCGAAGTGCTCCGGGCGGAAGGCTGCCTGGAAGGTCTGCCGGACAGCAACCAGATCTCGCTGTTCGATATGTTCTGATATGAGCGATACCGACCTTGGCCTGCTGGCCGAAACTATAAAAGCGATCTCTGAAGGTGTTACCGACGCGGTGGCGAATCTGGCCAATTTCTCGGCGGTGTTGTTCGATGCGCTGGACCGAGTCAACTGGGCCGGCTTCTACAGGCTGCTGCCCGACGGCGCGTTGCTGCTGGGCCCGTTTCAGGGCAAACCCGCCTGCATCCGGCTGGAAGCGGGGAGAGGTGTATGCGGCGCGGCGGTGACGCGGGGGGAGACGGTGGTCGTGGACAACGTGCACGCTTTCCCGGGGCATATTGCCTGCGACAGCGCGTCGCGGTCGGAGATAGTGATACCGCTGCGGCGCGGGGGGCAATTATGGGGCGTGCTGGATATTGACAGCCCGGTGGAAGCGCGCTTCGGCGACGCGGAACGCACCGCGCTGGAAGCGGCGGCGCGGGAGATCGAAGCCGCGCTGGAACGCTGCGAGTAAGCAGCAGACGGAGGAGAGCGGAATGCCTTTTCAGATCATCCGGAACGATATTACTAAGGTCAAAGCGGACGCGATCGTCAACACCGCCAACCCCGAACCGGCCATCGGCCGCGGCACCGACAGCGCCATTTACAAGGCTGCGGGCGAACGCCGGCTGCTCGCCGAACGTCAAAAGCTCGGGAACATCGCCCCCGGGGCGGCGGCGTACACCCGCGCGTTCCGGCTGAGCGCCAAATATATAATCCACACCGTAGGGCCCGCGTGGAACGGCGGCGATCAGGGCGAACGCGAGATACTGCGCGCCTGCTACACCAATTCGCTGGCGCTGGCGGCGGAGCTGAAGTGCGGGAGCATCGCGTTTCCGCTGATCGCCACGGGCGTGTACGGATTCCCGAAGGACGAAGCGCTGCGGATCGCGCTGGACGAGATCAACCGGTTCCTGCTTTCACACGATATGAACGTGATCCTCGTGGTGCTGGATCGCGGCTCGTTTGAACTTTCCGCGCGGCTGTCCGGGGACATTCAGGAGTATGTGGACAACCATTCCGCCGCCGCGCTCTGCGACGCGGAATACGGGGTCAAAATACCCGCGCCTGCTGCCGAGAGACCGAAAAACACGGTCGATTACAGTTTGGCCCGACGGATGAAAGCGGCGGCAATGCGGCCGCTCGAGCCGGCGGAGGAAGATTTTGACGCTGCCGAGGAGCTTGCCTCCGCCGCCGATCAGGAAATGATGTGCTGTGCGGAGGCGATGCCTGCGGCCGGGGGCGCCCCTGC
>JAEEGL013942919.1_pt1 | contig 15063 bp, 15 predicted proteins | sample 9134231 | NCBI WGS metagenome assembly JAEEGL01 (sample SAMN16246548, study PRJNA631951) | gut metagenome | biome: gut microbiome; feature: rumen; material: fiber-attached | host: Bos | place: Iran: Karaj | collected 2018-10 | reverse complement strand
TCTAGGACAAGATCCATATCATGGTGTAGGTGAAGCAAATGGCTTATGTTTTTCGGTAAACGAGGGGATAACTATGCCACCATCGCTTAAAAATATATATAAAGAATTATATGATGATTTAGGAATAGTAAGGACAAACACGGATTTATCTGATTGGGCACATGAGGGAGTATTACTTTTAAATAGTGTTTTAACTGTCGAAAAAGATAAACCAGCCAGTCATAAATTTGTTGGTTGGGAAGAATTTACGGATAATGTTATTAAAAAATTAAATGAAAAAGATACACCAGTTGTATTTATTCTTTGGGGTAACTACGCTAAAGGAAAAGCAAAATATATCACAAATCCTAAGCATTTAATTATTAGTTCTAGTCATCCAAGCCCATTTTCAGTTAATTATGGTTTTTTTGGAAGTAAACCTTTTTCTAGGACAAATAAATTTTTAAAAGATAATGGGTTAAAAGAAATAGAGTGGTAAGATGTTAGGCGTTTATATACATATTCCATTTTGTAATAAGATATGCAATTATTGTGATTTTTGTAAGGTGTTATATAACAAAAAATATATTAATGATTATTTAGATAAATTAAGTTTAGAAATTAAAGAAAGATACAAGAAAGAGATGGTTAAGACTATTTATATTGGGGGAGGAACACCTAGTAGTCTTGATACATTTGAATTAGATAAACTTTTAAGTATTGCTTCAATTTTCAAGTTAGATAATGATTATGAATATACGATTGAGTGTAATATTGAGGATATTGATATCGATAAGATAAATTTATTTAAAAGTTATGGCATAAATAGGATTAGTTTTGGAGTGGAATCATTTGATAAAAATATTCAAGAAATATTAGGAAGAAGTCATAATGAAGATATGATATTTGATAATATTTATTTAACTAAAAAATATTTTGATAATATCAGTATTGATTTGATTTATGGTGTTAATGATAATATAGAGATAGTTAAAAGTGATGTCAATAAGTTTTTAGAGTTAGATATTCCCCATGTAAGTTTTTATTCATTGATTTTGGAAGAACATACAAAATTATATATCGATAAGCATGAATATATTGATGAAGAAATAGACCGGGAGATGTATGAATATATATGTCTTGAATTAAAAAAACATGGATATCATCATTATGAAATTAGTAATTATGCCAAAGATGGTTATGAGAGTTTGCATAATACTAATTACTGGTTAAATGGTAATTATTATGGTTTTGGTTTAGGCGCTGTGAGTTTTCTTCAAAATCATCGAATTAGTAATACTAAAAATATGCATAAATACTTGGATGGTAAATACTTAAGTAGTGATGTATATGAAGATATAACTACTTGTAAAGAAAATGATTTAATTTTAGGGCTTAGATTAGTTAAGGGAATTAATGTTAATAATTTTAATTTAAAATATAATGACGATTTATTAAAGAAAAAAGTAATTAAGGAACTTATAGATGATAATTATTTGGAAGTAATAAATGGTTATTTGAGATGTAAGAAAGAGTTTTTATATTTAGAAAATTACTTTTTAGAAAAAATTATAGGGAGTGAGTTATGACAAAGTTTTTACTTAGTAAGAAATTTATATTGCCAGTAATGTATATAATTATCGGGGTGATTGTTTATAACATTATTAAGTTTTTAATGAAGAGACTTAGTAAGACAAAATATGCTGATAGAAAGAAAAAAACAATTATCGAATTGCTTAGAAATATTATAAAGTATTTAATACTAATATTTGTTGTTTTAGCAATATTATCGGTATATGGCGTTGATACTTCTGCTTTAGTTACTTCGATTGGGGTAGCTGGAGTTATTATTGGTCTTGCTTTACAAGATATTGTGGCTGACTTTTTAGCTGGAGTACTTATTTTATTTGATAATCACTTTGCAATTGGCGATGTTGTTACAATCGATGGATTCACTGGTGAGGTTGTTAATTTTGGTTTAATGACCACTAAAATAAAAGCAGCAACTGGTGAAGTAATGATTTTATCAAATGCGGCTTTTAGAAAAGTAATTAATTATAATATGAATAATACAACGCATTATATTAATATCGATGTTGCGTATGATACTGATATAGATAAGTTAGAGAAATGTTTAATGGAAATGACAGATGAAGTAGAGAAGATTGACGGATACCTTGGTAATTATAAATTACTAGGAATTCAGGAATTTGCTAGTAGTAGTATTAAATATATGGTAATGTTAGATTGTAAGGTTAATATTAGATTTCAAGTTAAAAGAGATTTTAATATGATTCTTAAGAGATACTTAGATAAATATAAGATTGAAATACCTTATACGAAGGTCGATGTTAACATTAGAGGAAAAAATGAATAAAATTAAATATTTTGAAACTGAAATTAATTATATTAGTGATAAAATTAAAAGAGAAGATATTAAATATTTAATTAATTTGCTTCCAGATTATTTCTTTAGATTGCCAGCTTCTAGTACAGGTAAATATCATCCAAAATTTGCATGTAGTGAGCACGGACTACTTAAGCATACAAAACTAGCTGTTAGGATTGCCTATGACTTATTAGCAATAAATGATAGTTTTAGTGAAGATGAAAAAGATTTAATTATTATGGCATTAATTATGCATGATGGATTAAAAAAAGGGATAGAGGAAGAAAAACATACACGTTTTGATCATCCACTCTTGGTTTCTAAATTAATTATGGAACATGTAAAAGAATTAAAAACGGACACGGATGCAGTTAGAAAAATGTGTATGATGATCGAGAGTCATATGGGTAAATGGAATACCGATAAACATAGTAAAATAGTATTACCACTACCCAATGATAAACTTAGTAAATTTGTTCATATGTGCGATTATTTGGCAAGTAGAAAATATCTAAATGTCAAATTTGATAAATTAGAAATCGTGTAAGGAGTAGGAGTAGTAGTAATGAGTGAACTAAAAATCATTGTACCAGAAAATTTTAAGGAGTTTGGAGACAAGGTAAACAAAAAAATTCAAACAATTAGAAAGACAAATGATAATTTCTTGGTGAATACTTCATTAGTAAGATTTAATAATGGTGAGGGGAAAGCAGTAATTAAAGAATCGCTTCGTGATAAAGACTTATATATTATGAGCGATGTTAGTAATTATGATGTGTCTTACAATTATTATGGAAGGACTCATTATATGAGTCCTGATGAACATTTTATGGATATTAAAAGAATACTAAGTGCTGAGTGTGGACATGCTAGTAAAAGAACGGTAGTTATGCCATATTTGTATCAATCTAGACAAGATAAAAAAGATTCTAGGGAAAGTTTGGATTGCGCACTTGCTCTTAAAGAACTTGAATATATGGGAGTTAATGAAATTGTTACTTGTGATGTTCATAATAAAAGTGTTATGAATGCTGTTCCTAATATGGCATTTGAGAATATGTATCTTGGAGATATTATGCTACTTGATTTAATTGAACATGAAAAAATTCATGATTTTGATAAATTTGTATGTATCTCACCAGATGAAGGAGCAATGAAAAGAGCTAGATTCTTTTCTGACTTATTAGGTAATGTTGGTATTGGCTCATTTTATAAGCAAAGAGATTATACGAAAGTTATTAAAGGAAAAAATCCAATTATTGATCATAGGTTTTTAGGACCAAGTGATATGGAAGGAAAATATGTTATTGTCGCTGATGATATGATTGCTTCAGGAGGTTCAATTTTAGATACAGCTGAAGCAATAAAGAAACTTGGTGTTGATAAAATCTTTTTAATCGTTACATTCGCTTTGTTTACTGAAGGCGTTGAAAAGTTTGAAGAGGCATATGAAAAAGGCATAATCAATAGGGTATATGCTTCAAATGTTAGCTATGTTCCAGAATATATAAAGAAAATGAAATGGTTTAGATCAGTTGATTGTTCTGAGAAAATTGCAATGATTATTAGTGAACTTAATTATGGTAATAGTATTGGTGAACTTATCAGCGGTAGAGTAGAGACGGCTGTTAAGATAAAGAAATTGAGGAAAAAATATGAAACTAAATAAAAAAGGATTTACATTAATTGAATTACTTGCAGTTGTTGTTATATTGCTTGCAATATCTGTAATGGCAATATCATCAATTAGTGCAGCAATTGAAAGAAATAAAGCAAAGCAAGATAATGCTAAGAAAGAAGTAATTGTCAGTTATGCCAAAATATATTATGAAGATCACAAAAACAGTTTAGGTTTATCAGGTTGTATTCCAATTGGTAGTCTTGGATTATCAAGTGAAGAGATGACAGCTTCAAATGGTGAACCATTTCCAGGTGGTGTAAGATATAATAATGGTAGTTTTGAATATGTTGATAGTTGCTCTTAGGAGGAAATTATGAAACTAAATAAAAAGGGATTTATGATGGCTGAAGTAATTGTCGTATCAGCAATTATTTTGACATTTTTGGCTGCTATCTTTGTTAGTTATAATAAGATATATTCGGCTTATAAAACAAGGCTTGATTATTATGATGTAACAGCATTATACCGATTAAAATTTTATAAAGATTTTTATAGTGAATATGTTAGTAATTGTGATAGTACTGGGACTAGTACTAGCGTTTATAGTTGTAATTTGGCAACAGCTAAAAATAATAAAATAGCATCTTTCGAATCACTTGCAAATGCTGATTTGGATTATGAAAATGTTAAAGAAAATACGTATATAATTTATAATAATTATAATAATTTAGATGATAATGTTTTAGATAGTAAAAATGTTAATTTGACATATAAGGATTATGTTAAATATCTTTCTAATTCGGTAGATTTAAGAGGAGCTAATTATGTTATGATTATTGAAAGATGCGAAGCATATGATAAGGATACTTGCAAATATGCCTATTTGGAGGTGTATGATGAAGCTTAATAAAAAAGGTTATATGTTAATAGAAATAATCTTAGCAACGGCTATTGCCTTTGGAATTGCATACTTTATTTTGAGTATGACAATTAAATTAAAAAATAAAAACGATGATTTACTTGTCGAAACATTAGTGGCAACTGATCAGGCAATTATTGCTAATGCAATCATGGCTAATTTAGATGGTAGTAATTGTACTAATGTTAATAATAAAATTAAAATTGAAGGTAAGAAAATAAAGATTAATGATAAAGTTGTAGATGTAACTAGTGATTATATTACAACATTAGGACCAGTTGCTTGTAAGACAATTACAACTCCTAATAATGGTGGTAATATTCTTGCTACACATATAAATATTCCAATTAGTGTTAAACAATTAAATGACCGTAATTTTAATATTAAATTAGATTGGATTGATAGATCATAAAAAAAGAAATATAATTTCTTTTTTTAATTGGTATATCTTAAATGTTGATTTGAAATATTAAAAACTATTCCTAAAAGAAGCATATACGATAATAATGAAGAACCACCATATGAAATAAAGGGAAGCGTTATTCCCATAATAGGAAGAAGTCCAATAGTCATGGCAATATTATATATTTGACTAAAAGTAAGAACAGCAATAATTCCACCTAAGGAATATTTATCAGTTTGATTTGTTGTTTTAATAGCATAATTAATTAATGTTAAGTCGAAGTAGAGAATGGTAATAATTAGAATGATGGCTCCTAAAAAACCGGTATTGGAAGCAAATACGGAAAAGATAAAATCAGTCTGCATTTCCGGGAAATAGATAGGAGTTTTATTAATACCATGACCGGTAGTACCGGCAGAACCAATAGCAGTTAGTGAGTTTTTTAACTGAAGGCCATCAGCTGATGACCAATTCGTAATTCTATCCATACGATAAAAGAAACTTGTACCAAATATTTTGATAAATAAATCTTGCTTTAGGTAGTAAATTAAAAAGAAACCAGTTAATAATAAAGTAATGATAATGATGGTTAAGATAAACCATCTTTTTCTAAACCCACCAATAAATAACATCATGAAGGTAATAATTAAATACATAATAACGGCTCCAGTATCAGGTTCTATGAATGTTAAGATGGAAGGAATAAAAACAATAAATAAAACTTTTAATAAGAATTTTAGTTCATCAAAGATAGTGGGATTATGATATGTTTCATTAAAATCATTGATCATTCTTGAGAGAGTTATTATTAAAAATATTTTCATGAATTCGCTTGGTTGAAAAGTGCCAATTAAAGGTATCTTAAACCAGCAAGTAGCATTATTGACAGTAACACCGAATGGTAGGACAAGTGCTAATAAAATAATTCCAACTAGATAAAAAATAAAGGCATTTCGATAGAGAAATTTATTACCGATAGTCATTGTTAAATAAGCAACGATGATACCAATAAAATACCAAATTATTTGTTTTGACCAAAGATTATTATATTCAACTGATAATAACTTTTTAGTTGAATAAATAGAAATAATGCTTATCACAAAAAAAATAAATATGGGAATTAAAATGCTCAATTCAACTTTATATTTTGATACTTGTTTCATATAATCATCCTTTATTATATTTTACCACATTAAACTATGATTTTATACATATATTATAATGGAGGTAATATGGAAGAAAAACCTAAGATGTATCAGAATAAGATAGATAAAGTATTTCATAACAATAGGGAAGTCTATGCTTCATTAGATCATAATTATAACGGAGATGTTACTTATATTAGAAAAAAAATAGAGCAAATTATCGATAGCAATTCCTTTATTTACAGTAAGCTAGTACATATTGTTATCGATAATAAAACAATTACAAGAAAAATTATTGGAATAGATAATAATAGTTTAATAACTATCGACAATGAATATATTCCTTTAGAAAACATTCAAGATATTTATATTTAAAAATCATCTACTTGTTAGATGATTTTAAATTGATACCGATCATAGATCCAATTACACCGGCAAAGAGTAATAAAAGATACATAATAATTGTTTTATAATTAAATGATTGTTTTAAAATGATACTTGTAATAGTGATAATAGCAATATAAATTAATGAGAATTTTAAACCTTCTAGATAAGCTTTTTCTTTAATGGTTTTACCTAAAAAGATACTAGCTATAAGCATTGAGATGATAGGTATAATTATTTTTATGATTGTAAAATTATTAGCAAATATTGAGTTTGCTATGGAGATGATAAAAGTTAGAATAATGATAAAACCTAAAAGAAGCCCATAGCATTTGAAGTATGTTTTAAACATATAATCACCTAATAATATTTATGAATTTGTATATATAATTATTCCAAAGGACATAATAATAGTGGTGATATGATGGAATATGTTAAAATTATTATGAGAACAACATTTTTTTATTTCTTTATTATTTTAATTTATCGGATAATGGGAAAAAGAGAAGTTGGCCAGTTAGGAATAGTTGATTTAATTGTATCTATTTTGATTGCCGAATTAGTTGCGATATCAGTAGAAAATACAAGTAAGAGTATTCTGATATCGGTAGTTCCAATAATTGCTTTAGTTATTCTTCAAATAGTGTTATCGGTTGCTAGTTTAAAAAGTGATAATGTTAGATCTCTTTTGGATGGTAATCCATCATTTATTATTAAGGATGGAAAGATTAAATATAAGGAAATGATTAAACAAAAATATAATTTGGATGATCTTCTTACGCAACTTAGGGAAAAAGGTGAGAGAAATATTGAGGATATTGAATATGCAATATTAGAAAACAATGGTAGTTTATCAATTTTTCCATATGATAAAAAGAAAAAACAAAGTCCATTTCCAATGCCAGTTATTTTAGATGGTAAATTACAAACTAAAATAATAAGAGAAATAGGAAAAAATGAGGAGTTTATCACTAATTTATTAGCAAATAAAAAGCTTAAAATAAATGATGTTTTCTATGCATTTTATAAAGCTAATAATCTTTTTATTATTAAATATAGTGATTTAAATTAAAAACGAGTTTAACTCGTTTTATTTTCTTTTTACATCCATAAAGATTGGTAAAATAATCGGAATTCTTCCAGTTTTTTCTTCTAAAAATGGCATTAAATTATTAACTAATTCAGTTTTCATATCAGTAAAGTTAACATTTTTAGTTTTTAGTTTTTGAATAACTATTTTCTTAGCTAGAAGTTCAATTTCTTTGATTAATTCACCTGATTCATTTACTAAGACATATCCTCTAGTTGTTACTAGGGGCATATTTAATAATTCTTTCTTTTTAATATCAACATTAATGATAATTGCTAAGACACCATTATTAGACATTAAGGTTCTATCTTTAATAACAATATTTGATACGTCACCAATTCTAGAGCCATCAACATAAATATCTCCGGCAATTACGTGGCCATGTTTTCTTATGCCTTCTTTAGACATTTCTAAGACATCACCATTACTTAAGATAAAGGTATTTTGTCTAGGAATATCACAAAGCGTAGCAATATCGGTGTGAGTTTTTAGCATTCTGTATTCACCATGATATGGAGCAAAGTATTCAGGTTTAAATAATCTGATCATTAGTTTTAATTCTTCTTGATTAGCATGACCTGATGAATGGATACCATATTCAAAACCATGCGTATATACTTTTACTCCTTTTAAGTATAGTTTATTAATGGTTTTTGATACGGATGATGAATTACCAGGAATTGGAGATGATGAAAAGATTACAACATCATTTGGAAGTAATTTAATTTGCTTATGGGTGCCACTAGCGATACGTGATAAGGCAGCTAATGGTTCACCTTGGCTACCAGTACAAAGTAAACATACTTTTTCCGGTGGTAACATATTAGCTTCTTCAGCACTAATGATAATACTTTTATCTTTGATATAACCACATTTCATGGCAATATCAATTGATGTATCCATACTTCTTCCAAATAGGGCTACTTTTCTTTTGTTTTCTTTACATGTTTCAATAATATGTTTTAAGCGATAGATGTTTGAAGCAAAGGTTGCTAAAATAATACGATTATTTTTATTGTTTCTAAATATTTCTCCAAGATTTTCATCTACGACTGATTCTGATAAAGAAATACCAGGAGATAGGGCATTAGTAGAATCACTCATAAGAAGTCTTACCCCACGTTTACCCAGTTCAGCCATTTTTCCTAAGTTAGCCATTGGTCCTACTGGTGTAAAGTCAAATTTAAAGTCACCAGTCATAACAATGGTACCATTAGGAGTATGGATAGCTATTCCATGTGAATCGGGAATAGAGTGGGTTGTTCTAAAAAATTCAATATTAAAGTATTTGGTTTTAAGAATTGTATTTTCATTATAAGTAAATAAATTTTTATAATTAAGTGTTTTTTCTTCAAGCTTTTTTTCAATTAACTCTTTGGCTTGCTGAGGAGCATATATTTTTGGAATATTTACTTGGGTAAGTAAGAATGGAATACCGCCAATATGATCTTCATGACCGTGAGTTATTAAAAGATATTTAATTTTATTTTCATTTTCTTGTAAATAGGTAAAATCAGGAATAACATAATCAATTCCTAATAAGTCATCATCAGGAAACATGACTCCAGCATCAACGATGATAATTTCATCTTTGTGACGGATGACATACATGTTTTTCCCAACTTCACCAAGTCCTCCCAAAGCGAAGACTTGTGTGTTATTATTTTTCATTTTTTCCTCCTTTTTATAGATTTTAACCGTTAAAAAAATAAATAAATTGAATTTTAAAGAATTTTAATACTTTTACATTATAACATAATTAGGGTATAAATGCAAAATATCTTGTAAAAATAATGGTGATAGTCTATAATTAAGGTAGGTGTAAGTATGAGAAGTAAAAGAAGAAAAAAAGTTAATTATGGCAAGATTTTTTTAGCAATATTACTATTATTTATAGCGGTATTTGGTGGCTATAAATTATTAAATAAAACTAAAGCGGATAAGAAAGTGTTAATGATTGATGTAACAGAAATGGATTTAAATGCTGCCAAAGTTTTACTTGAAGATTATAAATTAGATATGAGTATTACTTATAAATATAGTGATGAGGTTGAAAAAGATAAAATTATTAGTCAGAGTATTGCTAAAGATACGGAAATAAATAATTTTGATAAGTTAGAACTTACAGTTTCATTGGGAAAACTTGATAAAGAAAAATTAAAAAACGATGGTATTAATGAAATGGGAAAAGTACCGATTATGATGTATCATGGAATTAAAAACATGAAAAATAGCGATACACCTAACACCGGTGGTAATGTTGATAAGGATGGTTATACAAGAACTGTCGAAGCTTTTAGAAATGATTTAGAATTTTACTATAAAAAAGGATACCGAATGGTAAAATTATCAGATTATATTAGTGGTAAGATTGATGTAGAATATGGTAAAAGTCCAATTATTTTAACTTTTGATGATGGAAATGATAATAATATTAAAGTAACAGGGCTTGATAGTGATGGTAATATTATTATTGATAAAAATAGTGCTGTGGGTGTTTTAGAAGAATATAAAAAGAAATATCCAGATTATAATGTAACAGCGATATTCTTTGTTACGAGTGCTTTATTTAACCAACCAGAATATAATGAAAAAATTTTACACTGGCTTATTGATAATGGCTATGAAGTTGGAAATCATACGAAAGGGCACAATAATTTAAGTGATACGAGTACTAGCGAAACACAAGAAGTTATTGGTTATATGTATGATAAATTAGAAGGTATTTTGGGAGATAAATATTCCAAGATAGTGGCTCTTCCTTTTGGTAGTCCATATAATAAAACACATAGTAATTATAAATATGTTATTAGTGGTGAATATAATGGTAAAACATATGAAACATTGGGAGCATTACGTGTAGGTTGGGAACCAGAAGTAAGCCCATTTAATAAAGAATTCGATCCGACATTTTTGAAAAGATGCCGAGCATATGATAATAATGGAGTCGATTTTGATATAGAGATGGTTTTTAGAATGTTAGATAAGAGTAGATACATATCTGATGGAGAGGTATCTAGAGTTGTTACTAGTAAAAGTAATGGGGATAATCTAAAAACAGATAAGGAGATTATATTATATGAATAATAAGGGATTTGCAATTACAACAATACTTTATGGGGTATTAATCTTATTTTGTTTATTACTTGTATCAATGTTAGGTATTTTAGCATCATATCGTGGTAATTTGGAAAAACTATTAGATAAGAATAATGGTGCTAGAGCTATTGCTCAAAAAGGGACAATAAACACGGCTACTTTTGTGTCTGCAAGTGGTGTAGGAACATACTTAGGAAATGGGGTTTATGGTTATAAGAAAACTGGAAAGTGGTCTAGTTATTGTCTTCAACCATCTTTATTTCAATCAGGTGGAGTTTATGAATTTTCTTATTCGTTTCAAAAAACAGCAGGTTCATTAATTAATATTGGTGGTCATTCAACAGCAGCAAAGGATGTATCATTTTATTTAGATGGTCATCTTCAAGAAGGAGTAAGTAATTCTATTAATATTAATCCATATCATGATGTTGGGCCTAGTAGTAGCGGCTATGCACCAGAACAAAATATTTCTAACGATGATACTGAAATTCATAATATTGTTTTAAAATTTACATATGTACCAGCTACTGGTGATAATGGCGGAATTATTTGTATTCAACCTAATCGCGGATTGGATACTACAGTAGAAGGTAAAATATTTGATTTGAGTTTAAAGAAATAGCATGTTAAAGTGATTTACAAAAGGCAATTATTTTGTTAAAATATCCTTTCAGGAGTGAATAGTATGAAAGTTAAATATGAATTACTACATAAAGATAAAGATACAAATGCCAGGTACGGTACTTTAGAAACAAACTATGGAAAATTTGAAACGCCAATGTTTATGCCAGTCGGAACCCAAGCTACAGTAAAAACATTAGATACTAATGAAATTAAAGCTATTAAAGCAGGAGTAATTTTGGCAAATACATATCATTTGTGGTTAAGGCCAGGAGAAGATATTGTCGACAAGGCAGGGGGACTACATAAGTTTATGAATTATGATGGCCCAATACTTACTGATTGTGGTGGATTTCAGGTATTCTCTTTAGCTAAACCTAAAAATATTAGCGAGGAAGGTGTCGTTTTTAAGAGTCATATTAATGGAGAAAAGTTGTTATTGACACCAGAAAAGAGTATACAAATTCAAAACAAATTGGATAGTGATATTGCAATGAGTTTTGATGAATGTATTCCATATCCAGCAACTTATGAATACTGTAAACAGAGTGTAGAAAGAACACTTAGATGGGCCAAAAGAGGCAAAGATGTTTTTGATAATCCAAGACAATCACTTTTTGGAATCGTTCAAGGTGGAGAATATACAGATTTAAGAGAACATAGTGCTAAAGAAACTGTTAAGATGAATTTTGATGGTTATGCTATCGGTGGTACTTCAGTTGGCGAAGATAAACCAACAATGTATAAAATGATCGATGATGCAATAAGATATCTTCCAGATGATAAACCCCGTTATTTGATGGGTGTTGGAGATCCGTTTGATTTATTCGAAGGAGTAGAACGCGGTGTTGATATGTTTGATTGTGTCCATCCAACAAGATTAGCAAGACATGGACATGCATTTACTAAGTATGGTAAAATTAATATAAAAAATGCTAAATATAAAGAGGATTTCACACCAGTCGATGTTAATTGTGATTGCGAGTGTTGTAAACATTATACAAAAGCTTATATTCGTCACTTGTTAGTGGCTGAAGAGACGCTTGGGCAAAGACTTTTATCAATTCATAATTTAAGATTTTTAATTAGAATTATGGAAGGTATTAGAAAGAGCATTCAGGAAGATAAATTTTTGGAATATAAAAAAGAATTTATGGATAGTTATAAGATTAAAAAAGATAATTAATAAGATTGTCTTTTTTTAATGACAAATAATATTTTTTTTGTTATAATCTTATTATAGGTGAGAGTATGAAAAATAATAAAAAGGAAGCAAATACTTTAAAAAACAAAATTAAACAAATGAGAAAGGCTTTAAATAAGAAGATTAACAAGCAAGGATTTACCTTGGTAGAGTTACTCGCAACAATCTTAGTGTTAGCAATAGTTGTTTCAATTACAATGTATGTTGCTATTAATGTAATTAATAGTGCAAAGCAGAAAACCTATGAAGTAACAAAAGTTAATATTACTGATAATGCTAATAATTACTTGCTTGAAAATAGTGATAGATTATTTTTCATACCAGCAACTGATAAAGTTGAATATCAATGTGTTACAGTTAAAAATCTAATTGAACTTGATTATCTAGATAGTGGAGTAACAAAATCAAAGGTAGCTGAAAATCAAACGGTTAATGAAAATGATTATATTTATGTTGAACGCAATATAAAGACTAAAGCGGTAGTTAAAAGTATTTATGCAGGAACTAGCGATACGTATACTAATGTGTGTAATGTAGCATCTTCAGTTGGTGGAAAGATTCAATTTACTTCGGTACCAGATGTCAATGTTTGGTCAAAGAGTAAAGAGATTACAATTTATTATACACTTAGAAATTTAAGTAATATGGGAAGCATTAGTGATTATCATTATCGCTATAATTTTGCTAGTGTGAATAAAGATAGTACATTTGATAGTTTAACCGCTACACAAACACTAACAGTTACTAGTAATGGTACGTTATATGCCGATATACCGGATGTTACATCAGGTAGTCTTAGTATTACGAAAATAGATCGTCAAGGACCAGTTATTGCTTTAGCAGCTGATCCTAGTGGTAATGTTGCGGAATCTACTACAGTAAGAATAAAAGTTACTGATAATCAAAGTGGGGTTAATTATCGTAGTTTTACGAATGATGATATTGAAGTTACTATTGGTGGAGTTAAAGTAACAGATTATAATTTAACAATTAAAGATAAGACGAATGAAATAGTAAATTATAATCTATTAATAAGGGATACTACTAATAGTGGAAATGTAGTAATCAAAGTTAAAGGTAATAGTGTCTTTGATAATATTGAGAATGGTAATGCTGAAGTTATATTAACACCAAAGATTATATGGAAGAAGTTAACACCAGCACCAACTAATGCTTATTGTGTTCCAAATCTAATATATAACGGAAGCAATCAAACGTTAGTAAAAGCAGCTGGTACAGGTTTTACTTGGAAGAGTGGAACAGAAAGAAAAAATGCTGGAAGTCAAGAAGTTATAGCTACTCTTAGCGAAGGCTATATGTGGACTGATAAAACAGTAACTGATAAGAAAATTACGTGTTCGATTGCTAAGAAAAATGCAACTATGTCCTTAAATCCAAATAGTGGCACTTTGACATATGGAACAAATGGAACAAGCACGATTACAACTGATGGTGATGGCGTATTAACATGTAAATCATCAGATAATAATATAGCTACTTGCAGTATTACAGATAAAGCATTGAAAATTATACCTGCTCCGGTAACTGCTGATAGTAAGAAGGCAACTATTACCGTTACACAAGCTGCTGGTACAAATTATAATGGTACAACTGCTACATATAGTATAACTATTAATAGAAATGTATTAACTTGTCCAAGTAGTCCAAGTGATAAATCATATACAGGAAATAGTCAAGATAGTGGAATAAGTTGTCCAACGGGATCAACAGCTGGTGGAGATATGACTGGAAAAAATGCAAATACATATACGCAGAGTTGTACTGCTAATAATGGATACAAATTTGCGAGTACATGTAGTGTAAGTTGGAAGATAAATAAGGTAGATGCCGTATGTCCATCATTAACAGCATATAGTGGTACATATGATGGTAGCAGTCATACGATAACTGTGAGTGGAGGTTCTGGTGGAACGATTCAATATCGTACATCAACAACGGGTACATGGACTGCAACGAAGCCAACGAGAACAGATGCCGGAACAACAACTGTTTATGTTCAAGTGGCAGGAGATGCTAACCACAATACGAAAGACTGTGGCAATAAGAAAATTGAAATAAGTAAAAAGGCACTTACATGTCCAAGTAGTCCAAGTGATAAATCATATACAGGAAATAGTCAAAATAGTGGTATAACTTGTCCAACAGGATCAACAGCCGGGGGAACAACAAGTGCAACTAACGTTGGATC
>JAEEGL013391026.1_pt1 | contig 15063 bp, 13 predicted proteins | sample 9134231 | NCBI WGS metagenome assembly JAEEGL01 (sample SAMN16246548, study PRJNA631951) | gut metagenome | biome: gut microbiome; feature: rumen; material: fiber-attached | host: Bos | place: Iran: Karaj | collected 2018-10 | reverse complement strand
GTTGCGAACAATGTCGTAAGTGTCAGCATGGCGTTGATACCGATCAGAAGCGGATAGTTTCTGGTGGTTGTCGCTTCAACAGCGAGTTTGCCGACACCCGGCAATGAGAAGATCGTTTCTGTCATAACCGCACCGGAAATCAGACCTGGGATACGGAAACCAATCAGTGTGATGATCGGAATCATGGCATTGCGGAATGCATGCTTGTAAATAACGACCTTTTCGGACAGACCCTTGGCACGGGCTGTACGGATATAGTCGGAACGGATAACTTCCAGCATACTGGAACGTGTGTAACGCATGAAGCTTGCTGTTTCAGCGAGACCAAGTACCAGAGAAGGAAGAATCAGATGATAAGCATAGTCACCCAGACGTGTAAAGAACGGTGCACTGGCAAGTTTCGGATCACTCAGGCCAAACGACGGCAGCCATTTCAGATCAACGGCAAAAACCTTCAGGAGCAGCAATCCCAGGAAGAAGGTCGGGAACGCCAGACCAATCAGCGAGAATACTGTCAAGAAGTTGTCGAGGTGTGAATACTGTTTTGTCGCACTGATAATACCGGCCGGAATACCCAGCAGCATCGAGAAGATCATGGCGATCAGCGATAAAGCAAATGTACAGCCAATATTGTCTTTAATAACATCGAGTACCGGTCTGTAATGCTTCTGCGAAAAACCAAAATTGCCGTGGGCAGCTTCAACCAGCCAGTTCCAGAACTTAACGTAGAATGGCAGATCCGGATCCAGTTTTGCTTTCAGAGCAGCCTTCAGTTCCGGCGTCATCTTCGGGTCCATAATGTTGGATGTGATACCGCCCGGAGCCCTGTCTACAATGAAGAACAGAATAAACAGAATACCGAGGAAAACCGGAATGATCTGAAGGAGTCTTCTGATTATATAGTTTTTCATAATAATCAATTCCTTTCCTATTTCGTTTCTCAATGTTATGCGTCAAATATGGCAGTTGTTGAGAAATAAATAATAAAGCAACGAATCGGCAGTGCTGTTTCTTGAGCAGAACAACACTGCCGATGTTAATTACACGTTTTTAACCAGTGAAGCCTGATCAGTCAAGTGTAACTTTGGAGATGAGCTGTGTGAAGTCTGTGTAGACACCGATGTCATCCAGACCATGTACACGGTTGTTGATGCCCCAGATCTCAGATCTGTAAGCAACGATCAGAGTCGGAACGAGTTCGTTCTGACGAGCAGCCCATTCTTTGTAGATTTCAGCACGCTTTTCCTGATCGAATTCTGTCAGACCCATCTTGATGAGTTCCTGAGATCTGTCATCACGGAAACCAGAAGCGTTGAAGCCGCCTGCGCTGTAAGCGTCAGCGTCGAACAGACCGCCTGTCGGATCCGGGTCGATGCTCAGAGAGAAGCCCATTGTGTAGATGTCGAAATCTTTCTGACCTGGTTCAGCATCCATAGCTGTAGCAGCGACTGTGTTGAAGTCCATCTGAACGATTTCGAGGTCAACGCCGATCTGCTTCCAGGAGTCATAAGCCATACCAGACAGTGTTCCCGGCCATGTAGCTTCCGGGTAAACCAGCCAACGCAGGTGCATCGGTTCGCCGTTCATTTCACGGATACCGTCGCCATCTGTGTCAACGCAGCCTGCTTCGTCGAGCAGAGCAGCTGCCTTTTCGAGGTCATAGGAATATGCGTTCAGTTCGCTGACATCCGGATAAGCCCAGGAAGTCGGGGAAACAGGGCACATACCTAAGGAAACTAACTGATCAGAGCCGTATTCAGCCTGCAGGAAGCTCGGACGGTCTAATGCATAAACAAGAGCCTGACGGACTTTGACGTCGGACAGAGTCGGTCTTGTTGTGTTGAAGCACATGAATGTGTAACCGTTAGCCAGGTAGCTGACCAGGTGAGCATTGTCCATGCCTTCGACAGCTTCAACGTTCTCAGCCTTGGCAGCCGGCATGCAGAAGTCGATTTCGCCATTCTGCAGAGCAGCGAGAATAGCATCTTCTTCAACGTTCTGGAACAGAACGCCGTCGATCTTCAGAGCATTGTCCGGATCCCAGTAGTTTTCATTCTTGACCATGTCAACATACTGCTTGGCAGCCCAGCCCTTCAGTACAACCGGACCTGTGCCCAGCGGCTGGTCGTTCAGAGCTGCGAGCTCTTCGAAGCTGCTGTGAGCATAGTGATCCTTGGACATGATACCGTATGTGAAGTTGTTCAGCAGGTTAGCCGGAGACGGATCTGTCATTGTGAATGCGATTGTCTTTTCATCAATAACCTTGATGTCGGCAATAGCAGCACCTACAGCTGTACGCGGGCCTGCATAGTCAGGTTCTTTAATTGTGTTGTAAGTGAATGCAACGTCTTCTGCTGTACACGGTGTGCCATCAGAGAACTTGATGCCATCCTTCAGTGTGAATGTGTAAGTCAGCTTGTCATCAGACAGTTCCCAAGTAGCAAGCTTCGGAACAGCTTCGCCTGTCGGATCGTTTGTGACAAGACCTTCGAAGATCATGGAGCAAACATAGCTGTCATAAACGTTGTCGGACAGAATCGGATCAAACACGCCTTCGAATCCGCTGAGACCGAAGCGCAGTGTCTGCTCGCCCTGTGTCGGTTCGCCGCCGCCTGTGTTAGCTGTCGGATTGGAGCATCCAGCTAATGCAGACAGAGCGAGAACGGAACTCAGAGCAGAAACCAATAACTTCTTGTTCATTTTTTTCCCTCTCTTTTTTCCAGCCGGAGTTTCCTGCAAAAACTCCAACTATAATTAGAATTATATTCATAGGCATCTTTTTAAACAATAGTTTTTTCACATTTTTTACACCTTTGGGAAGAACTTTCTGAAAAAAATAATGGATATTTACAATCGTGTTTTCTGCTGCTTTTTCGTCATCAGAAGAAAAACAGATGTTTTTGAAAAATGATCAAATCCATCTGCTTTCCATTGTTCCTTATTTTTTCAGTCTGGCCCGGACAGCTGCCACACTCAGATTTTCACGCCGGGCAATTTCCGCCAGGTCTTCATATTCATATTTGGCCCGGACAGCGCCATACCCCTCACTTTTCTTGATCCGTACCGGACCGAATTCGGTTTCCACCGTTTCAAGGGAACGGCTGAGCGAATGCCGGCGGCACGTATACTCACGGATACCAAGGGTGGTAAGATGCTTGAACATCAGTCTCAGCATCGTTTCCTTCTGATCGTTCCGGCACATGCAGGTAAAGACAATGCCGGGGCGGTTTTTCTTCATGTTCACCGGTGTGCAATAGACGTCAAGAGCACCGGCCGCGAACAGTTCATCGACTGCGAAGCCGATTTCTTCGGCTGACTGATCGTCGATGTTGCATACCAGTTCCACCACTTCACCGTCTTCTTCCGCTTCGCCGAGGAAGGCACGGACACAGTTGGCTGCCGGGAAATCCTTGAAGCCCATTCCATAGCCGATCTTTTCCGTTCTCATGACCGGCTGTTTTTCGAAGGACGTTACGAAATGCTTCAGCAGAGCCGCGCCGGTCGGTGTGCAAAGTTCCCCTTCCACGATACCGGCATAGCTCGGTATACCCTGCAGAAGATATGCCGTGGCCGGAGCCGGTACCGGCAGAATGCCATGCGCGCATCTGACCATGCCGCTGCCGGTCGCTACCGGTGAAGCATAGACCCGGTCCGCGCCGATCATTTCCATCAGCGTGCAGACACCGACGACATCAGCGATTGCGTCCATCGTGCCGACTTCGTGGAAATGAATCTCTTCAACCGGCATATCATGGGCATGGCTTTCCGCTTCCGCGATCAGCCGGTAAACTGCCAGCGCGTCGCTTCTCACCTGCTCGGAGGCATGCAGTCCGTTTATGATCGTCTCGATGTCACTCATGTGACGGTGCACATGATGGTGGTGATGATGATCATGGCCGTGTTCATGCTCGTGATCGTGGTGGTGTTCATGCTCGTGATCGTGGTCATGGTCATGATGATGCTCATGCGTGTGTTCATGATCATGGTCGTGATGATGATCGTGCTCATGTTCATGATCATGATGATGTTCATGGGCATGGACGTCTTCACTTGTTTCTTCTTCGCCGTTAACCGTCACTTTCATATGTGTGCCATGGATGCCGCACTTTACGGACGGTTCCGCTTGGATTTCCAGGCCTTCCAGACCAAGGCTCTTCATTTTTTCCAGAAACGCCTTCTGATCTGTCAGTTCACTGAGGGCAGCCATCAGCATATCGCCGGCCGCGCCCATTTTGCATTCCAGATAAAGTACTTTCATATCTGGATCTTTCCTTATTCGAGTGTTGCCGCGATTTTCTCCAGCCATTCGGTGATGTGGATATGCTGCGGGCAGGCATCTTCACACTGCAGGCAGTGGATGCAGTCACTTGGTTTGCCGCTGCCGCCGGCGATCAGGTTGGCGGTGCGCTTTTTGGCGTCTTCAAACTGGCCGAAGACCAGGTTTCTGTTCATGGCATTGAAGAAATCCGGAATCTTGATCTGCATCGGGCAGCCGTCGGTGCAGTAATGGCAGCCGGTGCACGGAATCTGTTCAATGGATGCCAGAATATTCTGGGCTTCTTTGATAACAGCCTGTTCTTTTTCATCCAGCGGTTTGAAGTCTTTCATGTAGGAAATATTGTCCTCGATCTGGGCGATATTGGACATGCCGCTCAGAACGACCATGACGTTTTCCAGGCTGGCTGCGAAACGGATCGCCCAGGAAGGAACCGACATGTCCGGCTCCGCTGCCTTGAACAGATCCTGAACAGCCTGCGGCGGATTGGCCAGCGTGCCGCCCTTGACCGGTTCCATGACAACGACCGGCTTGTTGTGCTTCACACATACTTCATAGCAGCCGCGGGACTGTACGGACGGATTCTCCCAGTCGGCATAGTTCAGCTGCAGCTGGACGAATTCCGCATCCGGATGCTTTGTCAGGATTTCATCGAGAAGCTCCGGTGAATCATGGAACGAGAAGCCATAATGCCTGATCAGACCCTTTTCCTTGGCTTCCCTGACATATTCCCAGATGCCGTACTTTTCATAATTATCTACATTGTCCTTGGACAGAGCGTGCAGAAGATAGAAATCAAGATAGCCTGCTCCGGTTCTCTCCAGAGAGATCTGCAGCTGCTTCTTCGCTTCTTCTTCATTTTTGGCGGCCCAGTTTCCGGCGTTCAGTTTGGATGTCAGGAAATAACTGTCACGCGGATATCTTTCCACCAGTGCTTTTTTGACTGCTTCTTCCGATCCGTTATAGACATAGGCTGTATCCACATAGATCAGACCTGCTTCCATGAATTTGTCGACCATGACTTTCGTCTGCTCGATGTCGATCGTTGTGCCGTCCTCCAGACGCGGAAGACGCATCATTCCGAATCCCAGCTTCGGAATTCTGGTGCCAAAAAACTCTTTCATAACTACAACTCCTCCTTTTTTCCTTTATTATTATAATTCGGCAAAACCGCAGTTGTCTTTTGAAATGCCATGCTCAGAGAATCTGCTGGACCTGGATAAACTGAACCGGATTTCCGTGCTCCTTCAGCAGTTCCATCAGGTCTTCCGTTGGCAGCCATACCGTGGCTGTATTCTCAAGCGGATGCACACCGATCAGCTGCTTATGAAAACGCATGTCGGCGAGAAAATGAACGGTGCACGTTTCATCATTTAATATACCGAGCGGTGTCACGCTTCCCTTTTCCAGCTTCAGAAGTTTCTGCAGATCCTGATCAGACGCGAAGGACAGCGGCCGCGAACCGATCACCTGCCGCAGGCTTTTCAGATTCACGGTATCGTCGGTGCCGATACTGACCAGGTAATAATTTTTCTTTTTGTCATCGCGGAGAAACAGATTTTTTGCGATCCAGTTATCCCCTTCCAGATGCAGGGCATGCATCTGTTCCATGGTGTAAACCGCCGGATGCTCAACGCAGCGGTAACTGATTTTCTTTTTATCGAGCAGTTTCAGCACTTCATTTCTGTTCATAAAGACAGCCCTGTACATATCCTTTCATTTTCATTTCGTGGCGAATCGCGTTCAGCACCTGTTTCTTATTCCGGCTCCAGCGCGGTCCCAGCAGTATTTCACCGCTGCCGTCCCCGGTCAGCCGGTGAATGACAGTGTCCGGATCCAGATGGGCAAGACACAGCGCAACAGCCTGCACATAGTCTTCCATGCTCAGCTCCCTGATTCCACCTTCTTCGTACTCCCTGCCAAAGTCGGTTCCCCGCAGGAAATGAAGCAGATGGATCTTGATGCCGCTGATGCCGGTTTCATTCAGATAATGGATCGTATTCAGATAATCACTGATATCCTCTTGCGGCAGACCGATGATCATATGGGTGATGACGGGAATCTGCAGGGCATGCAGCCGGCTCACGCAGTTCTCATACACGGAAAGCGGGTAACCGCGCCGCATGCGCACAGCGCTTTCTTCGTTTGCGCTCTGCAGACCCAGTTCGATCCAGATGAATTTCTCTTTGTAAGAATTTTTCAGTTCCGCCAGAAGGTCATAGATTTCTTCGGAAAAACAGTCCGGTCTTGTGGCGATGGAAAGACCCGCGAACAGCGGATCACAAAGCGCGGCCGTATAAAGAGCGCGCAGCCGTTGTGGATCGGCATAGGTGTTGGAATAGGACTGGAAATAGGCAATATAGTCCCCTTCTTTTCCTTTGGCTCCAGAAACCTTCAGATCTTCATGAGACAGCTTTGCGCCGGTATAGGAAACTGCGAAATCACCGGATCCGCCGGCACAGAAGGCACAGCCGCGGCTGTCCAGCGTTCCGTCCCGGTTCGGACATGTCACTCCGGCGTCAAGCGCGATCCGGTAAAGATGGCGACCGTAAGTTCTTCGGCACCAGCCGGCAAATGAGTTATATCTTTCTTCCATATCGTTTAATCAGTTTCTCATTGAGCTTGCGGTAGATATGTTCTGTAAACCATGGTTCACTGCTTTTTTCATAGACCTCTTCGAGGTCAAACCAGGCAGCCGCCTTGTTTTCATCCGCTTTATGATGCAGAGGCTGCTCAGGATCCGCTTCGAGAAGATACGTGATATTGAGGTGAATATGCGACGATACGTATTCTCCCTTTTTCACATGCCCGTCGACGCACAGAGCCTCAATGGAAAAAATGCTTTCACTGAGCGGACGCACTTCCCGGATGCCGCTTTCCTCCCGGACTTCCTTCATTGCCACCTGAAGAAGATCCTCGTTGCCGTCCGCGTGGCCGCCCAGCCATGCCCACGAGTCATATATATTATGGTAAGCCATCAGTACTTTTGTCTTCGCCGGATTGACGACCCAGGCAGAAGCAGTCAGATGGGCTGCCGTATTGGCCCTGGTATATAACGTGTCGGGATCCATGGCAAGCCATTTCAGGATCACTTCCCGGTCTTTTTCTTCCTGTTCATTGAACGGCTCGTATTGTTCCAGTTCTTCTTTCAGGTTCATATTTCCTCCAAAAAATGGATTTCGTTACATGAAATCCATTATCTTCTCACCATCGTGGAAGCCTTTCAGATAAAGTTCTTCGATGGCTGATTTATCCTTGGTCAGCGTACGCATGCCGCCGATGTCATCCGGTGCGACGATCAGTACCCGGCCGGTTTTTTCATATTCCTTGGCCAGCGCGAGTTCGGTATTGTACATCTCCGCCCGGTTGCGCAAAGCCATGGCCGCATGCGGATACTCCTCCGCGATCAGATGGGCGATCACTTCGTCCTTCTGAGGGGAGCGCAGATAATCTCTTGGTCTGGTCAGGATCAGCACAACCCTGTCGCATCCTTCTTCAAAGCATTTGACAATCGGAATCGGATCGGAAATGCCGCCGTCGTAATACGGAATCCCGTTAACAAAAAACGGTTTGTTGACAGCCGGTACACAACTGGAAGCCTTGATCGCGTCATAATCGTCCTGTTCGATGTCAGACATGTCGAAATAATGAGCCTGGCCGTTCAGAGCATTGGTTGCCACAATATTAAATGGTACAGAACTGGCTGCGGCAGCCGGATAATCCAGAGGGAATTCCCCGTCCGAGTTTGACAGTTCGCCGAAGATGTATTCAAGGTCCACATAATTATGATCTTTCAGATAATTGTGCAGACTCATGTATTCCTTGCGGAAGGAAAACTCGGTATAGAAAGTATGGTTTCTCCCCTTCTGGCTGGCAAGAAAGGAAATGATATTGGCACTGCCGGCCGATACCCCGATGCAATAATCAAAATGGATCTTCAGATCCATGCAGAAATCAAAAACACCTGCGCCGTAGGCACCACGCAGTCCGCCGCCGACATCAATAACACCTGTTTTCATTGGCCGCTTCTTTCTATGGTGATTTCGTCCAGGGCATCGAGAACCCCTTCCACCTGAGCGATCGTCTCACTGACTGTCCGCATCGCGTCTTTAATGCGGGACTGGGTCAGGATGTCCGTGATCGGGTTGTCAAAAAAGATATCAACCGCGCCAAGCAGTGAATTGGCATCGATCCGGATCGTGTAAAATTCGCCGATGTCTCCGAGTTCCTTGTTCAGTTTGCTCAGAGCTTTCTGTGCTTTCTGCAGTTCCAGTTCCGCGCTTTGCATCTTGCCGTTTTTGACGGCGGAAATAATCATCTGGCCGCCCAGAAGATCGGCGATTCCCCAGTTGCGGGCTGACTTCAGCATTTCTTCGGCATTGCTCAGATAATACAATGCGTCATTGGCGGCGTTTACCGCTTCATTGATTTCCAAATCAATATTTCTACTGTTCATGTTTATAGTTTATCCTTTTTTTGCGAAATACAAAACCTTCCAGTTTCAAAAGAAATTCACGTTTCTCTCAGTCCTGCCAGAAATCATACGCCCAGAAGCCGATGCCGTGCTTTTTTGCCTCCGCTTCAATTCCGGCAAACTGACTGCGGTAGCGGGTATTCGGCTCAACAGGAAGACATCTGGCGATGCCGTTGGCCAGCAGCCGCGTCTCCACCATATTATCAATTCCTCCCGCCTCTGAGAGATACACATAGGCCAGTGTCCGCCCGTACCGGTCGATCTTCTCCGTCCCGTATTCCAGCCAGACAGATGTGCCTTCCGGCAGTAAACCGGCAAGAAAGGCAGCCGCCTTTTCTCCCTCCGGTGTATTATCCGCTTCCTCGCTGCTGACCGATTCCGGTGTGTCGACACCGATGATACGGATCCTTGTGTCATGGCCGTCGATCATGGCATTGAACGTGTCACCGTCGACGACATAGTGCACTTTATACGGTCCGGCCAGTTCTGACGCCGGGGACACTTCGTTCAGTTTGTTGAGATAAATTAACAAAGCCGACACAGCCAGTCCGAGTATCAGACAGGCAGACAGCAGAATGATCAGAGTTTTCCTCAGCTTTCTTTTCATGTAATCATTGTAAACCGAACCGGCCGGTCACAGGAATGCATTCATCCGTTTTTTCATGAACGGTCAGATCATTTGTCAGTACACAGAATAATGGAAGCCACATATCGAAAACTTCCTCATGTGATCGCTGAACTTCCGAAAAAAAGCGCAGTCTTCACGATCTGCGCAGTTCGTAGGAAGGATGATACAGGCCGGTCGGTTCATAGAATTCTTTGCCTTTCAGACGGAAACCGAGTTTTTTCAGCAGTCTTTCCGATGCGGCATTTTCCGGATGATGGCCAGCCAGCAGTACTTCTGCCTGAAGTGTTTTAAAAGCATAGCCGATGACGGCCCGGGCTGCTTCTTCCGCATATCCCTGATGCCAGTACGAAGGCCGCAGATGAAAGCCCAGTTCATAATCATGTTCACCATGTTTCCTGAGACCGCAGCAGCCGATCAATTCATGATTCTGCAGATCAGACAGCGGCCAGTACTGAATGCCGAATCTGTTCTGATTTAACACTTCTGTCTGAAGCCGGTTTTTGATATCTTCTTCGCTGAATATTCCGTTTCGGGAAATATAGCGGGTGACCTGCGGATCTCCCCACAGTCTGCGGGCCTGATCCAGATCATCTTTCCGCCAGATACCGAAACCGATCCGCTCTGTTTTTAAAAAGTATTCTTCATGCATACTGTATTCTTTCCGGTTATTGAAAACCGGATCAGATGATCCGGCTGATATTGTCTGTTACTGTTCGATCTGCTTTTTCAGAAGCGGTTCGATTTTTTTCGGGCGCAGAATGAAAAGAACGAGTGCTGTGTAAACAACCGGCCAGATCAGAGCAGTGTAAGGACTTGCCGTCCCGGTAGCGTCGAGCGCCGTATTCACACTGGTGCCGTTCAGATAGCCATTGGTCATAAGAAGCACAGCGTCATAAAGGGAATGCAGCAAAGCCACATACCAGCAGTTCTTTCCGGTGCGGTAGTAAATCGCACCGAAATACATGCCCATAAAAGACGTGACGATTGCCTGAACAAGACTTGCCTGGAAACTGATTCCCCGCAGGAAATTCGTCAGATGGGTGGCACCGAATGCCAGACCGCCCAGGGCAACCGCCAGCAGGACTTTGCCATGGGTGTCTTCACCAAGCATACCGTGCAGGGCACCCTGGATCAGGCCGCGGAATAATATTTCTTCACACAAGCCGATCAGCAGGAAAAAGCCGAACGCCGCAAGCCATTCCGGCAGTGAAAGCGCGGCATTCAGAATGCCGACAATGCTGAAGAAACCAAAGAACAGAATAATGACAAACAGGAAGCCGGCCGACAGCCAGCCATCTTTCAGGCGGTCAGGCTCGGACTGAAACACATCTGTTCTTTTCAGCACAAACACCGAAAGCACAGCCATGGCAGTGAAAGTTGCTTCGCCCAGGAAATTGGCGTACAGTTCATTGGTTATCGTGTTTTTGATTATCTCCCCGAAGAAACGATAAACAGTCAGGGAAATAACAGTTGCCGCGACGGCCAATAATACATCTTTGATCGTGAATCTCTTTTCCATAAAAAACCTCTTTATTTCAATATTGTCATTATTATAAACCTGACAAAAAACAGGCGTAAATCAATTGTTTCAAAGTGTTTCATATTTTCCGGATCTTCTTTCCCGTAAATACCGAATGGCTCCATGTCTTCTTTGCAAGCATATGCATCAGCCAGGCGCTGATGACAGCGATCACAATGACTGCCAGGGTCCACAGTGCCTCATTGCCAACGACATCTTTGAGGAATGTTACCGGGATGCCGTGCAGCAGATAGATCTCATAGGAAATGACACCAAGAAAAGACATTACTCTGCCAGCCGGCCGGCGCTTCATCGCTGCCGTATTCAGAAAAACCATGAACGATGCGGCCGAGATCATATAGGCGGGAATGCGAAGCAGCGGATGCATGTGGCCGATAAAGGAAACAAGAAAAACCAGCAGTGACAGATACAGAACCGGACGATAGTGTTTCTGAATCTGCGTGACAATGCTATCCTGATAATATGCCCATGCGCAGCCAAGCGGAATCAGAATGACCGTATCGAATATCCAGAAGAGCTGAGGAATTGCCAGTACTCCGAAAGCAACATAGATCAATGCGAAAAGACATGCGGCATACAGGACCTGTATGTCTTTCTTCATAAACTGCAGGGCAAGACCAAGGAACAGGATCCAGGCAAGATAGGCAAACACATACCAGAGGAAAGAAATACCGCTGGCGTTGTTGAAGTGCTCCGCCAATAAAGAAGAAAGACTCTTCACATCACCGCACAGCGCATAGATGATCCAGTAAATGATCATGGTCACAACGTACGGAATCAGCAAAGCCGGCACTCTTTTTCTAAAGAAGCCCTTCTTCTGGCTGATCCCCTTCTTCATCAGGCCATAGCCGGAATAAAAGAAAAACATCGCGACAGCCAGAAAACCGGTGTCAAAATAGATCCACAGCAAACCTTTGTCAGTGACCCGCTGGGCCATATGATGCAGAATGACAAGCAGGGCGAAAAAACCGCGGAACCTGTTTGTCACAGAACGCTCCGTCGGATCGAAGAAATCATCCGTGCGTTCGGAAGGCACCAGCAGCAGGACAAACGGCAGTATGGCAATCAGACTGTTCAATACTCCTGTCATACTTTAAACATACAACAAAAAGACAGAAGATACTGCCGGAACGAACAGAAGAACAATACGGAAAAGCCGCTTCGCAGAAAACCGGCATGCATGGAAACCGCAGAACTGTTTTCTTATGGCTGTCAGAAAGGTGATTATATAATAGTAAAGAGAGGTATCACCCATGAAAGAATATGTCAGAACCAAACTGATTTTTACCGGAACACCGGAAACGCTGAATCTCCTGATGCAGAAACTGGCTGTGTCGGACGGCTCCGTGCCGCTGTCCTTTGCGGATATCCTTCCCCTGAATGAAGCAGGCATGGAAGATAGCTGGGGTGTTCCCGGCGAACCGGAAGAACTCGACAGCATCCTTTACCGGAACGGAACGATTCTGGAATACTCCTTTGACACGCCGGAAAAGACACCCCTGCCCGTTCTGCAGAAACTGGCGGAACTGTATCCTGATTATCATATGACGGTCCGATACGCATCGGAGGATTATGGTGAGAACTGCGGCATCTATGAATCCGCGGCAGGAACGAATGAACTCGTTTTTCAACAGCCGGAGGATCCGCTGATCTTCGCCTGTGAGATCTGGGATGTAGATCCTGATGAAGAAATGCAGGAAAGAATGATCAATTTCAACGAAGAATAACGATATGACAAAAAAACAGAACCATCGGAAATACGGTGTTTCTGTTTATGATGCCGGTTTTTCAGATACCCAGTGATTTGCGTGTCCTGTTCACGATAACGGACAGGTCATCCGCCATATCTTCGATCTGATGCGACAGGCCTGTTTCACGGCCGCCAAACCGGGACAGATAATCCATGAAAGATTCCATCTCGGAAAAATCGGAAGTCTTTGTGAAACGGTCAAACTCGCGTTTAAACGCTGCCTTTTCCTGTTCGTTTTGCGGCGCGTATAAAGCCAGCGCTTCAAAGGCGGCAGCGCCTTTGATCAGCTGCGTGGTTTCATAGAACAGGTCACGGTATTCCAGAAACGGTTCCTGATCTTCCATCTGCCGCAGTTTTGCACATTTCGGCGCATGCGGATGCGGGTACTTTTCATAGATGAGCCGCAATGTCTTTCTTGCCTTGCGGGCAAACAGTTCCGCCATGGTCCGATAGCATATTCCCGAACTGCGGTCGGCGGGATCCCAGACCGTCATGTTCGGATCATGGGCGATAAATGAACCGTGAATATAACGGCTGAAGTATTCCCGGGGATGGATGTGTTCAAAGATCAGATCATCATTCAGACATTCTTCGATCGCCTTGAAATCCTTCAGCATTTCCAGCTGATACAGCAGTTCACTGCAGCCATGTACTTCTGTCCACTGATTGCGGATCTGCCGGCCATGTTTTCTGAAGTTTTCTTTATATACCCCGGCAAGTGTCCGCCGGCCTGTTTCAATCAGATCACTGTAGCGGCCGAGGATCGCCCCGGCAAAACTGCGGATGTGAATGCCGTCCCGGCCATTGCTGTGATTGAGATACGGTTTGATCCGCCGTTTCAGAATACGCACCCGCATGACGGTGTCCGATTTCGCGAAACCCAGCCGCACCAGGCCTCTCAGCAGTTCTTCTTCACTTAAGCCGTCGCGGGCCAGTGCCGTCAGCACTGTCATTGTCCGAAACAGCTCCAGATCATCTTCGTATTCTTTTTCAATTCCCCGCAGTGTTTCCGCAAACGCATTGCCGGCATCATCTCCGAAAGCGGCGATCTTCTCTTCCAGCATGGAAAAGGAACCGTAATTCTTCAGTTCGTTCAGAACGATCCGCAGATACAGCGGCGACTGTGAACCGGCCGAAGACAGAATCATTTCCGTCTGCCGCGCGTCCAGTTTCTTCAGGGTCCTGAGCAGATACTGACGGATCAGATGTTCCTTCGGATCCTGTTCTGTCAGACCTTTCAGTGCAAAGGACGTATATGGAAAACGGAACAGTCCGGCGCTTTTCTCATCATCGGAACTGATGATCAGATGGAAGCCGGCCGGTATATTCCGCGAAGGAAGCGAAGTGTTTTCACGAAGATCACTCAGCCGGTCAATTCCATCAAGGATCAGTGTGTCATATCCTTTTTCCATCAGACGACCGAAAAACTGTGCGTCGAGACGGAAATATCTGCTTTGTTTCTCTTCCTCGCTGGCCCGGAACAGTCCCGCTTCGTTGCCCAGTGAAAGATACAGATCATTTTCATTGGAGCTCTTATCCGTGATCGCACAGGAACGGAACAGCACCTTTTTGCCGATGTTTTCACATTCCTGAACGAATCTGCTCAGCAACGCAGATTTGCCGGTTCCTTCCGGCGCATATACATACAGAGCCTGATCCGTATCCGACTTTTCGAAATACTCTTCCAACAACCGCAGTTCTTCTTCGCGGCCAACGAAATCAAATGCTGAAATCTGAGCATACAGCTGCTGTTCCTCGGCGTCTTCATCATAGCGGTCCGTGCTTTCCACTTCGGTATTTTCCGGATATTCAGCGGCGATTCTTTTCTGCAGCTCCGCGATAATGACGTTCTTAAGAGGCTTTCCTTTGTATTTAAAATCCGTCAGTCTGCCGCGGCAGATTTCCGGCTGATCCCTGAGTTCCTCGGTAATGATCATTCTGTTCCAGCGACAGGTATATGGATATACCTGCTGTTCCTGCCGGACTCTTTCCTTGAACGCAGCCAGCTTCTCATCCTGCAGTTTTTTATTGTCGGAAGCGGCGTTGGTATAGACTTTCTTCTGCGCGTCATTCAGTGTCATGAAACCGAACGGATCCTGACGGAAGAAGAACAGCGCATATTTCTTCAATGCCGCCGCGTCATACTTTTCTGCCGCATAATACATCGGTGCCAGAGCAGCATGCTCAATTTCCATTTCCGTGATCGAATAGGTGCCGATCTTTTCCCGCAGTCCTTTGTACTCTTCAAATGTTTTCTCGTCGATCCCGGAATTCAGATCCGGCACCCAGCCCCTTCGCCGGCCGAGAAAACCCAGCACCACCGGACGGCATTCGTCGCTGCACTTCAGGCATGCCCGGATCGCCTTCCCCGATTCTGAATCCTCTCTGGTAAATC